>Ga0334882_1002401_pt1 | contig 19278 bp, 15 predicted proteins | sample GraSluR1_MG_5_FD_207226 | JGI IMG/M metagenome (GOLD analysis project Ga0334882, IMG submission 207226) | Sludge microbial communities from methane-producing bioreactor in Wageningen University, Netherlands - Granular Sludge_15_04-R1 | ecosystem: Engineered > Bioreactor > Anaerobic >...
ACGAGTCGAAGCTGTAATAGGCCGAAAAATCAATCTTATTAAATCTGTCGGGTTCATAACAAAGTCTGATGTTAAAATCGGAAAAAAAAGCGTTGCTGTTATTCAACGCGCTATTCTTCACAGCTTTGAGCAACCAGTCAGAGTAGGTTACTCTTCCGGCTACGAGATAGAAAAGAGTGTCCTTTATTACCGGACCTTCCGCCACAATATGAGTTGTTACGGGGCTTATCCCTGCATTGCCCTGAAATTCTCTCCTGTTGCCGTCCCTTGCAGTTATTTCGAGAACAGATGATAATCGTCCGCCATATTTGCCCGGTATTGCACCTTTATAAAGTGTTACATCTTTTATTATATCAGGATTAACGGCTGAGAAGAAACCGAAGAAGTGTGAAGAATTATACAGGGGCGCCCCGTAAAGCAGTATAAGATTCTGGTCCGCTGACCCACCCCTTACATTAAAGCCGGCAGAGCCCTCTCCCACCGACTGGACACCGGTTACCTGAAGCATGCTCTTAATAATATCAGACTCTCCCAGCGATGTCGGGGAAAGGCGAAATGTCGTTATGTTGATCTTTTCCATTCCTCCCCCATGCCTCTGAAAGCTGATACTTTTATCGGCAGTTATGATAGCTTCCCTCAGAGGAATTAGAACACTTCTCATCTCAACATCAAGCTCACCCGGACCATAAACATTAAGATCTATGATCTTCTCCTTCATACCGATAAAAGTGAACATCACCGGGTAGCTCCCGCGTGGAATGTTTAATGAGTAAAAACCATAAGCATTTGATATTGTACCGGAAGATATTTTTGGTATATAAACAGTTACGCCTGGAACAACCTCCCTGGTATCCTGATTTCTGATGTATCCTGAGATTGTTACCAAACCCGGAAGATTTCTTTCAGAAGGATTGCCGACATTTACCACAATATTTCCTGCCGGAATACCGGGTTGTGTTGCATCAGCATAATCAAGGCCCGGTATGTAATTGACTTCCTTAGCCTGCCTGTCTTCCTCGTGCTTGATTGCAAAACCTTTTGTCAGGATGATTCTGCCTGATTCATCAGGATAATAATAAATCTGCCTCCCGCTGAAAAGCGTGTCGAGGATCTCCGTAAGAAGATGTATCCCGCCGTAATTTCCCAATCTGATATCATTGATCCATTCATCCCTGTAAAAAAATTTCACAGGAAGTGAGGCTTCAGCTTTTTTTACAAATTCATTAAAAGAGTCTCCTGAATAGTCCCAGTCAATCCGGTAATTCTCCTGAGAAAAGGCCGGAGTGATCAGTAGCAATAGAACTAACCCCATGAAACTCTTTATTCTCAACACTATATTAGTTATTTTCTGATCGCGTCAAAATATTCCACAACAGGGACTAATGTGGAAGGATCCTTCCATGTGATCCTTATCCTGTTTCTCCTGAGGTGATCATTAATTTCCTTCCGCTTTGATCCCAGCAGGTTCATAAGCTCTTTCTTTCTTTTAACTGCCACCACTCCCGTATCTGTCATTATAAATACGCGATGTCCCTGATAAAACAGGTCATATCTGCCTTCAGCGCCAAGTGGATAGATTATCTTTGAGTATTTGGCATATAATTTAGTCGGGCCTCCATAAAGCACATTAATGTATCCTTTAAGAATACCTGAGGTCTCATTTCCTGCATTTATGATGTGATAAAATCTGCCGTCAAAGAATAGAGAGAAACTGTCGACCATCTCTTTATTCATTATTATTACCGGTTTATTATCTATCCGTAAAAGAAGTTCGTCATTACAGATATCAAATCTGAGATCAACACCATTATATTCGATGCCATCAATATGGACTGATCCTTTAAGGTATTCATCAGACAGGAAGTAGGGATCACCCCGGGCGTTTGAATATTTGTCATACCAGATCCTGCCATTCAGAAGGGGAAGGGAGGCTGAAGCATCCGGAGTATTTACGGTATATTTTGTTGCGGCACCCTGGCTGTAAACCTGCCGGGTGCCACAACAAACAGAAAAGGAACAGACAATTATGAGAACATATATGACATTAATTATCATATTGTTATTTGATAATCGGCGTGAGCACGATACTCCTGTATGCCACTTTCCCATGATCGCCCTGCAGGTAGATGGGCCCCGGAGTAAATACATCGGATTTCATTGCACCACCGGTGGGGCCATAAACTGGCTGGTTATCGATTATTTTGACACCATTCAGGACAACAGTTATATGCCTGTCGCAGAGTGTCATATCCATTGTCTGCCATTCTCCTGCCGGCTTTTCGGCGGCAACTGTTGGTGTTATCCGGCTGTATACAGCTCCCATGTTGTGCGAATCGAGATTTCTGTTATAGGAATCGACTACCTGTATCTCGTACATACCCCTCAGATAGACACCGCTATTTGATCCGGGAGGAATGTTAACCTCAAGTATCAGGTTGAAGTCTTCAAATTCCTGTTCTGTTCTGAGGTTTCCGAAACTGATTCTCTGGCCGCCTTCCGGCTGCACAGGGTCATTAACAAGTGTCCCATCCACAACCTTGAATCCGTTTGTCTGTTTCTCGTTGATAAGCCTCCACCCTGTAAGATCTTTGCCGTTAAATAGATCAATCGGCGTTCCGAATTTGAGATTTGCGAGGTCGGGTGCAGGGGGAACAGGTGGCAATTTAACACCTGTAAATGAAGTAGTGTCCACGCCCAGACCGTTGCGCCTGGGTGAGAGGAGAATTCCTTCTATCCCGTCTCCGTTCCGTACGATTTCGAGCCAGGCTGTAACCATCTGTATCCTGACGGGATTATTGTTCTCATCACGTTTTCTGACAACATTGGTATTGGTGCGCTGAATCGTCAGCACATGGTCCCTGGCAAGAAAAATATTTGAGACAGGTAAAACGCTTCCGCCGCCCCACAGAATTTCGGCGTCGAGATAGTTATCTTCCTGGCGTACTTCGAACCATCCCACCGAACCGTTCGCAATATCGATGGTCCATTGTCCCAGAAACTCAGTGATATCTGTTTTTTGTATGGGAGCCACCTGGGGTTCCGTATTACAGCCAATCACCATTGCGGCTACCAATACCAGAATCAAGAATAAGTAGTTAGTCTTCATTTTAAAGTTAATTTGGTTTAAAAAATATTGAGATTCCCGGTTAATTATCCGATATGTTGCTGATTCTGAATACATAAGCATGCTGATATTCATCAGGCCCAAGCGCCGGTGGATTAATTGTCAGATTGCCTCCCGATGCTCTGACCCTTACAGGTTTTGAACTGCCCAGCAACTGAACTTTCGGAGTACCAATGAATTTTAATCCCCGCAGGAGCATGCCGGACTGGGGCCAGTTCATGCATATAGCATACAGATCATTATTCTTCCTGGTGAAGAAAATACTTTTATTTGTTTCAGGGTGAACTGACTGGTCGTTTTTATTTCTGATAAAAGCACTTGTACCATATATGGCATCACCATTTAACCTGAGCCACTCTCCCATATCCATAAGCCGCTGTTGCATGATTACGGGTATTGTACCGTCGGCAGCAGGACCGATATCCAGTAAAAGATTTCCGCCTGCAGAAACAGTTGAAACGAGCAGTTTAATCAGGTCTTTTGAAGTGGAATAACTGTCGAGGTTTTCAGCCCTGTTATATCCGAATGATGTCCCTATGCCCCTGCACTCCTCCCAGGGATGGTGAATTTCAGGATCTATCCCCTCATTGTTATGAACCAATCCGTATTCGGTAGTGTAGATGCCTCCATGCTTGCTCCTGGTCTCGCTTCCCCATCTGTCATTAACCACAACTCTCTCCTTTACAGGCGATTCATTGAAAAGCCATGCAAGATACTCCTCACTCTTCCATTCCTTACTTGGCTTGTCCCACTCCCCGTCGGTCCAGACAATATCGGGTTCATACCTGGTAACAAGGTCCTTCAGCTGGGGTATCATGTGGTTGTCGACATAATTTGTGAAGTCATTCCTGTAAATGGGGTTAAACCATTCATAGAGTGAATAGTAGAATCCCATATGAAGTCCTTGCTTCTTTACCGCTTCTGTAAGTTCTCCGCACAGATCACGGTTCGGTCCTATATCAACACTGTTCCAGTTCCAGCTCTGAGCGCTTGGCCAGAGAGTGAAGCCTTCATGATGCTTTGACGTCAGAACCACGTACCGGGCACCCGATTCCCGAAATAGCTTTGCCCACTGATCCGGATCAAAAAGCTCCGCCCTGAACAATGGGGCAAAATCCTGGTAAGTAAAGTCCGGACCGTAAGTCTTATCATGAAACTCCCTGAAATGGCGGTTAACATTGCTTTTTGTGTTCATGAGCTTGTTCCAGTACCATTCCGCATACTTGTCGTAAACACCTATGCTATCACCCGTGGGGCCCCAGGCAGGTACTGAATAGACTCCCCAGTGGATGAAGATACCAAACTTAGACTCCTCAAACCATTGCGGAGTCGGACGTTTATCAAGAGATTCCCAGCTGGCATCGTAAACCTGGCCGGAAACCATCCGGACCGGCAATAAAAACATCAGTAACAATAGTTTTTTCATCTCTCCTCCTGCAGTTTTAAGATTTCAGTGTTATAGAGCCTGTTCTCAAGTATTCTGACGTACCTCAGACCCGGTCTGATATTGTAATCTTCGTATGATTTCTGGGCCCATCCAATGGCATCTCCCAGGAATCCGTTTATCTCGTTTATTATTGCCATGTTGTAACAGGCCCGTCCGGCTACCTTTCTTCTGGGATTAAGGGTTTCCTGTTCCCAGAGGAGGCCGGCTTCGTCCCATTTTCCCGTACGGGCTTTTCTCTTTGCTATCTTAAAATTGTAGGTTCCCTTAACAAAATAATCGCGGGTTACTCTCAGATAATAGGGCACAATTCTGTGGGCATAGGCATGACCGGCCATCCTGCTCACCTCCTTCACTGCCTCCTTTCTGTTGGTGAGTGCCGCAATGGCTGCAACAGGGTTAATACCTCTTCCCTCAAAAACCAGCGATTCGGCAAAATTGAACTCGTCCAGTATGACCTTTCCGGCAGGATCATAAATTCTCCAGCCTGTCTTGATTATTGTCTCCATTGAGGCCTGATGTATTAATCCCGGCACAGAGCCCAGTGGAGTTTTAACCGTTGTTTTGCCGGTTGAATAATTCACTTTTGTATCCGTGTCAAATCTTTCCAGGGCAAAAAGGGCATCAGTGTTTGTCTCCGTGCATATCCTGTCAACTATCTCCCAGGAAAGCGGTGGCGGCAATAGCCCTATTCGCGAAGCCCTGAAATCTATATCATCCAGGAGCTTAACCTCGGAGAACCGGTCGTTAAGAGTAAGTTCTCCGGCAAGCCCCTTTATGCTTTCCATGGCACCATCCCTGTCAAGATCAGCCCCTTCAAGCGACAGAGCCTTATCGATAATATCCAAAAGCTTTGTCTCGTCGGTAGCAATACTCCGGTTTATTATTCCGACCTTTTTTATGTCGGGCGACATAGTGACAGGTGCAGGCTGTAATACATTGATGTATAGCTGATTCGTCTTACAGGATGTAAGTATTACGAAAGCCAGCAGGATTAATCTGAAATTGCGCATATATCTTATAATTTTGTTAATACAAATTCAATAGACCAATGGCGCAGCGGCGCAGCGGCGTAGTGGCGCAGCGGCGCAGTGGCGTAGCGGCGTAGTGGCGCAGCGGCGCAGTGGCGTAGCGGCGTAGTGGCGTAGCGGCGTAGTGGCGCAGCGGCGCAGTGGCGTAGCGGCGTAGTGGCGCAGCGGCGCAGTGGCGCAGCGGTGTAGTGGCGCAGCAGCGGATTTGCCGTTGTGCCTTTGTGCCGTTGTGCCTTTGTGCCGTTGTGCCTTTGTGCCATTATTCCACCATTTTCACCCTTATATCTCGTAGTGCTGCCGTGGTAACCCACGATGCTATCCCGAAAGGTTTTGACAGTTCAACTTCCGCCCGGGTTGACAGAGTGTTACCGGCAAGAGTAACATCAACAACGTTCTCATCGTCGATCCATGCAGTTATCCTGCCTCCTGCTACGCGCAGGCGGACAGAATACCATTTCTCTTTATCAAAGTTCATCAGTTTTTTTGTTTCGTTCTCAGAAGCATCCAGTCCGTTTATACTGCTTATTCCCACAACTGTGCCTCCCCAGCCTCCTACCACCAGGGTACAGTAGGATGTGCCCACCGGAAATGTCATTCCGCAGAAGAAATCGGTTCCTGTCACCCTCATGGCCTGAAGTGAGACTTCATAATTATCAACGGGAAAATCTTTCTTCCATGTAATACCGGTGGCACCATCTCCCATTTCCAGGATGATTGACCCACCTGAAACATAGACAGGTCCCTGGGGTCCGAAATTAGTGATCTCCCAACCCTCAAGATCAGATCCGTTAAAAAGTACTCCCGGTGCTCCTGTTTCCTTTATTTCATGCATTTCAGGCTTTTTCGTCTCCACGCCGCTCCTGCAGGAAATTGAAAGCATTATCACTGCAATAATTAACGATTGTCTTAAAATTGTCATTCTGTTGTTTTCAGATTCCGGAAAATTCACATGATAATTTTTTTATAAATATAGAAATTTCTGTTAGTCGGGATACCAGGATAGGTTGGTGATTTTAAATAATTGTCTTACATTTGGGAACAGATTAAAGCTCAGTCTGTTTGGACCATAAGCCAGTATATAATATGAAAATCAGTATCAGTGACTACCCTACCCACAACAAAGAATGGGACAAGAAAAAGATTAAAAGCGGATTGAAGGAGACACTTAAAAAGATCGGGGAACTCCAGAACCAGATGCATGCTCAGAACAAACAGAGTCTCCTGATAGTCCTGCAGGGAACAGATGCTTCGGGGAAAGATGGCCTGACTAAAGGTCTCCTTAAATACTGCAATCCTGTTGGTATTCATGTCCACAGTTTCAAAAAACCAACGGAAAACGAATATGCCCACGACTTTCTGTGGAGAGTACACCAGGTAGTGCCCCGCAAAGGAGATCTTCAAATCTTTATACGTTCACATTATGAGGATATTCTTGTACCCACGGTGGAAAAACTGTTTCCTGAAGAGGTAATTGAAGAACGTTATCAGCTTATAAACGATTTTGAAAAACTTATCAGATATAACGGCACAACGATCCTCAAATTCTTCATGCATGTCTCCAGAGAATCACAGGAAGAGAGGCTTATGGAACGAATTGAAATGAAGGAGAAACACTGGAAGCACAAGGATGGAGACTGGGATACACGTGAAAAATACGATCAGTACCTTAAGGTATATGAAAGAATAATCAATACCTGCAACCATGTTCCATGGCATATTGTGCCCTCTGATACTAACTGGCAAAAGCTCAATTATATAAGCGGCATTGTCCTCAAAACTCTTGAGGAGATGGACCTCCATTGGCCGGAACTTGTCTCACAGAAATTCGGGCAGAAGAAATGATTGTTCCTGCCGGTTTAAAACCTGTAGTTCAGCCTGCCGGTTTTTGTTTTTTCATTATGGTGTAGCTAACGTTCAGTCCCATAAGCTCAGCTACATGAAGGTGAGCTTTCAGGTAAACTCCCGCTGAAAGGCCCGGTAATAATTTGTAGGCAAGCTCATATTTCTGGTAAACCGGATTCCTGGCCTTAAAGGGAGAATAGATATAAAAGCCGAGATACTGGGTAAATATCACTTTGCCCAGCAGGAAGTCCTGCCCTGCAGTAATTGCCAGACGTTTATGGTCAGGACCGGTACCCTCTCTTCTGACAAGCCCTCTGAGATACCCGTCAACAATCATTTCGATTCCTGCATTAAGCGAATACCATGTTTTGGCCTGCCGTGCAAACCTTCCACTTACTCCGTATACCAATACAGGTTCTTCCGGATAGATATCCGTCTCTTCAAGTATCTTAAGAGCTGTTAATGCCTGCACCGAAAATGAGATGATCCTGCCTGTTAAATAAGCCTCGGAGGAATAATTGTGATCAAACGAAGTGGCAATCTTGTTGAAATTTTCAAGTCCAATGGCGGCCGTGGGAAAATTCATGCCTTTATTTGGTTGTTTGAAACCACCGTTTGAGATATGATTATAACAACCCGAGAGTGTCATATATGTTCTGCCTGCTACCCTGTATTTGAACCTTAATTCAACAAACAGGGGAAAGTTAAGGCTGGTACTGAAGAACTGATTCAAAGGATTCTCATCCTTGTCGTAGAACCGTGTGTGGTATGAAAGGCCCATTCCTCCACGTACCGTAAAAAAGTAATCAGGCCCGTACTTCAGAACAGGTTCAGCATAAACGGTAAGATCAAAAACGCTCCCAAGCACCTCCGGATACTGATAATTAAAATATCCTGCCTGGACTCCGGAAAACCAGTATGAATTGAACACCTGCCATCTGTTGTAAGAGGTTTGAAGCCTGTTAATACTGATCTCGAACCCGTAAGGGTTAGTGTGCGACACTTCCTCTATAGCCCTCGAATGAGGAATAATAAATCCGTAGTGCGCCCTGAAGCCTGTGCTTGTGTACGGAATAGTGTCAGCATACACCGTGCAGAGAGATAATGACAGAAAGAATATAAGGATGAATCTGGCGTGCATTCGATTTCCTGTTTCTTTACCAAAATAGACTTTTCATCTTCATTTTCCAAAAATCTTTATCTTTACTACCTTACCAAATAAATTATTTTATGTTTCACCGGCAAATCATCCCGCTTCTGTTGCTTTGCTCAGTGCTTCCGCTTAGCTTAAGTGCACAGCAATCTTACAATCCTGCTCCTGAAAACCTTAAAGCAAGGGAATGGTTCCAGGATGCAAAGTTCGGAATGTTCATCCACTGGGGAGTATACAGCATTCTCGGTGACGGTGAATGGGTTATGAACAACCAGAGGATAGATAAATACACATACCAGAAACTACCGGCCTTCTTCAATCCGTTAGGCTACGATCCGAAAGAATGGGTTGCACTGGCAAAGGCTGCAGGAATGAAATACATTACCATAACAAGCAAGCATCACGATGGTTTTGCCATGTTTGACTCAGGGCTCACCGATTGGGATATTGTTGACCGCACTCCATACGGAAAAGATGTTCTTAAGATGCTGGCAGATGAGTGTGCCAGGGAGGGCATAAAACTCTTTTTCTACCATTCACATCTCGACTGGTACCAGGATGATTATTATCCCCGCGGGAATACCGGCCAGACTGCAGGGCGCCCGGCCGGTGGAGACTGGTACAGGTACCTGGATTTTATGGACGGACAGCTTCGGGAACTGCTCACAAACTACGGCGAGATCGGAGGTATCTGGTTCGACGGACACTGGGACAGGAAAGATGCCGACTGGCGCCTTGACAAAACCTACAGTTTGATCCACAGTCTCCAGCCGGCCTGCCTGATTGGAAATAACCATCACCTGGCCCCGTTTCCCGGGGAAGATTTCCAGATGTTCGAAAAGGATCTGCCGGGAAGAAAAACCACAGGATTCAACCCTGAGCAGGAAATGGGAGAACTCCCTTTTGAAACCTGTGAGACAATGAACAACTCCTGGGGATTCAACCTGCAGGACAAAAACTACAAACCGGCCAGGGCCCTTATCCAGTATCTTGTCAAGGCAGCCGGCTACAATTCCAACTTCCTTCTCAATGTAGGACCTATGCCTGACGGTAAGATCCAGCCAGAATTTACAGGAACACTGAAGGAGATTGGCAAATGGATGGAGAAGTACGGTGAGACAATATACGGAACCCGTGGAGGGCCGGTAAGCCCAAAGTCCTGGGGGGTGACAACCCGGAAAGGCAACAAGGTTTATGTGCATGTTCTTGATCCCGAAGACAATAACATTCTTATACCCGACTTCGGGAAGAAGGTCAGGAACATCACGCTTTTTGATTCAGGAGCGAAGCTCAGGTTCAGGCAGGATCTGTTCGGAATTACAGTAGCTTTGCCCACGGACATTATTGATGAAACAAATACTATTCTGGTAATTGAAATATAAATTAATATGACAAAAAACATCAGGAGACGCCGATTTATCGGAACCACTATCAAAGGGACAATGGCAGCAGGATTACTTACGGCATCATGCACCGGCGTAAAAAATGACAATTGTCTGGATCAGAAGTTTGTTCACCATGTCTTTTTCTGGCTGAAGGAGCCTGTCACGTCAGATGCACGCACCAGGTTTGAAAAAGCGCTGAAAGACCTTGTGACAATTGAGACAATAACTGAATATCATCTCGGCGTACCGGCCCCGACCAACCGGGAAGTTATTGATACATCTTATACTTATTCCCTGCTGACAATCTTCAATGACAAAGCTGGCCAGGATGTTTATCAGGATCACCCGGCACATCTTAAATTCATAGAAGATTGCCAGGACCTGTGGGAAAGAGTTGTAGTTTATGATTCCGTAAGTATCTGATAATAAGAAGACCGAAGACCCCCGCCTGACCGCTGACGCAGTCAGTCGGGCAGGGAAGACGGAAATCCAAAGAATACTACTTCAGGTATACTTCCAGGACCGGGATCTCCACAGGCGGTTTCTGTATCGGGAGCTGAAGTGACAGGTTATTTGCTGCCTCCCCGCTTCCGGCACTGTATCGTATTTCCGAAGCATCGTGCAGGAACTGGATATATTTAACTTTATCTGCCATACTGTTAAGATTCAGTCGTCCCATCGGATAAACGAGCAGGTGTATATATAACCTCTTCGTTGCCGGATTATACGTAAGGAGTGTATTTGGCGGAGCAATGAATTCCGGTGGTGCCTCGGTGCATTTGTATATCGAGCGGCCGTTATACTTCGTCCATTCACCCATTGCATTCAGGCTCTCCTGCGCCCTTGAGTCAAATGTCCCGCGTGCAGTAGGGCCAACGTTAAGCAACAGGTTTCCCCCCTTACTTACCGATTCAATTAGCAATTCTATCAACTGGGCCGGGCTCTTCCATGTATATTCATCACGATAATAACCCCAGGAGCCGGAAAAGGTCTGACATGTCTCCCACGGTACCCTTTTCCCGTTTACTTCAGGCCACTTTTCAACCTTGACCTGCTCAGGAGTGGTGAAATCCCATCCTCCTTCAACATCCCTCAGGTCGAGCCTGTCATCTACAATTATACCCGGCTGCAATGACCTTGCCAGCTTCAGCAGATTCATCGAATCCCAGTCATCGCGGCCCTTGCCATTCTTTCCGGGAAAAGAGAAGTCAAACCAGATGATGCTTATCTCCCCGTAATTCGTAAGGAGCTCACGTACCTGATTCTTCATATATTCCCTGTATTTGTTCATATCCTTGCCTTTATTCAGCTTATCATACTCTGCATCAGATTCCTGCCTCTGGGGATGACGGCTATCAATTGTATAATCGGGATGGTGCCAGTCAATAAGTGAATAATAAAACCCAACCTTAAGGCCTTCTGCCCTGAAGGCATCAACATATTCCCTGATAAGGTCCTTTCCTGCCGGGGTATTTGTCGCCTTATAGTCGGTAAATTTGGAGTCCCACAGGCAGAAACCTTCATGATGCTTTGCAGTGAGAACGACATATTTCATGCCGGCGTTCTTTGCCATTCTTGCCCATTCAGCCGGATTATAGAGATCGGGATTGAAATGCTCAAAATACTTCTGGTACTGTTCGTTGGTCATCCTTTCCCTGTTCTTCACCCATTCGTGCCGTGCGGGAAGAGCATAAAGACCCCAGTGTATGAACATCCCGAAACGTGCTTCGGTCCACCACTGCATCCTGGAAGCTTTCTGTGCCTCCGTTTCCATGGGAAGCTGGGCCCCTGCCGGCCGTGACACTGACAGGAGAAGCACCATTGCCAGGATAGTAGTAATAAAAGTTCTGTTCTTCATAATCAGTATTTTAGTTGGTTATCTGTATATCAATTGTTAGATGTATTAAAGGTAAAAAAAAATACAATACTTTATCCCTTTCATCAGGTCAGACCGGTTATAAATTCCTTCATCCTTCTGTAATGAGATCCTTCCCAGTAAATGCGATCGCAACCGGGGCATAATTTGAATTCACTGTAATAAGCTCTTGTTTTTGGCAATAATCTGCCGGTAATTGCTTCCTTGTCAACATCTTTAAGCATGGCATTGCATTCCATGCAACGTGTAAAGAGCCTGATCTCCTGCCTGAGGTCAAATCTGTTCAGGATCTCTTTTATCTGCTCTTCGGTCCGGATAGATCTGACCCAATAACCACGCTTGACTCTTCCGTTCTTAAGCAGTCCGACGTCGCGCGTCAGGATCACCCTTTTTTCTTCCAGTGAAAAATTTATAATTTCGTCGTCACCAAGATCCGGATGATAACAGGTGTCGAAACCGCATAATCTCATGTACCTGGCAAGCTTGCCAAGGTGGACATCCAGCACAAACTTCAGATTGCGGAGCGGTTTTGCCCTCAGATGAGTAACTCCGGTGATGTCAAAGCTTTCGAACCGGGGATAGACGGATATATAGTCCTCATTCCTGATCTTACAGGAAAAATCAACCGGACGGCTGTTGACCAGAATAAGATCTATCTCAACATGCGGCACTCCAAGAGCCTCAATGGCATCCTTTACCGATGGTGAACCCCTGAACTCATAGCTTATAGTTCTCTCTCTTCTTCCGCCAGGGAGGAAATCATTCAGCTCCTCATAGAACCTGATCCAGGCAAGATTCATAATGACCCATATTTTACAATCTGCTTAACAAAATCTCAGCAATATTCTCCCGGCTCAGCTTAACAGGATTGTTTTTATTATCTGTTGCGATACATATTGCCTCCGAATCTTCTTCCCTGATACCATAATTTCCCAGACGGGGCAGGCTTAACTTTTCAGTAAGTCTGAACAGATAATCTACAAAAGCATCGATGTAGAAGTCATCTGTTTTCCCCTCCCTTTCAGAGAATAACTTACCAAGTTTAACATATTTGTTCAATGCCACACTTCGCTCTCCTTTTCTTCTCAACTCCCTGGTAATTATTTTATTGGCTGAAGCCATCAACGTTCCGCAGACTACGCCGTGAGCGATATCAAGCCTGCTTCCAATCGATGAGGCAAAACCATGTACCACACCAAGTCCGGCATTAGCCAGGCATATACCTGACGTAAGGGCAGCAAATGACATGCCTGTTCGTGCATTAATATCATTACCGTTTCTGAATGCTTCTTCGAGGGAACATTTGATTGCCTTCAGGCCTTCCATGGCAAGTGCATCAGTATAGTCGCCGGCTTTGTAGGAAAGGTAGGCTTCAGTAAGTTGTGTAAAGCAATCCATACCTGCTGCAGCGGTAATTTCAGGCGGACAACTGATTGTAAGAGCCGGATCCACAAGGGCTATATCGGGGACAAAATTATCGTGCCGCAGGGACCTCTTGAATCCCTCTGCTCCGGTTTCCGAAAGAACTGCATTTTTTGTGGCCTCGCTTCCGGTTCCTGCCGTGGTAGGAACTGCAATAAACGGCACTTTAATTCCGGGATGATCTTTTGTGCCAACTCCTTCAAGATAATACCTGACACTCTCACCGATCGGCAGCAATGCAGATATTGCTTTCCCGGCATCAATCACACTACCCCCTCCCACCGCTACTACCAATTCAATTTTTTCTCCCCTGAATTCTCTCACAGCATCATCAACAGTTGCAGGTTGAGGCTCTCCTGTAACCTTAACCTGGCGGACTTCTGTTCTCCCGGCGGCAAGATCCGTGAAAAGTTGTTTTGCGTGTTCTGATCCGGCAAATGAGTTTTTACCGGTTACAAGCAAAATATGCCCGCCGGTTTTTTTAATCAGACCGGGCAGCAGTCCGAACCTGCCCTGGCCAAACCAGATGAGCGGCAGGCGGGCAAAGCTGAAAGGTTTAACCATTTTGCATGCTTATCAGTCCACCACTCTTATATCCTTCTTTTCTTTGAAGAAGAATATAAAACAGATAAGGACCGCCACTGCGATGTATGCAGGGACGAACCATATCTTCTGCCATTCGTAAACCTGACCGGTGGAATAATATGAAGTTACAAAACCCGAAACCCATGTCCCGATGAACATACCCAGACCGTAAGTTACGAATGTGAATAATCCCTGAGCTGCGTTCTTTATTCTTTCGTTTGACTTCTTTTCCGTGTACATATAACCTGTTACAAAGAAAAAGTCATAGCAGACACCATGCAGTATGATCCCTGCATAGAGCATCCAGACGTTGGGTCCCATATTTCCGTATGCAAAAAAGAGGTATCGCAGAAGCCAGGCGGTCATCCCGATAATAAGCATTTTCTTCACCCCTATCCTGTTGAAAAGGAACGGGATGGCCAGAATGAAAACAGCTTCCGATATCTGCCCCATTACCATTTTGCCGGCAGCATTTGTCATACCCGACTGGTTGAGGTAAAGATTTGCAAAGCCAAAATAGAATGAAAGCGGAATGCAGACAAATATTGCCGCGATAAAAAATATCAGGTAAGGTTTGTCCCTGAACAGCACAAATGCATCAATACCCATTATTGATTTTGCCGATGATGGCTTTGCGGCCAGCGGGGGTGTATCAGGTAGAACGAAGCTGTAAATCCCGAGAGCTATGGAAACCACAGCAGCCATATAAAAAGTCCCTGGTGTTTGCTCAATACCCAGCAGTGCTATCATGAAGCCTGCTATTACCCATCCTATTGTTCCGAAGACCCGGATAAACGGGAACTGTTTTCCCGGATCACTCATCTGCCTGAATGCCACACTATTGGACAATGCGATTGTCGGCATGTAGGCCAGTGAGTAGAGAAGCATCACCCAATAAAAAGGTGCATTCGTTGTAAGTCGTGAAGCCAGGAACAAAAGCACGCCTCCGACCAGATGCAGCACGCCCATTACTCTCTGTGCGGCAAAATATCTGTCGGCGATCATACCCACGAAAAAAGGGGATATCATAGTTGCTATCGCAAGTGCGCTGTAGGCAGCGCCTATTTGAATACCCGTTGAACCCAGGTACTTGGTCATGAATGTTCCCATGGTTACATACCATGAGCCCCAAACAAAGTACTGAAGGAACATCATAATACTGAGAGTGGCACCAGTTCTGATTTTCATAGTCAGGTCATTTGTGCCCGGTCTGGAATTACGGGCAGGTTAATTATCCCGCATAATTAATTTTTTAAATTGAAATTTGCAAGTATCGCGGGGTATTATGCACTAAAAGTAACTGCAGGTTACAGCAGATCCGGTAATGGATAACCGGGATAAATTCACGCCTCAGGTGAGACCCTTCACCATTCAGATCTGTCAGCAGGCTGAAGGATATTGTACCTGACGCCCTGACGAGGCTCAGCCATCATATCCTGAACAGCATCTCTCCATCCAAGGTAATGTGCTGTATTCTTGTGAGCGGCAGCAGCTTCTTCCGACTCATAAGCTTCATATACCATGAATCGTGAAGGATCGTCAGATTGCTGAAGAAGGTCAAAGCGCAGATTACCGGGCTCCCTGACCGATCCGAGGTGGTTGAGTGTGGTGGCTTTTATAAACTGCTCTACTGCATCAGGCTTAACATGTACATAAACACAGGTAACTATCATAATGTCTATCTTTTGACAGTAAAAATAATATTATCGGCAGAAACTCCAAAAATTAATTATCTTGCTATCAATTTACCTCTTATAACCAGAATAATAACACCCGTCACATTATGAAGAAGATCCTTTTCACACTTTTATGCATGGTTATTTCCGTTATTTCCTGTGCTCAGCAGATGGCAAACCGAACCGACAGGGAAGAGTGGTTTATGGACCTCGGATTCGGTATGTTCATTCACTGGAGTATGGATTCACAGCTTGGGGTGGTAATCAGTCACTCGATGGCAGGTGCATCAGATGATTATCTTGACAGGTTTGTAAATGAACTGCCGGCAACATTCAATCCCGGGAAATTCGACCCCGAAGAGTGGGCTAAACTGGCCAGGCTTGCAGGCATGAAGTATGTGGTTTTTACAGCCAAACACCATTCCGGATTCTGTATGTGGGACACAAAAACCACCGGTTTTAATGTCATGAATACTCCTTTCGGACGGGATATTACAGGGGAGGTCATTGAAGCGTTCCGTAAATATGACATTCCGGTCGGACTCTATTTTTCCCCGGAGGACTTCCATTTTCTATATCTGAACAGTATCCCGATAGGCCGGCTACAACATCCCTTGCACTATCCGGTAAATAACCCCGGATTGATGGAGCTTGACAAAGCCCAGCTAAGAGAACTGCTTGGCAAATATGGTACAATCGACATTCTTTTTCTCGATGGTCCGGCTGATGGGCTTAAGGAGCTTGCCTGGGAGGTCAACCCGGATATTGTGGTTACCCGCGGAGCAATGGAAACACCTGAGCAGAGACTTCCGGACAAACCAATCCCCGGGCCATGGGAGGCATGCTTCACTATGGGAACTGACTGGCAGTATAAACCAACAAATGACCCCCATAAGAGCGGGACGGAAATAATCAATATGCTAATTGAGACCAGAGCCAAAGGAGGGAACCTGTTGCTTAATGTCGGTCCCAAGCCCGATGGCGAGATCCAGATTGAACAGGAGGCTCTTCTCAGGGAGGTAGCTCTCTGGATGTTCGTCAACAGAGAGGCTGTTCATAATATCCGCCCGCGCGAGATCATAAGGGAAGGTGATATCTGGTTTACGGCAGGAAAAGAGAAGAGTACCATTTATGCATTTGTTCAGGGAGGAACCAACTGGCCGTTTGGAGAAAGAAAGGAGATTGAATTCAGGTCGCTCGGAGGTTCTGGCGCTACGAAAGCATCAATTTTGGGTTATGGAAGCAAACTGGTTGAGTACAGGGAAGGGGCTGATGCCGGTATTTATGTCACTGCAGGCAAAGCAGGACTTACAGTAAGCGCTGTAAACGGACATCGTATGTATACAAATTACAAATGGCCCAATCCCATAGTAATTAAGATCGAGAATGTCATTTATTCCCCATTGAATTAACAAATATTGATAAAATGAAAACCGGGAGGAAATTAGCACCACTGCTGATAGCAGTGTTGGTGTTCTCATACAATATGATATCAGCCCAAACAGAAGTAAGGGAACGTAAAATACTGTTTGACCACGACTGGAAGTTCCACCGCGGCGGAGCCCAGGGTGCTGAGAACCCAGCCTACGATGATTCGGAATGGAGACAGATTGATCTGCCCCACGACTGGAGTATAGAAGACCTCCCCGGTACTGATTCTCCATTTGACATTAATGCAATAAGCCAGGTAAACGGAGGCTTCACAACCGGTGGAACGGGATGGTACAGGAAGAATTTTGAAATACAGGCAGAAAACAGAGATAAGAGGTTCATCATAATGTTCGATGGCGTTTACATGAACAGTGAGGTCTGGCTGAACGGGAGACTTGTTGGCAGACACCCGTATGGTTATACCAGTTTCTGGTTCGATATCACCGACAGGCTAAGGAGCGATGCCGTGAATGTGCTTGCCGTTAAGGTAAGGAATGAAGGAGAGAACAGCAGATGGTATTCGGGATCAGGTATTTACAGGCATGTCTGGCTGATTGCCGTACCGCAGGTGCATATCATGCCGTGGGGTACTTTCGTGACAACCCCTGAAGTGTCTGAAAAAGATGCATTGGTTAACGTTAAAACCAGGGTTGTTAACCACGATGCACGCGAAAAGAAGATAAAACTGATTACCAGAATCTCAGATAGCGATAAGGGGGAGATATCGCAAACCGACAGTGAAGAAACCGTTGCTGCAGGTGCAACGGCAGAATTCACACATGAGATAAGAGTCGCAAATCCCCGGCTCTGGTCGGTTGAAACCCCGGTACTTTATTCCGCCAGTTCGGAGGTAATAGTCGATGGAGCGTTTACAGACATAACGGAGACACGGTTCGGAATAAGAACCATTTCATTCGACACGAAATCTGGATTCAGGCTGAACGGAAAATCCGTGGAACTTAAGGGAGGATGTGTTCATCACGACAACGGTCCGCTTGGGGCAAGAGCGTTTGACAGGGCTGAGGAGAGACGCGTTGAAATACTAAAAGCCAGTGGTTTCAATGCGATAAGGGCAGCACATAACCCTCCCTCCCCTGCATTCCTCGATGCCTGCGACCGCCTCGGAATGCTCGTAATCGATGAATCGTTTGACACCTGGTTTGAACCAAAGAATCCCGGGGATTATAACCTCTGGTTTACTGAATGGTGGAAAAAGGATACTGAAAGCATGATATTGCGCGACAGGAATCATCCGTCAGTTATTATGTGGAGTATTGGGAATGAGATACCCAACAGGCATACGTCCGAAGTTGCAGCAGTAGCTAAAATGATGGGAGATTATGTACGGGCACTCGATCCGACCAGGCCCGTTACCTCAGCTGTAAATGATATCAGGCCCGACAAGGACAAATATTTTGCCACTCTGGATATTGCAGGTTATAATTACCCGGCTTTCGGTAATGAAAAAACGAAGAGCCTGTACGAACAGGATCATGCCCGTCTGCCGGAAAGGATAATATACTGCTCTGAATCCTTCCCCCTTGAGGCATTTAAGAGCTGGATGGGAGCCCTCGACAACAGTTATGTAATCGGTGATTTTGTCTGGACGGCCTGGGACTATCTGGGAGAAGCGAGTATAGGATGGAGGGGCTATCCGCAGAGCCGCAGCTTCTTTCCGTGGAACCTGGCTTACTGCGGGGATATAGATATCTGCGGATGGAAGAGGCCGCAGTCTTACTACAGGGATGTCCTTTGGATGGAAAACCAGCTTTCGGTCTGGGTCACCCCTCAGACCCCCTCATTTGAGGTCAGCGCGGAAAGACAATCATGGTCAAAGTGGCACTGGCACGATGTAACCGGCAGCTGGAACTGGCCAGGGGATGAAGACAGGATTTTTGAGGTAACTGTATACTCTTCCTGCGAACAGGCTGAGCTCTTCCTTAACGGTAAATCACTCGGAAGAAAAGCAAGCGACCGCTCAACCGAATTCAAAGCAGTCTGGCAGGTGCCATATCAGGCAGGAACACTCAGAGCCGTGGGATACAGCGGAAAGAAACAGGTCAGAACTGCTGAACTGAAGAGTGCCGGAGATCCTGCCCGGATAAAGTTATCGGCTGACAGGAGTATTATAAAGGCTGACGGACAGGATCTCAGCTATATAACTGTTGAAGTGACCGATGCTGCAGGAATCAGAGCCCCCGGAGCCGAAAATCTTATCACCTTTGAGACAGAAGGGCCCGGCACCATTATAGCTGTAGGGAATGCCAATCCTGTAAGCCTGGAAAGTCACCTGAGACCATTGAGGAAAG
>Ga0334882_1002405_pt1 | contig 19238 bp, 16 predicted proteins | sample GraSluR1_MG_5_FD_207226 | JGI IMG/M metagenome (GOLD analysis project Ga0334882, IMG submission 207226) | Sludge microbial communities from methane-producing bioreactor in Wageningen University, Netherlands - Granular Sludge_15_04-R1 | ecosystem: Engineered > Bioreactor > Anaerobic >...
GGGTATGTCATCCTTCTCAGCAAAGGGATCATCGACGATGTTATCCAGGATGGGGCTCTCGCCGCTTTCAGGTAGATTATTGTCTCTTGCCCGATCGCTGCCTGCAGGCAGGATGAAGGCGCGCTGATTGGTGGTCGGCTCAAAGGGAATCCAGCCATAACCCAAGAAATACACTTCAGGCCAAGCATGGCTGTCTTGTTTGCGTACGGTATAGGATTGGGTTTGAGGGTCATATTCACCTTCTGCATAGCCCACCACAAAACGAGCTGGGATGCCCAAGGAACGCAGCATCAACACTTGCGCTGTGGCGTAATAATTGCAGAAGCCAGTCTGCTCATCGAATAAAAACCATTCAATTGGGTCAGCATTGGCTGGAACCGGTGGGATGGTGCGCGCATAATCAATATTGATGCGCAAGTAACGGGTGATGTCAGCAGCGATATCATAAGGATGGTTATCGTCAGGGCCGATATTGGCTGCCAAAGCTGCAATTGTGGGTGAGAAATCATCAGGCAATTGCAGGTAGCGATCCAGCCAGTCAGGGTAATCTGTGTCTGTTTGACTCAGATCACTGGCGGTAGGGACACTGACCCTGGTTGTAAACTGGTAAGTTTCATCGGCAAACAAAGACGGGTCAGCAATCAACGCAATTAAGTCTTCTTCGTCTTCTGAAATGATCTGGGTAGTGATTTCCACAGGTCGACTGATCCAGGTGGGCATGCCAGTTACATACAGGTTGGACATCTGGCTGACCTGGGCGGTGAAAGTATAGGTTGCCGTTTGATCCACTTCCCACTGGGGATAGTTAATCTCAAAATTATCAGGAAAAAGCAACCTTTCCAACAATACGGGTGTTGTTGACCATTCTCCATCCTCATAAAGATCGTAACTGCGGGTGCGCCAGTAATTGCGATAGGCTGCAGGGGGTGCAGAATCGACCTGCACTGTAAAAACAATCTCCTCATCAGCAGGTGAACCACTTCCCAACCCAAGTGTTTCACCGAAAAACGTGGAAATAAGCGTTTCGGAGGATTGCTCAAGAACAAAAATATCTGCAAATCGTTCCATCAACCGATCCCATGGATCAGTCACCCTCCGCCACCATTGGGTATAGCGGTTCACCTGTTGGGGTGTAATTGGAAAGATCCACGCCACGATCACAAGGAGTACTGCCAGGATTAAGAGGGTCCTGGTCAGTACGGCATGACTTTCTGGTGAGGTGTTTATGCCTTCCAAGCGCCATTTTTCTCGGTTGCGCAGAAAATTCATCCGTCCGACAATCAGCAGAGTGAAAAACAAAAAAGTCATCAAATAGCGGGTATTGCGAGGTAGATCCTGATCATAATGGCTGATCACCAACAAGGTGATGCCCAGTGGGATCAGGACAGGCCATGCGGTTCCCTGGCGGATCAGGATGAAGGTGGCGGTTGATGCCATGATCCACAGCAAAATTGCCATGAGGGTCAGAAACAGGATCGGGTCGGTGACCGCTTGACCGGCACGAAATTGTTCGATTGCCAGCCGCAGCCGCCACCCGAGATGATTGAGGATGCGTTCCCGCCAGGTGATGTCTAAATTGATGGTTGTTCCAAACAGCCAGCCGATGCTGAAAATGCCATAAACGGTTGAGAAAAGCATGGCTGTCAAGGTAGAAAACTTGCTGTAGCCTAAAGCCAAACCACTCAAACCTGCTAAAAAAGTCAAGTATACAATAATATAAAGGCTATCCGTCCATTCAGTTGCCCAAAGACGCCCGGCGACCATGACAACCGCACCCATGGCAAAGATGGCGATCCATAGATCCCACCAACTTTGAATTACGACATTTTTGGTCTTTAGCGTCATATTTAAAGTTTATTCAACTCAGGAAATTTCGTCAATCACCCGGATTCATTGTCTGTGCTATCCGGTTACCCACAAGTAAGGGAGGATTTACAATTTTTCTTTGAGAAGGTCTTCAACCAGGGAAGGATTAGCTTGACCACGCGTCGCAGCCATGACCTGGCCAAAGAACCACTGCCAGAGGGGGGTTTTCCCGGCACGATAGGCAGCCACCTCTTGTGGATTAGTGGAAAGGACCGTGTCTATGATATTTGAGAGGGTTTCAAGGTCTGAGATTTGCCCAAAATGACCTTGTTTGATAATGTCTTCAGCTTTTTCACCGCTTTCAAATGTCCTGGCAAGAATGTTTTTCCCGGTGGGTGTATTGACCTGGCCGCTTTGAATATTATCCAGTAAAAAAGCCAGGTTACTTGGTGCAACTTGAATCTCCGTGATGGTCTGTCCGTTGGCATTCATCAGGGCAAATAGTTCGCCAGTAATCCAATGCGCAGTGAGAAATGGGTCCGGGGTTTCCATGTGGGTCAGGGTATCCTCAAAATAATCTGCGATGCCTCTTTCTCCGATTAACACTTCCGTTTGGTAGGCGTCTAAGCCAAATTCAATCAAAAAACGTCGAAAACGTCGATCTGGCCGCTCAGGGAGGGCAGCCCTGGCAAAAGTGATTTGCTCTTGTGAGATGAACAGGGGCGGCAGGTCCGGCTCAGGGAAGTATCGATAGTCATGGGCTTCCTCTTTGCTGCGTTGGGTGCGGGTGACCCCATTGAATTCATCCCAACCCAGCGTTTCCTGGGCAACGGTTCCCCCTGCCGCGAGGAGAGCTGCTTGTCGCTCCAATTCATAAGTAATTGCAGCCGTCATGATGCGAAAGCTGTTCAGGTTCTTGATCTCGACCCGGGTACCCAAGCTGGGTTCGCCATGAGGGCGCAGGGAGACATTGGCTTCAAAGCGGATGACCCCTTTTTCCAAATCTCCGGAGTTAACACCCAAGTATTGAAGCAATGATCGCAGCCCCCGGGTATAAGCACGTACCTGCTCAATGCTGTGAAGATCAGGCTCAGACACAATTTCCAGCAATGGGATGCCGGCTCGGTTCAAATCGACCAGGGAATAAGGTTCACCATTTATCTGACGGATATGGGTCAGTTTGGCGGTATCTTCCTCCAGGTGCACTCGCCGGATGCGAACGTCTAACCAGCCGTCCTCAACGCGAATTGGCAAAATCCCACCCTCAGCCAGAGGAAAATCGTATTGTGAGATTTGATATCCTTTAGGCAGGTCTGGGTAAAAGTAATTCTTGCGGGCAAACCGGCTGGTGCTGGCAATCTTGCACTCCAAAGCCAGGGCGACTTGCAGGGCATATTCAACTGCCCTGGCATTGACTACCGGCAGTGTACCGGGCATCCCGGAACATACCGGGCAAACAGCCGAGTTAGGCTCTGCCAGGGTGAGGTCTACCACCGGGCAGCTGCAGAACATCTTCGATTGGGTTTGGAGTTCGGCATGTACTTCCAGGCCGATATCGGCTGTGTAACCAAGTTTCATCAGGTCACCTAAGATCACCTAATTGCGATTTGGCATACGCAAATTAGGATTTTTGAGAATGATATTGATGATATTTGTAACTGCTCAGGTAGCCCTGTTGGTGAAGGGTGGGGGGTGTGGTGTGCTGGCGAAGCCGCCATACCACACCCCCCTATTCCCTCTGACGCAGAGTAGTTACTAAAATTTTTAAATAGGACAGACTCATGAATCTGCCTGAATAATTTTACTATCTTGTCGTAAAGCGGCATCAAATCCGCTGTAAGAAATGCCCGATTTTCTCCAGGGCAGCCTCGATTAGCTCGTACTTGGTGGCGTAAGAACAACGCACGAAACCGCTCCCGGAAGCGCCAAATGATGATCCTGGGACGACCGCCACTTCTTCTTCCTTGAGCAACCTTTCAGCGAAGGTTTCGTCGTTCATACCGGTATGTTGGATGTTGGGGAAGACATAAAAGGCGCCATGGGGCTCGAAGGTGGGCAGCCCAAGCTCATTCATTCCATGGTAGATCAGTTGTCGGCGTCGATCGTACTCTGTCAGCATTTCTTGCACATAGGGTTCACCGACTCGTAGGGCTTCGAGGGCAGCATATTGTGAGATGGTCGGTGCTGACATGACCGAATATTGGTGAATGCGCACCAAGCCTTGGATGATATTGGCAGGGCCAGCAGCATAACCGATGCGCCAACCGGTCATAGCGTAACTTTTAGAGAAACCACCTAAAAGGAGCGACCTTTCTTGCATGCCGGGTAGAGATGGAAAACACACATGTTGGTGGTTATAGACCAAGCGGTCATAGATCTCATCAGAGACGACCACCAGGCCGTGACGCTCTGCAATATCAGCGATCGCCTGGAGGTTTTCACGGGAGACAACGGCGCCAGTTGGGTTATTGGGATAGCCTAAGAGGATTGCCTTTGTCTTCGGTGTGACCGCTTTTTCGATCACAGCCGGGTTGGGTTGGAAATCATCTTCCATATTGGTGTAGATTTCAACAGGAACGCCACCCGCCAAGGCAACTTCTGCTTGGTAGGACACAAAACACGGTGTGGGGATGATCACCTCGTCGCCGGGATCAAGCAGTGCGGTGAAAGCCAGGTAAAGGGCTTCCGATACCCCCACAGTAATAATGATCTCGGTGAGAGGATCGTAACGGACGCCGTATAATTTTTCCAGGTTGTCTGCAATGGCAAGCCGTAATGCCAAGATACCCATGTTGGATGTGTAATGGGTTTCGCCCTGCGCCAACGAGCGGATCCCAGCATCAATGATTGGCTGGGGGGTGGTGAAGTCCGGTTCACCGATCCCCAGGGAGATCACATTCTCCATAGTAGCGGCGATATCAAAAAATTTCCGGATGCCCGAGGGCTTTAATGATGAGACTGTCCTTGATAGATAACTTTTAGGCATTCATGCTCCTTATTTTTGTGGTTTGAGTGATTGCAAATAGTCGATGGCAGACCCTGAGGGAATGATTTGCCATTGTTCTTCTTCTGTCAGATAAAAAAGGTCAAACACAGTATTTTCAGGTTCGCAGCGCACGATAAACCCAATCCCATGCGGCTCGCGCCGCTGTGAGATGATTTCTTCCACGATATAACATTGCCCTTCCCATGTTAAAGCACGTGGGCTTTCGGGGTAGCTGCTGCCTGCATAGCATTCAACTTCAGCGTTCATCGCTCTGCCCATGAATCGTCGCCCAAGTTTAACTTTCCAGCCAAGCCGGTGACCGTCACATCGTGCCCAAGCAACGAGGTTTCTAAATTACAGTTGGTGATCTTCGACCTTGGGCCGATGATGGCGTCCTTGAGAATGCTATTCTCGATCACAGCGCCTTCGGCGATCGATAAATGTGGTCCAAGTACTGATTTGAACACTTGGGCATCCGGGTGAATGTTGACTGGTGGGATGATGACGCAGTCTGTGTGGTCAATCCATTGAATGCTGTTATCTCGGCCATGGTCCATCAAGTATCGGTTGGTTTTCAACAGCGCTTCAGATGTGCCCGCATCCAGCCAGGTTTCGACGGTTTCTGTCCGCATTTTAAGCCCGCGCGCTAGCATGATGTTGATGGCATCGGCCAAATAATATTCACCTTTCAGGGAAATATCCTGCTCTTTTTGCTCTACAATGGCTGAAATGACCTGTTCTGCTTCTTTGAAGTAATAACAGCCGACAACTGCCAGGTTATTGTCGATTTCGTCTGGTTTCTCGGTGAGCTTGGTGACCCATCCATCTTGATTAACTTCGGCGACGCCAAAGCGGCGCGGGTCGGGAACGGGTTTGACCCAGGCGATGGCATCCGCTGTTTCATCAGAAAGAAACGAGAAATCGTTCTCGATGAGCGTATCTGAGAAAGCCATTAACATTGGTCCATGCAAGAATTCACGCGCCTGCCAGAAGGCATCCGATTGACCTTTCATTTCAGGCTGGACAGGATAATCAACATGCCAGTGTGGATAGTGTTTGGTGGTGTAATCCTCAATTTGGTCCCCCATCATTGGGCCGAGGATGAATACGAATTCCGCTGAATCGAAATCCGGCGCAGTACGGAACATATCCAGGACGTGGTCAAGGACGGTCTTCCCCGCCAGAGAGACCAACGGTTTGGGTTTGCTCCAGGTGAGGGGACGCAGGCGGGTGCCAAAACCTGCCATGGGGATCACAATTTTCAAGGGCTTAGTCATGAATTTTTCTCCTTGTTGGTTTGGTGATCATTGAGTCGGCCTTTAGAAATCGACATTCGGTTTTTCTACCATTGGCCACTGTTGATGCCATTGGGTTTCTAGTTGGTAAGCGTGTCCCACCTGAAACAAACGAGCTTCAGAAAAATTGGGACCCATTAACTGCATGCCAACCGGCAGACCTTTTTTATCATACCCTACGGGGAAGGCCAAACCCGGCACGCCTGCCAGGTTGGCGGGCAGGGTGAAGACGTCTTCCAGGTACATAGCGAGTGGATCATCTGTGTGCTGCCCAAACTTAAAAGCTGTGGTTGGCGCAACCGGCGCGGCGATTACATCCACCTGCTCAAAGGCCTGGTCGAAATCAGCTTTGATTAATGTGCGCACCTTTTGGGCTTTATTGTAATAGGCATCGTAATACCCAGCAGAGAGGGCATAAGTCCCCAGCATAATGCGGCGTTTGACCTCTGCACCGAATTTGTTCCCGCGGGTCTGGGTGAACATCTCCCACAGGTCATCCTCGCTGCCGAGTCGAGGTCCAAACCGCACCCCGTCATAGCGTGCCAGGTTGGCAGAGGCTTCTGCAGGTGCAATCAGGTAATAGACCGGTAGGGCAAAGTGTGTGTGAGGCAAGCTAATGGGCACAGCGACAGCGCCTTGGGTTTCCATTTGCGCAATGGCTCCCAACACCGCGCTTTCGACCTCGGGTTGAATGCCCTCGATAAAATACTCACCGGGGACGCCGATCCGCAAACCATCCAGGCTGGGGGATTTCAGTAAAGCATATTCTGGGACAGGCCTGGCAATGCTGGTCGCATCGAGGGGGTCAAAACCGGCCATGTACTGAAAGAGCAGGGCCACGTCGGCTACGTTACGGGTGATCGCGCCAACGGTATCCAAAGACGAACCGTAAGCGACCAGCCCATAGCGTGAGGTGCGTCCATAGGTGGGTTTGATGCCAGTTGTACCGCAATAGGCACAGGGTTGGCGGATGCTGCCGCCTGTGTCTGTACCAAAAGCGACCGGTACCATACGAGCTGCAACAGCAGCCGCACTGCCGCCGCTGGAACCACCCGGGACATGTGCGAGGTCCCAAGGATTGTGGGTTGGCCCATAAGCAGAATTCTCTGTGGATGACCCCATAGCAAATTCATCGGTGTTGGTCTTCCCCAGGGGGATGGCACCGGCATCGAGGATGCGCTGTACAGCTGTTGCGGTGAAGGGTGGTATGAAGGATTCTAGTATTTTTGATCCGCTGGTGCAGGGTAAGCCCTCCAGGCAGAGCACATCTTTAACGGCTATGGGCAAGCCAATCAGAGGCGGGGGGTCGGTGTTATTCTCCCTGAGTATCCGGTCTGCTTCATCCGCATTTTTCAAAGCGCGTTCGGGTGCCAAGGTGATGAAGGCATGTAAACGGGGTTCAAGAAGATCGATTCTTTGGAGATGAGCTTCGACCAATTCCCGACTGGAGAAAGCACCAGACAGCAGTCCATTTCGAGCCTCATGGAGGGTGAGATCTGTCAATTCCCCCATGTCAGCCACCCAGCACCGGCGGCACTTTGAATTGATCTTCCAACTTTTCAGGCGCATTCTTAAGCAGGACCGTGCGATCCAGCCCTTGGCGAGCCTGATCTTCACGCAAGCGCAAGGTCATTTCAAGGACACTGGCTGTGGGTGGGATAAGGTCGGTATCCAGTTCCTTGAGCCTTGCGGCGTAATCTAGAATGTCGGAAAGCTGATCGGCATACTGGCGCTTTTCGGCATCGGTCAATGCCAGTCGCGCCAGCGCTGCAATATGTTCAACTTCTTCGATTGATAATCTCATGGGCTTATTATAATATGATCGGGGTTGGAGAATGACGAGTGGGTGATTTTAGAGTTGGGCATTCAGCGCCTGCTGGGCTTTTTAAGTCTTATAACATGAATCATAACTGCTCAGGGTGTGAGGGAATTTAGGTGGTGTGGTGTGGGGGCTTTGCCACCACGCCACCCTTCAGAACAGTAACCATAAATCAAGGTTTCCTGATAAGATTGATGGGATTGGAGAAAACAAGGAGTACGCTTGGAAAAAACCATTTTATCAGCGCATGCTGATCCACAAGAATTTAAAAAATTCCTTACCAACGCCGTCTGCTTTATTTCATTAGGGCTGGGTACGGCATCATTGGGCCCGATTTTACCCTTCTTGGCTGACAATGTTCGTGTCTCAATCGGGCAAATCAGTTTTGTCTTTACTGCCCAGAACCTGGGTTACCTGTTGGGTTCTGTGGGGGGAAGTTGGTTATATGACCACTTTAAAAGTCATAAGTTGATGGCTTTTTCATTAGGGCTAATGGTTGTTATGGGCTTGTTGATCCCTTTGATGTCTTGGTATTACGCTTTACTAGTTGTACTATTGTTTTTTGGATTAGGTTTAGGAACGATTGATGCTGGTGGAAATCTAAATCTTATGTGGCTCTTACAATCTCGCGTCGGTCCTTTTATGAATGCATTACACTTCTCTTTCGGCTTGGGTGCTTTTTTATCGCCGATCATCATTTCGTATGTAATGGCTTGGTCAGGTGGTAGTTTGATGTGGGCGATGTGGGCATTGGTCATCCTATATTTACCCGGATTAATTGGATTGATCACCTTTGAGTCCCCGGAGAATATTGCCACAAAGGACCACCATGGGATCACAACGCCTGTCAATTATCGCATGATTATCCCGATCATCTTATTGTTCTTTTTATCCGTTGGCATCCAGACTGGTTTCGGTGGATGGGTGTTTACCTATGTTTCTGAGCTAAGCATTGCTGATGTATCTAAGGCGGCGTTAATGACCTCACTGTTTTGGGGAGCTATGACATTGGGACGGATGATCGCAATTCCTTTTTCGAAGAAAGTAGAGCCCCACTTAATGCTTTTGATTAGCTGTATCCTGACGGTGTTAACGATGGGATTAATATTAATTTGGCCATTGAGTTCATGGATGATGTGGGTCGGTTCGGCCGGGTTGGGTTTAGCCACCGCAACAATATTCCCCACCTTAATGGCTTTTGCTGAAGCCAGGATGACAATGACGGGGCGAATAACGGGGTTATTCTTCTTGGGCTCGGGCTTGGGTATGATGGTGCTGCCAATGCTGCTCGGTCAGATCTTTGAATACTTGGGTGGTTACTTAATGATGCTAACTTTGTTTGCTTTGGCAGCCTTGGCACTGGTAATTATGATCTTTTTAAATAAGAACCGGTTCCAAGAAAAAGTTAGGGATGCAGATGCATAAGAATTGTGTTTTGACCAGAAACGGATCAACGCACTTTGGGGACCGGTTCAATTATTCATTTCTGCTATTCAAAAACACTAAACCCATGAACAACAATCAATGTTCATAAACGGGTTTACCGCCTCCCGGGAGATTTCACGTCCCCCGGGAGTTTTTTGTGCTGCTCTCAGCTGATTGAAAGCAGGTCTTGGATTTCCACAGATGCCAGGCCAAATAGACTCGACATCACTATAGAGCGGTTGTTTCTGTTCAACAAAGAGATGCCGTGCTCCTGGCATGCTTTGTGGAGCTGGTCAATATCAGGTGGCATGTTTTCAAAAACAGCGGTTAATTTTAGCGGGTCATCATCAGTTGCAACGCGGTTGATGGAGAGCTCACCACAATATTGGCATTGATGGACCAGCATCAGCTCGCCGGGTCGTTTGTGTGAAAATTTATCTCGACTTATTTTGTGAGTCAGCCCGACGGGTGCCATTAATGCCTTACAGGCACACAGACGGTCACCAGCTTTGCATAGGTCTAGATGCTGAGAATATAAACAATAGGGACAGTGATTTCGGTTGACCACACCAGAGGTTGCCCTATGGGCTTTGACGAAAGCCCCACAATGTTTACAGATGAAATCTGCATTTACCGCTTGAACTTTAGTGCGCATCCTTCACCTCATAAGTCCGCTTTCATCCTGAGATAACTTTTGTATCGGTATGGACTGATCTGTCCGTCCATGACGGCTTTTCGGATTGCGCAGCCGGGCTCCTGATCGTGTTGGCAGCTCAACCCGAATCTGCATTGGCCAAGCAAGGGACGCATTTCAGGGAAGTAATCAGCAATTTCACCTGGATTGAGTCCCCAGATACCAAACTCACGGGTACCTGGCGTGTCGATGATGGCACCACCATTGGCTAAGGTGAACATCTCTAGGTTGGTGGTTGTGTGTCGACCCTTCCCCGTGGTGGGATTAACCGCTTGAACGCGGATACCTAAACCGGGTTCTAACATATTTAACAAAGTAGATTTACCCACACCTGACTTACCGACCAGGGCAGAGGTCTTGTCGGCCATAACTTGGCGGAGATCCTCCAGGCCTTGTCCGCTGATCGCGCTGGTCAGGATGATCGGGTAACCGATCTCTTGATAGCGCTGAATGACAGCCAATAGTTCCGTTTCTGCCCGGTGACCTTTAATCAGGTCGAACTTTGTGATCACAATGATCGATGGGATCCCACAGGATTCAGCTGCCACCAGATAGCGGTCTAGCATAGGCCATTTTGGCGGGGGTTCAGCAGCTGCAAAGATCGGTATGACCTGATCCAGGTTGGCTGCGATCACCTGTTCAAAGGCATGTGCGCTGGGCATGGGTTTGGCAGCCCGACGTGCCAGGTGGTTCCGACGGGGAGCGATATCCACGATTATTCCCTGACCATGGTCAGCGAGGGTATAGGTGACTCGATCACCAATTACGACTGGGTCGATTTGCTTGTTATTTACAGCTAGTCCATCTCTTTGCTTCCCTTCTGGAAAAGTCATGGCATCAAAATCCTTCCAGAGTTTGGGGGAAAGTCTACAGATGACACTATCTTCACCATGCGAGATGGTGTACAAGCCTGTTGATTTGTTGATGACAACACCACTTGTGAGGGTGTTGGTATTTTGAGTTTGCATTGTAAGAGTTCCTTATTCATTTCTGCGTGTTAGTTGTCTTAATCGTCATGTTGTAATGACCAGATGGTCAGTTATTGCATAAATTGAGTTTTGTTAGGCGCTCTCATTAATATTTCCTATCCTTTGTTCTGCAAACGTTGATACCCAATCCGCACGGATTAATAAAAAACCGGCCGCGGAACGATCCCGTGACCGGTGGTTGATTTCAAACATGCTTTGTTAGGATTACACTTGCACTTCACACAGTGAAAGCACTGTGCCTGACAAATGGACTTATAAATCCGATGTTATTAAGAACAAAGGGCCACGGGGTATGAACACACCCGTGGCCGATTATTATTGGTAGGTTAGCAGGTAGCCTACAATATCACAACAGAGGCGCGTCCATACAAAGATTCAAATGCAAAAACAACAACTTTAGCCATGAAACGTGCCTCCTTCTTTCTTTGATTGATGATGACGATAATAGTGCCTATTTTAGTTGAAACGAATATCCTGTCAAGGGGCCGATTGGGGCATTCACCACCTGGTCAGGTGGGCAGGGTAGCTTAGATTTCAGAAGGTCAGTAGACTGTCTTCCTGCAGGGTGTCGCGCAGGGTGTGGGTTAATGCACTGAACTTTTCGGAATAGCGCATTTCTGGTGTGCGGGGGCGCGGAAGGTCGACCGGCAGGTCCAGGATGATGCTGCCTGGACGGGACGAGAGCACCAGGACCTGGTCTGACAGGTAGATCGCCTCGGCAATGGAATGGGTCACCAATAACACGGTCTTGCGACGGGCATGCCAGATGTTCAACAGTTCGTCTCCCATCCGTTCGCGGGTCAGGGCGTCCAATGCACCAAAGGGTTCATCCAACAAGAGAATGTCAGGGTCCTGCATCAATGAGCGGGCGATGGCCACACGTTGGGCCATCCCACCTGAAAGGTCGCGCGGATAGGCGCCCTCAAAACCCTCCAGGCCAACCAGCTTGATCAGCTCTTGAGTGCGTTCCAGGATTGTTTCTTTTGAAAGACCCTTTAGCTCAAGGGGCAGTCCAATATTATTGATCACCCGCCGCCAGGGCATCAAGTTAGACTTTTGAAAAACCATGCCCACCCTGGGGCGTTTGGTGTTGAAGCGCACCTCACCGCCGGTAGGGGGCACTAAGCCAGCCAATACCCGTAATAAGGTGCTCTTTCCGCACCCGGATGGGCCGATCAATGAGACAAACCCGTTTGGGGGCAAGTTGAAGGTCAGGTCGCGTAAGGCGTGTACCACACCGCTGGCATCACTGAAAATGACCTCCAGGTTAATTACACGCAGTGCGGGCTCAGGGGAGGAAATCATTGGTAAAAGCCTGATCCAGGTCTTGTGGCTCAGTCAGTAAGCCCATGTTGAGCAGCACCTGCTGCATGTTGATCCAACCCGCGGGTTCTGTGTAGCCCAGATGATCCGTTTGCCACAGGGCGATGGATTGAGCCAGTACCTCACGCTGAAGGTCTGGATCGGCTTCAGCAAGGTTTTCAACATATTTCTTGCTGATCTCAAAGGCTTCATTAGGGTTTTCTAATGTGTCTTCAATGCCCTGTAGCAATGCTTTAATGAATGCCTTGACTCTTTCAGGATTTTCCTGGATGGTCTTTTCATTGGTAACGAGGCCATTTGAAACCAAGTCCATGTAATCTGCAACGTGGATTACATCGACATCGTACCCTTGTGAACGCAGTACAACGGGTTCGTTGGCCAGATAGATCACCCCGGCTTGGACTTGACCGGTAACCAACGCTTCCACTTGATTGAAGCCGATCGACAGCATGGTGACATCATCTTCTGTCAAACCGCCTGCATCAAGCAATGCAATAAAACCGATGTAGCTGGCACCGTATAATCCGGGAATTCCCACGGTGGCACCAGCCAGATTTTCTGGCACCCGGATCCTTTCTTCCACCAGGGAGACCACGCCCACAGGGTATTCCTGGTACCAGGCGGCTACATAGGTCACTGGCAAGCCCTGAGCGCGCGCCAGCAGGATCTGCTCGCCGCTGGCAATCGCAAAAGTTTGCTCACCAGCTCCGATCAGTGCAACGGCATCTGCTTCGTTGCCGTATTCAAGAGTAACCTCAAAACCCGCTTCTCTGAAATAGCCTTTATCGAGGGCGACATACACGGGTGCGAACTGGATATTTGGAATAAATCCCATGGTCAATCGTGTGGGTATGATTTCAGAATCCTCCCTAGGGCTGGAGGTTTGGCAGGCTGATAAAACAGGGCTCAATGCCAGCAACAGGGTAAAGAATATCAGCAGTGGTTTATTTTTCATAACAAGAAACTCCTTCATAAGAATGCCAGAGAATGCGAGATTATCGGGCCTCCTGACGCCAGGATTGCCATGCTAGCAAGCGAGTCTCAACCAATAACACCAAGCCGTATAAAATCATGGCTTTCAGGATCAGGGTAAAGACCGCCACAAAGACCAGCGCGGTATCATACTGCCCGCGTCCAACGTTGATCAGAAAGCCCAAGCCGCGGTCAGCGCCGACCAACTCACCCACCACTGCCCCGATCACCGCCAGGGTTGCACCCACACGCAATCCACCGAGAAAGATCGGCAGGGCAGCCGGCACTTCAAGTTTCCAAAAGGTTTGCAGGGGGCTGGCTTGCAGTGTGCGCATCAGATCACGTAGATCCTGGGGAACTTCCCGCAGCCCAACCAGGGTGTTGATTAAAATCGGGAAAAACACGGTTAGGCTGCAGATCAAAATCTTTGAGAAGATGCCTGAACCGAACCAGATCACCAACAAGGGGGCAATGGCGACCACCGGGAGGGATTGGCTGGCGACCAGGTAAGGGGATAAAAGTTTTTCAATGGTAGGAGATTTGGCGAGCAAGTAACCGAGAATCGATGCAGCCAGGCCGCCGATAAAGAGGCCTGCCATTACCTCGGTGAGGGTTGCTAGGGTGTGACGCAGGAGCTGTCCATCGGCTAGCGATTGTAAAAACCGACGCCAGACCAAGCCCGGGCCAGGCAGGATGAAGGCTGGCAGTCCCAAGATGCTGGTCAGCAATTGCCAGATTAAAATCCCACCCAGCAGGGACACCAATAGATAAGCCAGGCGTTTCAACAGCCCTGATGGTTGGGTCCAGTTTTCTTTTGGTCTTTCTGTGCGCATCAAAAATGCCCCGGTTAATTGTTCGGGGCATGGGTTAACATCCAATGGATGATAGGACCTTCTCTCATTCGGACTGTTACCGCCGGCACCGGCTTTCCACCGGTTCATGCACCTCGTCTGGCGCTCGTGGGCTATCCCATTATCGGGAGTACCACCGGTCGGGAATTGGGTCACTGACCCGCACCCTGCCCCGAAGGTTATTGGTTATTTTCTGGTAGAAGTATATCCGCTGGGAGGAGCGCTGTCAATAAATATGCTAAGGCTGCTTATCAATCGGGTTTCATTTGTGTGCAGAACCTCGTTATAATTGACTTTGGGCTTGCCAGGCATGGCAAGGCATTGTAAAATACCAAAACAAATGTTCCAAGAAAAATGAGAGATATATGCCGGTCAACCTGATCGATATCCAAAGAAAGCTCACTGATTTCAGCGCCCAAGCCCGGGCTCGCAAGGAGAGCATTGCCATCCGTCACCAGGAGGTCACAGACCTGGTTGATGCTTATGCCGTTCGGTTAGATGAGCTGCGCAGCCATGCTGAGAGAGCGATGGCGTTAATTCCGCGCTTGCGGTGTGCATTACCTGTGGACGAGCCGTTAAACGCAGCCATACCCAGCCTTGCCCTGCCCGAGAAGTTTACAGTTATAGCCGCAGACGGCTCACAAATTAACCCCAGCCGGCATGCTAGAGTGGAATTTTGTGTGATCAATGTGGCCGTGGTTAAGATGGTGCGGGGGTCTGGCCAGACGCCCGAAATATTCACCCACAGCCAACTTATGGATTACGACTCGGTTTTCCTTGCGAATGGCGGCATGATCACCGAAGGGATGGTGGCCCTCAAACGTGACTTGCGTGAGCGCGAAGCATTGCTTGAACTGGCGGATGATATAGACCATCCTGCTGTTTCGATGACAGACGGCCCCCTGGAACTGTATCGTGAACCACAAGATGTACAGGGTTTTAACCAGAGCTTGGACCGTTACCTGGAGGTTTTGGGTGAATTACATGATCGGGCACTCATTACCCTAGGTTATGTCGACAAACCGGGCAGCGACCTGATTGCCAGGCTGTTGGAGCTGGTCCAATTGAGCGATGATGACCTCGAGGTTTATCACCAGCGCAGGCGACGTTTTGCCGGCGTCAATGATGTCCACCTCATGGCGGACCTGTTACAAAAACCGGGTGAGCGTTCAGCCGTCTTTGCGATTCACTCGGATATTGCCCGACGTTTTAGCGGTGACCTGGCGCTGCATTTCTTTTATATTAATGTCGGCTTGCCTGGGCGACCTCATCTTGCACGGGTGGAGATCCCAGGTTGGGTCGCCAAAGACCCGACGCTGATTGGCATGCTTCAGGCTGTGCTGGTAGAGCAAGCGGGGATCATGGGCACTCGTCCATATCCCTACATCTTACACCGGGCGCATGAGGAGGCGATTGTGACCCTGCTGGAAGGTGAACATGTGGAAGAGATGATCATCGCTGCCTTTGATCGACGGGGTATTCCTGTTGATGAGAAATCATACAAACAATATCACAAGGACCTTCCTACTAAGAAAACGAGGTATCTGGGATGAGTGGGATCGAAATTGGACGGTTATTGCGCTCCGGTACGACCGGATTTGTGATCGGGTGCAGGGTTAACCAGCTGAATGCACCTGGTTTTGGTGCGCTGGTACGGGTACCGCTGGAGGCAGGCTGTCAGGTGTATGGGTTGATTTATGACATCCACATCGAAGATGACGGCCTGGTGCGGCAACTGATCACCGCCGAGGATGTGCCGGAAGAGGTGCTCAGGGATAACCGTGAAAATCGCAATGTCCCGGTTGAAATCGCTGTGCTGGCTGCCGGTTACGAAATGGATGGACACATCTATCACCTCTTGCCGCCGCGTCCGCCGTTGAGCTTGGATACGATCTTCCTGTGCACCCCGGCTGAAATTGTGCGCTTTACGGATGCTGGGTGTTTTGGTTATTTCCGTCATCTATTACGGGATCGCGATAAACCTGTTGAAGAACTTTTAGCAGCCCACTTGATGGCGGCTCGAGCGGCACAAGCAGCGCTGGGGAATGTGGATTGGTTTCATGATGCAATGCAGGTGTTGATCACCAGCCTGCGCGATGATTATCAGGTTTTAATGGACCTACTGGGCGCAGCAGGCGAGATTTGAGATTGGGCGATGATCACGGTTGAAGAGATTTCGTTTCTCAGCACTGTTATCCACAAGCTAAATTCGCTACATTTGACCAGGGATAGTAACAACCTGAATACAAAAGTCTGGATATTTGATTTAACTAGAATATTAGATTAGCAGAGGTAAAAATGGAGAGTGCTAAAGGGAAGAACTCAACTCACCATGAATCAGAGATGTCTCAATCAAATGACCAATATGATGATGGCTTGAACCATCATGGAGATTTGATCATTCAAGGGTGGCAAAAGTCTGCTGAGGCCCAACTTGATCGCATCAAAGAATCTTTAGAAAAGGTGATCACTGATCAAGGTTCTTTAGCTGAAGAATTTGAACGCATTTCCTATCAAAACATTCATAAAAAGCTCACTTTACCAGGTGATAGGCATATCATTGACCCAGGTGAGCGTGTTACGATGGCCTTTAAATTTCAAAATCGACCCCGCAGCGTGCTCAGATTATATTTATGCTTGATCGGTGAGCAGCTAGTCTCGGACAGGGCTTATGCCGGTCTATATTACCAGTTTGGCAGGCAGATTGCGATTTTAACTGAAGATGTCAATTGTGATCTTCAAACAGCAAATATGCGGTTTGAGGCATGGTTTGAAAAGCAAATGGACAGCATACATCAGGATTGGCTCAATCAAGCTAGTGGATAGCGGTTGAGGCTGCAGAAGTCACAGGAGTGTAGGTATCGATGAGCGATCAAATTGATAACACCTCACAACCACAGCCAGGTACGATCGGCTATATTGTGGGCGGTGGTTTGAAGGCTAGCCTGCTGGCGCGGCTGACGGTACCCGCCCAACGCATCCAGGAAGGGGCTTTTGTGGTGGTGGAGAGCGGCGGGTGGTTGTTTTACGGTTTGGTCACAGACCTGCAGTTGGGGTCAACGGATCCGCGCTTTGCAGATCAAGGGGGTCAAACAAACCTACAGCCGCATTTAGCCGAACTGCTGCATGAGCAAACGCTGTACACCAATATCGAGATCATGGCTGCCTTGATGATGGAACAGGGTCCGGAACCGGACGATCCAGGCTATGAGGTCTGGTTTCAACAGGTGCTTGAGGAAATGGTCCGCCCAGAGCCGGTTAAGACTGTGCCGCGCCATCACGCTCAGGTGCGTTTGGCGCGGGCTGGGGACATTGCTGAAATCTTCGGAAAGACGGGTAAAGGCGGCTTTTTTCACCTGGGAGACACCATCAAGGGAAATCACCCTGTGTGTGTTAACTTAAATAAGCTGGTACAGCGCTCAGCCGGGATCTTCGGCGCCACCGGCACCGGGAAATCCTTCCTGACCAGGGTGATCCTGGCTGGTTTAATCAAGCACGATCAAACCTCCGTGCTGATCTTTGATATGCATAACGAATACGGGCCTGACGATACGGCTTCCGATACGGGTTTACGAGTCCCTGGTTTGAGGGGTAAATTCCCTGCCAAGGTGCGCATGGTTGGGCTGGGTCGGGGTGCGACCATTCGCGGCAAGCAGCCTGATTACACCCTCGAGATCGCTGAGGCCGATATTCTGCCGGAGGATATCCTGATGCTCTCAGGTGAACTGAACCTGCGCGAGACCACCCCCACCACCCTGGAAGCCTTGCGGGCCTCCTTCAGAGAAGGATGGTTTCACACCTTCAAGGAGATGCGAGTCAATGCTTATCAAATCGACGAGGATGGCAAACGCTATCCGGCACCGGACAGCGTGGAAGCTTGGGCAATCCAGGCCGGGGTGCATCCTGGGGCGGCTGAAGCCCTGCATTCCAAGCTGCGCCGGCTGTTCAATACCAGTTACATCGTCGAAGAACCGGCTGGCAATGCCCTGCAGCAGATGATCGAAAACCTGGATAACGGTCAGCATGTCGTGCTCTCCTTTGGCAAACACGAGAGCGATTTAGATTACCTATTCGTCTCCAATCTGCTCACGCGTCGCATCCGGCGAGAGTGGGAAAAGCGCACAAACAACTTCCGCAGCGGGCACCAGGGTGCGGGTGAACCCAGGCAGCTGGTGATTGTGGTGGAAGAGGCGCACAAACTGCTTAACCGGGAGATGGCGGCCCAAACGGCATTCAGCACAATTGCCCGTGAGATGCGCAAGTATTACGTGACCCTGCTGATCATCGATCAGCGCCCCTCACAGATCTACGATGAGGTCATGTCACAGCTGGGGACCCGCATCACGGGTTGGCTGGGTGATGCCGATGATATCCAGGCTGTATTGACCGGTTTAGCCGGGCGTGAGGCATTGCGGGGGATGTTAGCGCGACTCCAGCCAAAGGAAGAGGTGCTGATGCTCGGTTGGGGCGTACCCATGCCGATCGTGGTGTGCTCCCGCAGGTATGATGACGCCTTTTGGGAAGCATTGCTCGGCAAGCAGAATCAGCGGGACAACAAAGATATTTTAGAAGAATTAGGTTTTTGATATGATCCCTATCAAATTACAGATTGAAGGATTTCTCTCCTATCGCGATCCAATTGAGCTGGATTTTACCAATTTCAGCCTGGCATGTATTTCAGGCCCAAACGGAGCCGGGAAGTCTGCCCTGCTGGATGCGATCACCTGGGCGCTGTTCGGGCAGGCCCGCAAACGTGATGAATCCGTGATCAACAACCATCCCTCGGTGTCAGCAGCGCAGGTCATCCTGGATTTTGATTACGAGGGCAACCGCTACCGTGTCCAGCGTGTCAACCCGCGCGGAAAAACATCAGCAGTCGAGTTTTTCATCTGGTCTCACCCGGGGGCTGGGGGTGAGGGACGCTGGAAACCCCTCACGGAGCGCACCCTGCGTGAGACAGATCAAAAGATCGAAGACACCCTGCGCATGGATTTTGACACTTTCACGAATGCCTCCTTCTTCTTACAGGGCAAGGCAGACCAGTTCGCCACCGCTCGGCCTGCTGATCGCAAACGCAT
>Ga0334882_1002406_pt1 | contig 19236 bp, 11 predicted proteins | sample GraSluR1_MG_5_FD_207226 | JGI IMG/M metagenome (GOLD analysis project Ga0334882, IMG submission 207226) | Sludge microbial communities from methane-producing bioreactor in Wageningen University, Netherlands - Granular Sludge_15_04-R1 | ecosystem: Engineered > Bioreactor > Anaerobic >...
TCTTTCTAAGCAGGTTGGCACCACCAACCTGCTTACCCTAATGCGGTCATGTTTGATGTCAAAGTGCGGTCAAAAGTTCCTGTCAGTTTGCGGCCAAAGCTACTTGGCAGCAACAGTTGGGGTTAAGGGGAAATATTTTGGTAAAGGGGGAGTTCAATTGCTATTTTTTAGTGTAGAATCAGCTGTTACTGACAATGATTTATACCAAATACTCTTATATAATGAACAAATTTTGAATCAAATTCGCACGAGATCTCTTAAATGGGTAGTTTCAAAAAGTATACCCCTTGTATTTCCAAAAAAATAACTAATTTTTGATAAATAATTTACCGAGCAAATCAAAGCTTTAGTGATTATTCGAATATTTGTTTAGTTTACAAAAGAGTTAGCTATAATTTTCGCGAAAGCAAAATAAATTTTATAAAGTAAAAAAAACGAAAGGAGTACCAAATATAAAGGAGAATATTAGGGTAGAACGTGGTAAAAAGAGCCTTTAATTCCTTAATATAGAGAAACTGGGGGTTGGAAAATGCGCAAAGTTTATGTGAGTTTAGTCATCTATACAATTATAGTATCGGTAATTTTAAATCTGTTCTTACCAATGATTGTTGTTGCCGAAATAGATAACAATACGTTTGAACAACTGGACAAGGTACGTGATGCAAGACTTCTTGCGATGGCTTCTCCTTATAAAAGGGATTTTACTAATTCGCTACCCAAAAGTGAGGAGCTTGAAAGAGACATTCAATCTGAACAAGAAGGATATATTGTTCAATTCAATGATAAGGTAGAAATTCAAAGAATTTTCGATATTTTAAACAAGTATGATTTCAAAATTATCGGAAATAGTAATATGAAGATCTTTTTGATTTATACGGATAATTTTCCGATTCTAGAAAAACAGGTTGGTAATTTAGTTGAATTTATTGAAAAAAACGATTTAATTATGGTTTTGAATGATTCTTCACAGGAACCCAGTTATGATTCTTCTTTGAATGAACTATTGTTAAATTTGCTAGAGATTAAAAATAAGAAAGCTGAAAACGAGTTGTTCAAGGTTGCATTAATTGATTCTGGTTTTGAAAGCGACCAATCCTATTTGCTTCATGTAAACTTATTATCGGGATGGGATTACATTTCAAAAGTTATTGTGGAGCGAGATTTAACTGGGAATGAAACAATTAAGACTATTGATGTTGCTAATAAATTAATAAATGGATTAGAGAATTATGTAGTCAGTTCGGATATCGCATTTATTCCTATGAAAGTGATTGCGTCTTCGGGGGCTTTTTATCTATCGGATAGTATCTCTGCAATTTATGATGCCGTTGATTTGGGATGCGAAGTTATCAGAAGTTTGAGTAGTAACAAAGATTCTATCAGTGAATCAACAGCATTAGAATATGCGAGTTCAAAAGGATGTGTAGTAATTAGTGCAAATAATGAGGTGCTTTCTTCAATTTCCTACCCTCAATTATATTCGAGAACTAATAATGAGGGTATAGAAACAAACGAGGGGGTAGAAAGCTCATTAAGCGGAATAAACGAGGTTGATAGTGTGACATTATTGGAAGATATAAGCGCACCGAAAATAGTTTTCGATTCAGAAACGGGTACAATTAGAGAGTACATCTCTTCGGGTGAAACAATAGTCGTTATTCCTTCGGAAATAAATGGTGTAACGGTCAAAAATATAGGGGCTAATGCATTTTATGGCTATGGCTATAATACAAGCAATAACGTCATCACTAGTATCACCATTCCTGATACTGTAATAACAATTGGTAGCAATGCTTTCAATGGTTGTAAAAATTTAAGTAGCATTACAATACCTTCGAATGTAACTAGTATTGGATTTGGTGCATTTTATGGGTGTAGCAGCTTAACTAATGTAACTCTCCCCGAAGTTATTACAAAAATTGAAGGTTACACTTTTAGTGAATGCAGTAGTCTAACAAACATAGTAATTCCCCAATTAGTCACCAGTATTGGATTTGGTGCATTTTATGGGTGTAGCAGTTTATACAATATCTCAATTCCCGACTCGGTTACAAACATAGGAGAGGTAGCTTTCTCTCGTTGTAGCAGTTTATCTACAATCTCGATTCCTGACTCAGTTACTAAAATTGAAAGAGACACTTTTTTTGGTTGTAGTCAACTAATTAGCATTACTTTGCCCGAATATCTAACTAGTATAGGAGCAAGAGCTTTTGAAAAGTGCAGTAGTATTACAGATATTAGACTTCCCGAGTTAATAACTAAAATCGAAAGAAACACATTTTCGGATTGTAGTAGTTTAATTAATATCAATATTCCCGAACTAGTTACTGCCATAGACATTTATGCCTTTAGTAATTGTAGCAGTCTACCAAATATAATAATACCTAACACAGTCAATAATCTAGGAGGTAGTGCTTTTTGGTTGTGTAGTAGCTTGAATAGCATAACACTGCCAGATAGTATTAATAGCATTGATTCTGGTTTGTTCTATGGCTGTAGTAGCTTAAGCAGTGTAAGGATACCAGAGGAGGTTACTAGTATTGGTGCTTATGCTTTTACTGGTTGTAGCAGTCTTACTAATGTAATAATACCCGATAGAGTAACAAGTATAGGTGATGCCGCTTTCTTTAATTGTAGTGGGTTGGTTAACTTTTTAATGCCAGAATATATAACAAGTATTTCTTCAAGTGTTTTTTCGGGTTGTCGTAGTTTGAGAACTATAAGTATTCCGGAATCAGTAACAAGTGTAGGTTCTTATGCTTTTAATTCATGTAGTAGTCTAGAAAGCATCGATATTCCTAGTGGAGTCTTAAGCATTGGAGAGCAGGTCTTCTGTGGTTGTTCAAGCTTAACTAGTATTATTTTGCCGAATAAAGTAACTAGCATTAGTAAGAGAATGTTTAGCGGTTGTTACAATCTACAAAGCGTTCTAGTTCCTAACGGTGTTACATCTATTGGTGATATGGCTTTCGCTATTTGCCATGCTCTAACCAGTATTGTGTTACCTATTAGCGTCACAAGTATTGGCGAAAGTGCCTTCTATAATTGTCAGTTTAGTAGCTTTACTATACCAAATAACGTAAAGACTATCGGGAAGGGTGCATTCAAAGACTGTATGAAATTAGTAAGTATTAATATACCAGAAGGTGTTTCCTATATTGGAAATAGTGCCTTTTACAATTGTCGTGCGTTACCTCAATTGACACTACCAAGTAGTTTAAAAAGCATTGAGGAGGAGACATTCGCGTATTGTTCATCTCTGACTCGGATTAACTTTGCACCTTCCGGAATTTCAAGCATTGCAAGTAGTTCTTTCAGGTTTTGTGGGAATCTAACCAACATTACACTTCCCGAAAGTGTTACAAGTATTGGGAGTTTTGCTTTCGCCAATTGTTATAATCTTTTGAATATAACTATACCAAAAAATATTTCTAATATCGGAGAAGCTGTTTTTTATGACTGTGAAAGTTTAGTGAATATTTCTATTCCAATGGGGGTTACTAGTATTGGAGATAGTGCTTTCGAGCGTTGCATCAAGTTAACAAATGTTTCACTACCAGAAAGTCTTATGCACATTGGCGATAAATCCTTTTATTATTGTAACGGTATAATAAGTATCACAATACCGTTAAATGTTTTGAGTATCGGAGAGTATGCTTTTTCTAATTGCTACAGTTTAAAAAACATTTCCATTTCAAATAAATTGACTGAAATCAACGATTTCGCTTTCGATTTCTGTAATAATATAACCGATTTATATTATTATGGTTGTGAAAATGATTGGAACAAGATCGTTTTTGGTGCATCTAATAATTACTTGAAAAACGCCACGATCCACTACTCTAACCCGTTGAAGTATTATACTGCTACATTTGACCTTAGCTTTGGCAATAACAGCAAATACACTCAACAATGTGTTACTAGCGGAAGCAATATTACAAACCCAATAAATCCAGTTCGCGATGGATATACCTTTGCTGGTTGGTATACGAATTCACGGTGTGTAGGGTTAGACTTTTTCAACAACCTTAACCACCAGGAACGTCAAAACGTTTCTGGCAATCTTACTCTTTATGCAAAATGGATAGAAGATACTGAGCTTGGTAATTCAGATAATGGGTTTGGTATTCCTAAAGATGTTTTTTCTTTCACAAATACTGGTAATGATTTTTGTTTTGATGGTTGGGATAATTTGACCGAGAATCAGAAGTTCTTGTACTATCAACAACACGATTACAATATTATGACTAGTGATTTTAAAGCATTGTTGGATCTAGCAAACTTAAGTACCAAAATCAAATTATGGAAAGAAAAGAACGAAATTTGGCAAGGCTCATGCTTTGGTATGTCTTCGGTTGTTTCGTTAGTAGCCGCAGGAGAAATACCAATAGAGAAATATGATGCACAAGTAAAATTTACCAACAGTCTTTCTGATTTACGCTTAACAAAAAATTCTGAAGGTGATAAGGATGTTGGAAATGTAGAAAGCTTGATAAACTATTATCAGCTCGCTCAATTTCTTCCTGGTATTGACAGAATTGTTAAAGACTTTAGTATCCCTAGCGAAAGTGATAATCTCAAAGCTATTGTTGGAAAGATGTCAATTAGTAGCCATCCTGTTATCATTGCTTTTGCGCTACTTAATTCATCATTAGCTCCAATTAGCGAACATGGTGTTGTGGGTTATGATATGCAATATGACGCTCTAAATAGTGTCTATTCGATAAAAATATACGATTGTTCTTTAGGAAATTCAAGTTACCATACATTGACTATTTACGAAAATAACGGTTTATTTACAAAAGAGTGTACAGATTATATTGACGCTTGGAACGAATCAAGCTCGGAAATAAGAGATTTTTTAATTGAAAGTGCAGTATCAGTTGAAGATTTAATTAATGTTGTTAACAATGATTCTGTATCTTTATTTGAGTCAGTTGAGGAACAACAATTATATCATCTTAACACTAATTATAACTCGTTTAAAATAAGTAATAGTTCAAGCCACGCACTAGTGGAAAAGGGGCAAAGAGGAGAAGGTGATTTGGAGATTTTAATTCTGGGTCCGCAAAATGAAATTGGATCAAAACAAAATTTCTTGTACCATATTAAGGCCTTGAATCCAGGAGAAGCTTATGTAATAGAACCTTTGTTAACTGATGAGCAACCCAATTATAGAACTGAAATGAGTTTTGATAGCGCAGCAAATGGCTTCTATTCTTCAATTGATGCTGAAGCAAGCGGTAAAATAACAATAGGTTGCAGTGGTGAAATATTTACAGAATTTGATTCAGACACGAAGCAAACTCTGGGAACTACACGCTGTGGAACAGAAACATCTTGGTATTATACAGAAATTAGCGGTTGCGATACGGGATTTTATATGATTCCTTCTTTATCCCAAATCTCGATTAAATCCAATAATAGTACTACAGTATCGGTTAATATCTTGGAAGATCTTGAAATGATAGTTCTTGATGACATAGCTATTGATAGTAATGGAATCAGTATAGTAGAAAACGAAGATAGAATATGTAGCATAACAAACGAAGCCGGATTAATTAAATCGACGGAAATTGGTTATACAGTCATTTTTGACAGTCAATACGGATCAGCTATTAGTTCAATCTATTCTGTAATTCCAGGAATGAAAATTACCAAACCAACAAGTAATCCCGAGCGTGCTGGTTACTTGTTTATGGGTTGGTTTAGAGAGGCTAGTTGCTTAACAACCTGGGATTTTGAAGCAGATACTATCAATTCTCATACAATACTTTATGCCAAATGGGAAGTTGATCCAGATTATGTTGTATCTATAACGTTCAGGGCTAATAATTGCGATGATCAGATAATTTATACATCCAAGGGAAGTTCAATATCCTCGGAATCATTACCAACTATTCCAAATAGAGTTGGATTTGTAACTCTAGGGTGGGAGACAGTGAACCTAATTTCGGTTCAAGAAGATTTAATAATTCATGGTTTATATAATGGCGTTTCGAATGTAGATTTTGTTGATAATGTAGCACACATCGATTTTGAAAATGCTAACCCTTGCTATGTAATTCTTGCTATTTATGATTCGTCGGGAAAATTAATCGATATTGGTATGAAAGCAAGGGAGAAAAGCGATAACACAGAGGAGATTATAATGAATACCAGTATTTATCCATCTGAGTTTATGAGTAAAGTATTTTTACTCGACAACTCAAATATGGCTCCAACTTGTAGTGCATTTAGCAAGTCATTTTCTCATTAATGGCAGAACTGGATAAAATTTTCTGCATGTTTTTCATTCTGGAAGAATCAAGTTTGAAACCGTTTCTTACAAGCGTATTATTTAGACACAAAAGGTGAAGGAGGAAAAATCTTGAAGAAATTCTATTGCGTGATCAGATTCTCAATTCTAATTTTAGTCATCACATCAATGTTGGTAATTGCAAACGCTGCAGAAGTTAGTGATTTTGTCATTTCTAATGGTTCTTTGTCCAAATATGAAGGGACAGATGAAATTGTAGTAATACCAAGTGATTTGGGAATTACAATCATACACCCGAATGCTTTTGCAAGAAACAAAACCTTGAAGTCGGTAATTATCCCTGAAGGGGTAGAAATCATCATGGCTCTTGCGTTTAGCGAATGCTCTGCACTAAGCACTATTACTCTTCCTGACAGTATTAAAAGAATAGATGCAGGGGCTTTTTCCGGTACATCTTGGTATAATCAGCAACCAGATGGACCTCTGTATTTGGGTAAATGCTTAATGGAATACAAGAATCCTTGGAAAATGCCCTCAGATATCAATATCTCGGTAAAGGAAGGAACTATTTTTATTGCCGATCATGCGTTTTGGTATTGTAAAGGGCTCATAGGCGTTACTATTCCTGCTAGTGTTAATTCCATAGGTTATAATGTATTTGGAGAATGTACTTCATTAGTAGAAATCACTGTAGAGGAAACAAACCAAAACTACAGCTCAATTGAGGGTGTGCTGTTTGATAAAGTCGGCAAGACACTGATCCATTACCCAGCCGCCAAAATCGAATCAACCTATAATATTCCCAGCTCAACAGAAATTATTTCGGGAGGACCCTGGGGTGGTCGCAGGGGAGGGAATCCAATTTCTGTTTTTGAAAATAATCCATATTTGAAAAACCTTACCATTCCGGCTAGTGTAAAAAAGATGGATAAAGGAACAATAAGAAACTGCACTGCTTTAGAGCAGATCTCTGTAGATTCCAAGAACGATTTCTTAACTTCTTTGGATGGAATCTTGTTTAATAAATCGGGAATTGAACTCCTAAAATACCCTAGTGGAAATAAAGCCATCTCCTATACCGTCCCGAGATCCGTTGAAACGATAGAGAGTTTAGCTTTTGATGTATGTACAAATCTTAAAAGCATAGTTATTCCTGATGGGGTTAAGAATATTGGAAATCTGGTTTTATCTGGCTGGGGAGCAGGCGCGTTCGAGGGTTGTAGTTCACTTGAATCAATAACGTTGCCCAATAGTGTTATTAGCATAGGAGAATGGTCATTCGAAAGGTGTAGTAGCCTAAGTTCTGTAATTCTACCAAACAGTATTACTAGTATTCCAGGTTGGATGTTTACTAACTGTACCAGTTTGAAGGCCATCTCCTTACCAATAAATATCAATTCGATTCTTTACAATAGCTTTGAAAACTGCACTTCTTTAGAATCTGTTACGATACCAGCTACCAATGTATCTATTGACAGCAGAGCCTTTACTGGTAGCAAATCAGTGAAATTATACGGACTATTAGGTTCTAATACTGAGATCTTCGCAAAGGCCAACAACTTCCCGTTTGAGCCTATTAGTATTATTAAGGATGCTAACCGAACGGCTTCTTCTGTGGTAGTGAATGGATCTCCCGTCACTTTTGAGGCATATAACATTGAATCCAACAATTATTTTAAGTTACGCGATATCGCCCAAGTTCTGAGTGGGAGTGCAAAGCAATTTGAAGTCGGCTGGGATAGCGCGAATAATGCAATTGGATTAACGACAGGAAAATCCTATACATTGGTAGGTGGAGAACTGGTAGCGTCGTTCAATACCCAAAGTAAAAAAGCTGCTCTTTCAAGTTCAAGAGTGTATTTAAATGGTCAAGCTGTTAACCTAACTGCATATAACATTGATGGTAACAATTATTTTAAGTTGCGTGATTTAGGTGCTGCTATCAATTTTGGTGTAGAGTGGAACAACACAACCAGCTCGATAGGGATTGATACGAATAAGGTATATGTGGAGTAGTATGTATTGGGTTTTCAAATTTAGATAGCACCAGAAAAACATTTAAGAACGAGGGGGGTATTATTGTGAAGAAGTTTACGAAAGTTTTCATACTCGCATCTCTATTATATGTTCTCATATTTCTTTTTTTAGTTTCTAATGCTACAGCTACAGAGCAGAGTGACTTTGTTATATCGAACGGAACAATTAGTAAGTACAATGGGACAGATGAAAATCTTGTGATTCCAAGTAATTTAGGAATCACTAAGTTAGGGGTTTACTCATTTGCAAGAAACACTACATTGAAGTCGATTGTTATTCCTGAAGGTGTAAAAGAGATTCATATGGGAGCGTTTTCGAATTGTACTTCCTTAAGTAATATAACGTTGCCTTCATCCATAGAATATGTCGGACCACACGGCTTTGAAAGAACGCCATGGTTTACAGAACAACCGGACGGCGAGTTATTTGTTGGTAAAGTTTTCTACAGATATAAGAATTCTTTGAAGATGCCTGTGAACACAGATTTTTCGATCAGGGAAGGTACTGTAAGTATCTGCGATTACGCATTTGGTAATTGCGATAAATTAGTTAGTGTTTCTATTCCAGAAAGTGTAAAAACCATTGGTTACAATTCGTTTTTTAACTGTAACAATTTAATCAAGTTTTCTGTTAACGAAAACAATTTGAACTTTAAATCCATTGATGGAGTTCTATTTAATAAAACGGGAACGACAATGATCAAGTATCCTTCGGCTAAACCCGAAACCATATACTCAATTCCCAGGGGTGTTGAGACGGTTTCTGGTGGAAGTGTGGGCATGGGTATAGGTGGAACAGCAACCCACGTCTTCGAGAACAATAAGTTCTTGGAAATATTGAATATCCCAGCAAGTGTTAAGATAATAGAGCCAGGTGCAATAGTAAACTGCAAGGCACTCGAAGAGGTCAATGTAGATGAGAGTAATGCTTATTTTCGGTCAATCGATGGAGTTTTGTTCGACAAAAGTATAAGCAAAATCATCAAATATCCTAGTGGAAAACTGACCAAATCGTATTACATACCCCAAACGGTTACCTCTGTCGAAAGTATTGCATTCGATGAATGTAAGTGGCTCGAAGAAGTTCAAATACCGGAAGGTGTTAAGAACATTGGCACCCTGTTATTTCCAGGTCAGTCCCTGGGAGCGTTCAAAGGGTGCACCTCATTAAAGTCGATTATATTACCTGGCAGCATTACTAAACTTGGAGAGTATTCTTTCTCGGGATGCAGTAATCTGGTATCGGTTGCTCTATCAAACCGGATAACCGAAATTCCAAGTCACGCGTTTGCAAACTGTAAGCAACTAGAGTCTATCTATTTGCCGATAACAGTTAACTCGATTTCTTACAGTGCGTTTGAAAATTGCGCATCTTTAGAATCGGTAACGATACCAGCTACAAATGTAACCATAGATAAGTCAACTTTCAATTTGAGTAAATTAGTCAAGTTATATGGGCTATCAGGTTCAAATACCGAGATCTTTGCTAAGCAGAACAACATTCCGTTCGAGGTAATCAGTATTATTAAGGATGCCATCCGCACGGCTTCTTCAGTGGCAGTGAATGGATCTCCAGTCGCATTTGAGGCATATAACATTGACTCAAACAATTATTTCAAGTTGCGCGATATCGCGAAAGTTTTAAGTGGGAGTGCAAAGCAATTTGAAGTAGGCTGGGATAGTGGGAATAATGCCATTGGATTAACTACAGGGAAGTCCTATACATCGATGGGTGGAGAGCTGGAAGCATCGAGCAATACCCAGAACAAAAAAGCTGCTCTTTCAAGTTCTAGAGTGTATTTAAATGGGAAAGCGGTAAGCCTTACTGCGTATAATATTGATGGTAACAATTATTTTAAGTTGCGTGATCTAGGAGCTGCAATTGATTTTGGTGTAGAGTGGAGCAACGCAACCAGCTCGATAGGGATTGATACGAATAAGATTTATGTGGAGTAATGCAAAATATGAAAAGGGGGGACTAAAATGCCAAGAGGAATATTACACCCCAACTGTAGGAGAACCCTGTTAAGAAGATTAACTCTTCTTGCTTTCATTGTTATGCTGACCTTCTGTACAACCGCCTGTAACTCAAAACCGGTTGAAGATGTTGACCCCTCTACTATTCCTGTTACTAATAATTCCAAAGAGGTGACTTCACCTTTAAAGCCTACATCGGCAGAAGCAATAGAGAATAAGCCAACTACTCCTGTAGAAACGGAGGCATCCGAACAATTAGGATTAGAAGAACTTTTGGAAAAAGCCCCAGACATTGACGGACTAACCAAGTTTATTATAGAGGATAAAATTATTTATCAAAATGAAATAGGTGAGAAAGCCGGTTACTATTTAGAGAAAGCATATTACAATAGAGAAATAACTGACGGAGTTGTTTTATCGTTAGAGGTGATAAAGGAAATCGTTAAGGTTAATCAAGAAAACGAGAAATTTGGTTCAATTGCTTTGCCGATAAGTCCTAGTGAAGGTCAAGTCATTAGTGTGGAATTTCAACAAGACAGTGTTTATGGAGGAAGATATCGTAAATACGGTTATGTCATTATTAAAAGTGACGACAATCTCAATATTACTAACTCGTTTTATGATAGTCAGAAAATAATGAGGATTAATATATCGGAAAATAGTGGGTTTACGAGAGACATGGCTTATGAACCTTGTACAGATGAAACCGAATTATACCCTGGTAGTATTACTAGAATACCAATACTGCAAAGTGGTGGCTTTGAGATTATTGCTGTTGCATCTCAATTTGAAAATGTAACTTCTCCATATTCAAGAACATTCACGCCTACCTTAGGAGAATCACTAGGGAGCACAGAGGGTACTATACTAATACACAAACTTTATAAGACGAATGAAGACTATGATAATTACCTCTTAAACGAAACGGATATTTTGAAAATCAACAACAGTCTTGTTTTTGTTATGCAAAAATAGGGTTTAAGCAAATCACCAGCACATAAGGGTGGTATTCATCGCCTAGTTATAGCTCCGAAGGTAAAAGTATATTTACTTCACTGCCACGACAGGTGGGGTTTGCCGTTTGTTCAAGGTAGCTTCATCGGGAGGCACGCCTATCCCCTTGACTCCGGAGGATAAGGTTGTGTTTGGGTATAGTTTTCATTTGGAATCGGACAGGGTTGCGATTGTATATAATGAGCCTGCGAATATGGGAGATTTGTATGGTTTGAATCTAACGAGTGAGACCGAAGAGCGCTTAACGGCGGTGAATAAAGATTGGTATGAGGAAGTTGAGGTTTCGCTTCCGGAGCAGTATTCGTTTGTGGCAGATAATGGGGTGACGGTGGAAGGGTGGTTGCTGAAGCCATCTGGTTTTCAAGAGAGGAGAAAGTACCCCATGGTGCTGCAAATTCATGGGGGTCCGCATGTGGCGTATGGGTTGACGTTTAATCATGAGATGCAGGTTTTGTGTGGGATGGGGAAGGCGCTCAAAGATCCTTTTGAGCTCAGAAGACCTTCGGTCTAAGTCGCCCTGCAGGAAACTTTTCGCGCTAATTTAGGTAAGGGGTCTGGGGGTTATGGGCAGGAGTTCAACAACAAGACATATTGCGATTACGGGGGTCAGGGTTACAGGGATCTGATGCAGGCGGTGGATGAGGCATTGGTAAAGTGGGCCTGGATTGACGAAGAACGCTTAGGAGTGACCGGTGGTTCCTATGGTGGTTATATGACGAATTGGATTATTGGGCATACGAACAGGTTTAAGGCGGCGGTGTCGCTACGCTCTTCTTGCGACCGTTTTTCGTTTTTTGGGACGTCCGATGTGGGTTACAATAGTGGGAAGTTTGAGTTCCCGGGCAAGCCGTGGTTGAATGCGGAGGGGTATTTGATGCGCTCTCCGATTATGTATGTGGAGAATGTGCAAACGCCGGTGATGTTGATTCATAGTGAACAGGATTTGCGGTGTCCGATTGAGCAAGCGGAGCAGTTCTTTACGGCGATGAAGTTTTTGAAGAAGGAAGAGGTGTTTGTGCGGTTCCCGAATGAGAATCATGAGTTGTCTAGAAGTGGGCAGCCGCATCATAGGGTGGAGCGGTTGGAGCATTTGTGCGGGTGGTTTGAGAGGTGGTTGAAATAAGCGCTCAAGGTCCTTTCGGGTAGGCACGAAAAGATCCTTTCGGGCTCTGAAGACCTGCGGTCTAAGTCGCCCTGCAGGAAACTTTTCGCGCTGGGTTTTTATTTTGTGACAGGAAAAGTTTTAATATAACAGTTTTAGCTTGCAATGTAACAGTAAAGGTGTTATATTGTAAACGAAATGTGTTACATTAGGAGGTGGCTTCCATGATTAGAGATGTTGAAGTTTATCTAAGGGAGAATATCGACGATAACATACTGATTATGCCCTGGGTCAAGAGTAATGGTTTACCGCTTTTTTTAAGAAATAGCTATAATTTTTATGAGATGAAGCTACTTGATAAACAGCAACTTCTCATGGAGGTTTTGGATATCCAAGTAAGCTTCGATCAACTTGAAAAACATATGAAGCAAGTTGCGAACGTAACGAATCGTGATATTGTGCTGCTATATAAAGAGATTTCTAGGTACAAAAGAAAAAAATTAATTGAAAGCAAGATTGCTTTTCTTATCGAAGATGGGCAGATGTATATGCCTTTTTTAGGTTTGGATTTAAAGAAAGTAGAAAAGCAAGCTGAAGGAAAAACGAAGCGTTTTTCAACACCGGCACAGGTTGCATATTTGTATTTCTTATATAATAAGGACGAAGTTGTCAATATAAATGTGTTTGCAGAGAAATTGAAATTTAACAAAATGACTGCTTCTCGAGCGTTGAATGAGCTTTATAATACAAATCTTATAACGTATCAAACAGGGGGTAAAACTGGTCGTAGTAAGGAATATAGAAGAATTCCTGATCCTGATTATTTTAAATGGGGGAAGGATTATTTGAAAACACCGGTCAAGAAACTTGTTTATACAAAAACAATACCGTTAGGTGCATTGACTGCTGGACTGGATGCGCTCGCAGATTTATCTATGATAAACCCGCTCAGAAATCGAGTCGTGGCAATAGATCGAAATCGGCTGAAGACCGAGAAGATTGAGACCATAAAAGATTCTGAACTTATAAGAGACCAAGAGCTAGTGGCGGTAGAAGTTTGGGATTATGATCCTAGACAATTTGCTAGTATACATCAGGTTGATTTGGCTTCATTGTATGCATCTTTGAAGGAAAAAGCCGATGAAAGGGTTGAGCAAGCACTTCTAGAGGTCTTGCGAGGTGAGCCATGGTACATGGAATAGAGAGGTTTCGTGAGTATTTTAAAGACTTCACAAGCCAATATGTTTTCATTGGCGGAACAGCTTGTGATATTCTAATGGATGAACTAGGGGCACCTTTTCGAGCTACTAAAGATTTGGATGTAGTGCTCGTTGTAGAAGCACTTGACAAGTCTTTTGGTGAATATTTTTGGAAATTTGTTGAAGCTGGTGGCTATGAACATCGTGAGAAGAGCGAAAGGAAGAATCAGTTTTATCGTTTTCGAAATCCAAAGGATTCATCTTTCCCTAAAATGATTGAACTTTTTAGCAGGATGCCAGACAATCTCGAGTTGAAATTCGATACTGGATTAACTCCGATTCATATAGATGATAGTATTGTAAGTTTATCTGCAATACTACTCAATGATGTCTATTATAGTTTATTGATAAATGGGAAACGCATTTTAGATGGCTACTCAATTCTTGGAATTGAGACAGTCATTTTATTTAAGATCAAAGCTTATCTAGATTTGAAAGAGAGAAAAGAGTTCGGAGAAAATATCGATTCCAATAATATCAAAAAACATAAAAACGATGTCTTCAGGCTTCTTGCTAATGTTTCACCTTCAAGTAAGCTTAAGGTTGTAGACGAAATTCAAGAGGACATTACTCGCTTCATGGAGCAGATTAAGGTTGACAATCCCCATCTTGAAGGATTAGGTATTAGAGGGATTACCCTTGACGAAATGTTGGCGATTTTGAAGACTATTTTCTCGTAGACAAATCTTCATAACGGTAGCGTAAGTGTTTTCGTCGTGAAAATCGCGCACGAACTCTTGCTTGTATATGTTTATTCTTTATTTTCAGGAGGTGCCAAGTGAAAGAAGACATTTTAACATATGAGTATATGAGAGATGTTTGCAGAGTCTATTTGGATTTGCTTGCGACCCGAACAGAGGATGTCATTGGTGAAACCGCGCGGGTTATGAATATTCCTCGCGCGAAGGTGAAGAGGATTCTGATTACCATAGGACTCATAAAATCCCCTTTATCGGAAGAGGTTTTGAAGAAGGCGGCCAAAGGGGTACCTCTGCAAGAGATTGCCGAAGAGTATGATCTCTCGGTTTACATGTTAAAGAATTACCTTCCGTATAATGCGTATAGGTATGGTGAAGCGCTGATTTCTACCGAGGTCATTCAAGAGTTTGGGCGTCGTAATGATAAGAGAAGGGCGTTGCGAAAGAGGTCATCGCGGCCGGAGGAGCAAAGTGCGGTGATTCCATCTGCTTCCAAGCATGTAGTGGAGAAAGATGGTAACAGCGAGCCTCCGTTTAGTCTGGTTCGCTTGCATTTGGAGTTGGTGGGGGATTTAAGTTTAAAGAAGCAGAGGATTTTACAGCAACTTGGCGGGCTTCAGCATGGCAAGAGCATTTCCCGTGATGTGCTCTTGCCCGTAAACATGACGTTGCACGCTCTACACTATCTCATTCAAAGAGCATTTGGTTGGCAAAATTCGCATCTGCATATGTTTTATTTGCCCGATGAGACGATGAACGAGTTGCTCCGCGGTGGGGTTCTCAGCTGGTGTGATTTGGTTGGGGTTTGGTTTCGTTCGCCTTTAATGGATGAGTCTGCGCCGTTTTGGGATGATGACTACGAAGAGGGTAGTGTGAAAAACTGGCTTCGCAGCAAGTATACCGGGCCATACAGAACTTTGTGTGACGATGAATCGTATGAGAAGTGCGCGAAAGACATGAAGGTGTTTCTGCGCAATTTCCAGGCTAAGCAGTTTATGGTGGAGTATAGGACCGATGAGGTATTGGTAAATGGGCAGGTGAACGAGGTGCCTGTGCCAATGGGTTGTTATGCGGCCGATGGCATAGCGCGTCCTAGGTTTGCAGATAGACCTGATCAGATTCAAGGTTATTTTGCCAAAGAGATGGCTTTTGAGCAGCTGCCCTGGGAAGTGGCTCACTCTTTCTTTGATTGGTTCGATTTTAAGCAGTTATTGGAACGTCTGACTATAGCTGAGGTGTTGGTTTTGGGAGATCGGCGGCTTGGCGATGGAGCCAAGGTGGAAAAAGGGAAGGGTATCACCGATGTTCTACTCTATGAATACGACTTCGGCGATCGCTGGCAGTTGAAGATTACTGGTAGTTATGGTTGTGATGATTTAGTGGAAGATGGACGAGTGACACAGGAGGAGCTCGATGCAGCAAGAACTGCGGTTTGGAAAACGTACAGACCGGTGTGCATTGCCAGTGATGGCTACAACCTGGTGGATGATGTAGGTGGCTTGAGCGGCTATGTGGATTTCCTGGAGAAGTTGGATGGGAAGGTCGATAAAGACGATGATTATGCTGCCGAAGAAAAAGCGGACTTACGTACTTGGGCTCGCAGCATGGGCTGGAGTAAGCGCAAAAACGTTCCGAGGAATTTGTTGTAAGTTAGTAGTGTAGAATTATTTACAGGGTGGGGACATCTCGCGTTTTCGCAACAAAAACGCTTACCCCACCCTGTAAAAATGGCTTCATCGGAGAAAGCGAAATAAAAGTAACCTGCTATTTCTCTTGCCTAAAAGAGTTGCATGAAACTGTTCCAAGTGGTGCGGAGAATTTCTTTAAACCGGCATTGACGCTAAGGATCTCGCACAGGGAAAAGTGAGCTACTCCCCGTCAAATGCTTGACTCATGTGGTAGTTGTGGTATAATTAAATAACAATGAAGGAAGTTTAAACTATTTTGTAGGAGGGACAAGAATGGCCACATCATCTTTTAACAAAGATTTCACCTTAAAAACAAAGAAAGCAGTCGAGTCATTCGAGAGAATTATTTCTGCTCCTGTGAAAAGTGTGAAATTAGACAAGAAAATATTATCGCCAGAAAAAGAAAGGCGAGGTGAGGAAAAATTAAAACTAATGTTACCTCGCTAAAAAGCTTAATAGAAATAAGGAATGAGCAAGTGGCTCAGGAACTTATTTCTATTTTTGTCTGTGAGAAGGATAAAGATATTGAAAATTTTCTTAAAGAGAGAGCAATCAATTTTGAGAAATTGGGAAAAAGTCGAACCTTCTTTATTTTTGACGAAGAAGCCGAAGAGTTTAGAATTTTAGCATACTTCACTATTGCGCTACAAGTGTTAAAGGTACCAGAAGAATTACTTTCTGCAAAAAAAACAAAAACACGAGGGCAGATTTATCTGCCCTCGATTTATTTTTTGTGGCAATCCTTGCGTGTAATATTACGTCAACAGCAACCCAATTCTATCCTGTTTTCCGACCCAATTCTGGATTTTCTCGATCCCCCGATATAAATAATCTATGCTCTAGTTCTGCTTTTCAATTTTCTCTTTAAGTACGTGTAAATAAAGCCAGCGTTCGTTTAAAGTTTCAAGGGCAGATTTTAGGGTTTCTAGTTCTGAGCCCAATTCCAACAAACGAACATAATCGCTTGAAGCCTGTTCCATTTTCTTGGCACAAGAAGCGATTTTTTCTTCAAGGGCAGCTATGTCAGAATCTATCGATTCAAATTCTCGCTGTTCCTTGAAGGTGAATTTAAGCTTCTTTGGTTTTGGTGAGTCGTCGTTTGACTCTGGGGTTTCTCGACTTTTCGATGCTGTTTCTTTTCTATCTTTGTCCTGTTGCGGAAGAGGACGCTTTGCCAAATAGTCGCTAAAATTCCCGCTATAGGCTGTGATTTCTCCGCCTTCCACCACTTCAAAAATGGAGCTGGTCACTTTGTCAAGAAAATAGCGATCATGGGAAACGGCAAGGACCGCGCCTGTAAACGACTCTAAGTACTCTTCCAAAATGGTCAAGGTTTCAATGTCTAAATCGTTCGTCGGCTCGTCTAACAATAGAATATTGGGTGCAGCCATGAGAACACTTAAAAGGAAAAGCCGGCGCCGTTCCCCGCCACTCAGTTTGCCAATTTCGGTATATTGCAGGTCGGCGGGAAACAAAAATTGATTCAGCATTTGTGCGGCGGTAAAAGTGCCCTCATCAGTTTGGATTTCGCCTGCGATTTCATGAATGAAGTCGTACACTCTCATCGTGTCATCGAGTCCCCGAGATTCTTGGGTGAGATAGCCAATTTTAATGGTTGAACCAATCTCCACAGTTCCCGTATCCGGTAGCACTCTGCCAGCAATAATATTGAGTAGCGTCGATTTTCCTACGCCATTTTTGCCCACAATACCGATGCGATCGTCGCGCAAGATGTTATAGGAAAAATTGCTCAAAACACACAGATCTTCATATTTTTTAGAAACATCGACCAATTTGATGAGTTTTTTGCCAATTCGACTCGATAGGGTCGCGATGGTAATGCTGTCTGAACCTGGCGGACCTTCTTGCTCTTTGAGGGCATTATAACGCTCGATGCGATCACGGCTTTTTGTGCTTCGTGCTCTGGGACCCCGCATGATCCATTGTTGTTCCTTACGCAAAAGAGATTTACGCTTGCGTTCGTTTGCATCTGCAATGTCCTCGCGTTGTGCTTTGTATTCTAAATACTTTGAGTAATTCGCTTCGTAATGATAGAGCTTTGCATTGGATAACTCCGTGATACGGTTGACAACACGTTCTAGAAAATAGCGATCGTGAGTCACCATAATCAGCCCACCCGTAAATCGGCTGAGCCATTGTTCCAGCCAGAGGACCATGTCATTATCCAAATGGTTGGTGGGTTCGTCGAGAATCAAGATGTCTGAGGGATGGATAAGCGCGGCAGCTAAGGCCACTCTTCTGCGTTGACCACCGGAAAGTGTGCCAATTTTTGCATTGGGGTCCGTGATCTCGAGACGGTTCAACATGGCGAATACTTCATACTCATGAATTTTTCGAAATTGTGGAGGAAATTCCGAAAACACTTGTTCCAGCACGGTAAACTCATCGTTCATCGCCGGGTTCTGGGGCAAAAAAGAGATTTGGACACCTTTTTGAAGGGTGATCGTTCCTTCATCTGGCGTTTCCAAACCTGCTAGAATGCTAAGCAGCACGCTTTTCCCTGAGCCGTTTAGGCCGATGATGCCAATGCGCTCTCTTTCGTTTAAATACAGAGACGTATCTTGTAGCAACTGTTTCATGCCATAATTTTTATATAAATGTTCCGATGATAATAGCATTGTGTCTCCTTTAAAGGTTTTTGAAAACTATGATTTTTTGTGGTTTCTTGCCTCGGCAGTAATAGGGGCCTTCTATATTTTAACATACTATGTTTCCATCGCCAAGCTCTGCTTGTATAAGCGCTGGGGTATAATTAAGTCGTGTAAGCATTTTCTTGCTGGGGAAGGAGAAGAATCTGCAGCGTCAAGTCTATCCTGTTTTTTGCTCAATTACTTTGGACTTAGATCTCGAGGTCACGACTGAACGAATATTGACAACACGAATCCATTGATTAAATTCAATATTTGTCCAACAACTCGACTATTCGTCCAATATTATGTTCAAAGCGGACGAAAGAGAAAGGGGCAGACGAATTTCTATCCTCGATTTATTTTGTACAGGAGCAAATTGATTTTTCAAGAATTTTGTTAATACTTTCGTGAACAGTATTTGTGGTGTAGTATTTCAAGGTGGGGACTGTCCCCAGGTTGAAAATATGCTTCATTTTCACCAGTAAAAATTTCTAAAAGTCTTGAGGTTCTTGAGGTTTTGTGATATACTATGGACTGTATAAGAAAATAATG
>Ga0334882_1002407_pt1 | contig 19201 bp, 11 predicted proteins | sample GraSluR1_MG_5_FD_207226 | JGI IMG/M metagenome (GOLD analysis project Ga0334882, IMG submission 207226) | Sludge microbial communities from methane-producing bioreactor in Wageningen University, Netherlands - Granular Sludge_15_04-R1 | ecosystem: Engineered > Bioreactor > Anaerobic >...
GCTTCATCGAATACACCCCGAACGCCGAAGCATCGGGAACCGATGTCTTCGGCTACACCGTGATGGACCGCTTCGGCGCGGTCGGAACCGGCCTGGTGTACGTCGGGGTCAGCCCGCTGCCGGCGGTGAACCAGTCGCCGTTCGCCCAGGCGGATATCGTCAACGCGCGACCCGAGAGGAAGCTGGCGGTCCCGGTCACGGTCAACGACTTCGATCCGGATGGAGACCAGGTTCAGATCGTCGCCGACTCGGTGCAGCCCGTGGACGGCACACCTGCCTCAGACCTGTCGGTCGAGGACAACCGGATCGAACTGACGACCCCTGCGCTGGGGGAGAGCACGACTCTGCGCTACTACTACGACGTTTCCGATGGCCGAGGCGGCAGCGGTCGTGGCCTGCTGACGATCAATGTCTCCCCTGAGGCTCCGCTGCTCTACCCCGTGGCGCGCGACGATGCGGTAGCCGTTGCGCAGACGTTCGATCAGGACAGCGTCGTGGTGGACGTGCTGGCCAATGACGAAGACCCTGACGGTGCCAGCGCTGATCTGCGACTGGCCAGCTCAGACCCGGGCGTTTCCGTCACCTCTGACGGCAAGCTGGAGATCCCAGTGGCGGCCGATCGCCAAGTGGTGGTCTACAGCGTCACAGATCAGGACGATCAGACCGCCTTCGCAGTCGTCTCGGTGCCCGGAGAGGCTCAGCAGCGTCCGATCCTCACCACCGACAACCTGCCAGTGACGGTGACTGCTGGAGAACTGCTGGAGCTGAAGCTGCCGGACTATGTTCGGGTGCGTTCCGGACACAGCCCGAAGCTGACATTCGCCGATCTCGTGCAGGTCACCGCGGGCAGCGACGGCACGCCACCGGTCAAGGACGACACCACCCTGCAGTTCCGATCGACCGCCGAGTTCGTGGGCCCCGCCGCGATCCAGTTCGAGGTTACCGACGGATCCGGTGCGGAGGACCCCGATGGACTCAAGTCCGTGCTGTCGATCCCGATTATCGTCGAGCCCAGGTCGGACCAGAACAAGCCGCCCGAGGTTCACCCCTCCCAGGTCAACGTGGTGGCTGGTGAGGCCGCAGCAAGAGTCGATCTGGCACCGATGATCTCCGATCCGGATGACCCGGACAAGGCCGGGATCAAGGTTGCGCTCCAGGGTGTCGGTTCTCCCTTCGAGGCCACGCTCGACGGGCTCACGCTGGCCGTCTCGGCGCCTGCAGGCGCTGCGGCCGGCACTCCGGGCAGTGCCGTCATCGAAGTCACGGACAATGGAGGCGAGACCGTCACCGCCGCGATCCCGCTGCAGGTCGTCAGCTCCACTCGTCCGTTGCTTGCTATCGCGCCGATTGCCATCACGGACGCCAAGGCCGGGCAGCCCAGCACGGTGAATCTTGACGCCTACGTGACCGATCCATTTGCGGCAGATGGCAAGCCCTTCACCATCGTGGGCGAGCCGACGGTGGCGCTGGGCAACGGTCTTGCCACGGCTTCGGGCCACACCATCACGGTCACCCCCGCAGCCGGATTCAGCGGCCAGCTCAGTGTGTCGTTCCGGTTGGCGGACGCCACGAACGACGCGGCACGCCAGGTGACCGGCACGATCACCGCAACCGTCCGCGACAAGCCCGCGGCCCCGACCAATGTCTCGGCCGCAAGCACGGTCTCCAAGACCGTGGATGTCTCGTGGAGTGCCGGGGCCGCTAACGGGGCCCCGATCTCCGGATTCGAGGTCCGATGGACCGGCGAGAACGGATCCTCGGGAAGCACTCGGGTGGGCGCGGTGACGAGCACCCAGGTGAGCGGGCTGACCAACAATGTCTGGTACACCTTCACCGTCATCGCAACGAACGAAGTCGGCGATTCGGAACCCTCCGCTGCCTCGAACCAGGTGCGCCCCGACACCAAGCCCGATACGGTCGGCGCCCCGACCGGCAAGTTCGGGGACCGGCAGATCGAGGTCACCTGGCCCGCCGGAACAACAGATGGTGCTCCCATCGACCACTACGAGGTCTCCATCAGTCCTGCGCCGGGCGGCGTGTCCACGCAGGTGGCGAGCGGATCATCATTGGTCTGGACGGGCCTGACAAATGGCACTGCGTACTCCTTCACTGTGGTGGCAGTTTCGGTCAACAACCTCTCCAGTGACCCGTCGGCGGCGTCCGCCCCCGAGGTCCCCGCAGGTGCGCCACTGCAGTCCGGAGCCCCGAACGCGGTCAAGGACGCGGCCAGCGCACTGGCGCCGTCGGCAACCATCAGTTGGCCCGCGGCTGACGGCAACGGTGACAGCGCTGGGCTCAGCTACGAGCTGCGACAAACCAGCAGCGGGGCGGTGCTGTGCACCGGTGCGGTCACCTCCTGCCACGTCACCTTGGCCGTGTCTGGGACGAATCAGACTTTCGAGGTGCGGGCCACGAACAAGTCTCAACTGTGGAGTGAATGGTCGCCAGTGTCGAATGCGATCCGGCCCTTCCAACCGCCGAGTCCAGTCACCGGCCTCACCGTGACACCGACCGGTGCGAACAACACCGTGCGAATTGATTTCACGTCCGGTGAGTTGAACGGTGCCCAAGCAGGAGAGGTGACGTATTACTGGCAGGCAAACGGTGCATCCGGTGCGGTGACGGCGGGGCAGACGATCAGCAACGGAGTGTTCGTCAATGGGCAGAATGTCTCGGTCAGTGTCTATCCGGTCAGCAGCGTCAATGGCGAGACCACTCAGGGTGATTCTTCCGGCGCAGTGAGCGCAAACGCCTACGGTCCGCCGAATGCTCCTTCGGTGTCTGCTCAAGGCGGTGTCAACTCGGTTACGCTGCCGTACAACGCGTCGGGATCGGGGAATGGACGGCCGATCACCGAAGTCGAGACCAACTACGGCAGCGGACGACCAGTCACCGGGCAAGAAACCGTAGGTAGCGGACGAGGCCAGACCTACTGCATTCGGGCCCGAGCAAAGGATCAAACCGGGCTCTGGGGCGCGTGGTCGGGAGAGGCCTGCGCCAGCACCTGGCAGTCACCCACCCAGAGAATGAGCGATTCAGGTAGCAGAGCATCGAATGGCTGGTGGTTGCTCAATTTGACTCTGGAGCGTTGGGATCCCAACAGCCGAGTGTATTGCTCATTCGCTGGTTCGGGGGCCGCTGACTGGAATGGGACCTTCAATGTCAACGGCGATGGCTGGTATTCGGGGACATCGAAGACCGGCAGCGGCAACCAGGACTGGGCGTATGTCGCCGGTCAAACCCAGATCAACCAACTGAACAATGGTGAACTCAGCTGTCGGCAGGCGTAACAGAAAAGGAATAGGCGATTACGAGATGACAATCACCCCAGAAAACGCCACGTGGTTTGCTGACACGTTTGCGCGCATCACAGACAACGTCGGTCAGGCCGTCTTGGGCAAATCCAACGTGATCCGGCTGGCACTGACATGCATGCTGGCCGAAGGGCACCTGCTCCTCGAGGACGCCCCCGGAACAGGCAAGACTGCCCTCGCCAGGGCCATCGCAGCCACCGTGCAGGGCACCCACAAGCGCATCCAGTTCACCCCAGATCTGCTGCCCAGTGACATCACGGGCGTCACCATGTACGACCAGGCTCACCAGCGATGGGAGTTTCACAAGGGCCCGATCTTTGCATCTATCGTCTTGGCCGATGAGATCAACCGCGCCTCTCCGAAAACCCAGTCGGCTCTCCTTGAGGTGATGGAGGAGAATCACGTCACCGTAGACGGCACCCGGTACGAGACCGAGCGTCCGTTCATGGTCATCGCCACCCAGAATCCGATCGAGCAGGCCGGTACCTACCGACTGCCCGAGGCGCAGCTGGACCGTTTCCTGATGAAGACGTCGGTGGGGTACCCCTCTCGCGAGGCGGCAGTGCAGGTGCTGGCCGGATCAGCAGACCCCGACCGGACGAAGGGTCTGCAGGCCATCATCGCGACCCGCGCGATCGGCGAGATGGCGGATCTGGTCAAGCACAACTTCGTCGACAATGCGGTGCTGGACTACGTTCAGCGTCTGGCCGAAGCGACCCGCGAAACACCCGAATCCAGGCTCGGCGTCAGCACCCGCGGCACCATAGCAATGGTCCGCGCAGCGCGCGTCTGGGCCGCCGCCCATGGGCGCAACCATGTGCTGCCCGATGACATCAAAGAACTCGCCGCACCGGTGTGGACGCACCGCGTGGTGCTTTCTCCCGAGGCCGAGTTCAGCGGTACCACTGCCGAGACCATCCTCGCGAAGGCATTGTCCACAGTCCAACCGCCGATGGCAAGCGGACAGCGATGACCACTGTCACCCAGCCCCGCACCACCTGGTTGCGCGTGCTCGCGGAGCAGTGGCGGCAGCTGGGCGGCCGGCTACGCCCTGCGGCCGAACGACTGCGCCCCCTTGCGGTCTGGGTGCAGTCGATTCGGCGAGCACTGCTGCCGGTCACCGCGGTCGGCTGGATGACAATCGCGACCGGGCTGGTGATGATGACCCTCGGGGTGCGATTCGGCTGGGTGGAGGCTGTGACGGTTGGCCTGGCCTGTCTGCTGCTCTGCATCGTGGCGGTCGTCTGGACCCTCGGCAAGTCGAACTTCGCCGCCGATATCGAGATTGATGCCACTCGGGTTCGCATCGGCGATCACGTGTTGGGGCGAGTCACGATCACCAATCGCGGCCGCCGGCGCCTCACCGGCACTCAACTCGAACTGCCCGTCGGTCGTGGTCTTGCATCGTTTCGAGTGCCCGCGATGGGGGCGAACGCCAGCCACGAACAGGTGTTCTCCGTGCCGACCACCCGACGTGCAGTTATCCCGATCGGCCCGGTCAGTTCCGTGAGGTCCGATCCCATCGGTGTGCTCCGCCGCGCTCAGCGGTGGTCCGACGTGGTCGAGGTCTTCGTCCACCCACGGACCGTTCGAGTGGACGCGGACGCGACGGGATTACTGCGTGACATCGAAGGCGTCACGACCAGGGATTTGTCCAGTTCGGATGTGGCCTTCCACGCACTCCGCGACTACGTCCCCGGAGACGACCGTCGCGCTGTGCACTGGCGCAGCACCGCACGCCTGGGACGCCTCATCGTCCGGCAGTTCGAGGAGACTCGCAAGACGCATCTACTGATCGTGCTGAGCCTCAATGCCGGCGACTATGCCACAGAGGACGATTTCGAGACGGCGGTGTCAGCCGCAAGCTCGCTGGTCCTGCAGGCGATGCGTGAGGAACGCACAGTCACGCTGGTCACCCACGACGGTCCCCTCCACCGGAAGGTACCAAGCCTGCTGCTGGATGAGATGTGCAGGCTTGAACCCCACATCAAGTGCAACGACCTGCCGACGCTCACCACGGAGGCAATCCGCCAGGTTCCGGACGCGACGGCTGCCGCGCTGGTGACCGGCTCCGGGGTCGACGCGTCCCGGTTGAGACTCGCCCACAGCCATCTGCCTCCCAATACTCGTACCATCGCAATTCGGTGCGACCGGGCCGAAGCCCCCAGCCTGCGGCGCATCGGAGCGATGAACGTGCTCAGCATCGCCAACCTCGATGATCTGCCGAGCGCCATCCGGAGTTCACGATGACTTCTTCACGAACCATCGCCAGCCCGTTCAATCTTCTGCCAGTCGCGCTCACCGGCGCGCTGTGCGCGCTTGGATTCGGACCCGTCTTCGGAGGCTGGCCAGGCTATCTGGCGGCCGGAGGCGGAGTCCTTCTCGGACTGGTCCTGGCGTGGATCTCGGCAGGGCGGTGGGGAGTGGCCCTGACGACCGCCGCGGGCATCATCATCTACATAGCCTTCGTCGGGGTTCTCGCATTGCCGGACACGACCATTGCCGGCTTTCTGCCCTCGCTGGAGACTGTTCAGCGAGGGACGCTGCTGGTCGTTCAGAGCTGGCGTGACCTGCTGACCGTCGCGGTTCCCGCCGGGGTGTTCTCCGGGCCCGCTGTGGTGCCGATGTTGTCAGCACTGATCTGCAGCACTGCCGCTGGACGCCTGGCGCTTACCCGGCGCTGGTACGCACTGGCCGGGGTACCCATGCTTGTGCTGCTGCTCGTCGCGATCCTCTGGGGTACCTCGCGTGCGCCGCTCGGTGGCTGGATCGGATTCGGTTTCGTGATCGTGCTGCTCGGCTGGATCGTCATCCGCCAGGCTCACGACCGCGCGGTGGCGCATGAGCTGTCCGGATTCGACACCCCCCGGGCCAGAAGTTGGACGAGGCTCCTGTCAGCCGCACTGGTGCTGGCTGTTTCGGCAGGGGTCGCCGTGATGGTATCGCCGATGATCACCGGCGCGGACCGTGTGGTGTTGAGGCGGTTCGTTGAGCCACCTCTGGATTTGCGCAACTACGCGAGCCCGTTGATGAGCTACCGCTATCTCGAAGTCGATCAGAAGCTGGTTACGCAGTTCACCGTCCACGGTCTTCCAGAAGGATCCCGCCTGCGGCTTGCCACTCTCGACACCTATGACGGCGTGGTCTACAACGTTGCGGCGGATTCCGCCGAGTTCGTCCGGGCAGGAGCCGATATCGAGCCCCGCCGCACCAGCGAGGACCAGGCCTCCGCCATGACAATGCAGGTCAGCATCGATGGCTATCGCGGCGTCTGGCTGCCAGGGGGCGGTGATCTGCGCGGGGTCACGTTCAACGGCGCCAATGCGGCCGACCAGACCAAGACCCTGTACTACAACGAGGGGACCGGCACCGCCCTGGTGACGGCTGGTCTCGAGCAGGGCGACGACTACCAGGTTCAGATCGTGACCCCGCCCCCGGTCGATCGAGCGACGCTGGCTGACCACGGCATCGAAGACGTCTCCGTGCCGAGCACCGAGCGTGTGCCGGACGCCGTACTGAAGAAGACCGCCGAAATCGTTGCCGGAGCAGCCACGTCGGTCGACCAGGTACTGGCCATTGAGAAGGCCCTGCAGGAGGGCTACTACTCGGACGGTTCCGATGGCCAGTCGATGAGCGGCCACTCCGAGGCCCGCATCGAATCGCTGCTCTCGCTGCCCGAGATGGTCGGGGACGACGAACAGTATGCGGTCGCGATGGGTCTGATGCTGGACCAACTGGGTATTCCATCGCGGGTAGTGCTGGGTTTCTATCCCTCCGATGGAAGCGTCGTACCGCAACGCTGGGAGGCTCTGGGCACCGATGCCCACGTCTGGGTGGAGGTACCCTTCAACGACCTCGGGTGGGTCAGCTTCGATCCGACGCCCGACCGTGATCGGCGTCCGGAAACGACTGTGCCCAAGCCGAATCCGAAGCCGCGCCCGCAGGTTCAGCCGCCGCCAGTTCCACCCCAGGAGCCGCCGGAAGCTCCGATGCAGCTCAGCGACGATGAGTCCGATCAGGATGACGGCTGGCAGATTCCGTGGGAAGTCATCAAGGCCATAGCTGCGGCCCTGGGCATCGGCGCGCTCGCCGCATCCCCGTTCCTGCTGATTGCCGCGCTGCGGGGCCGTCGGCGCAGACTGCGCCGGGAGGCCGAGTTACCGGCCGATCGGCTATCGGGCGGCTGGGCCGAGATCGTGGATACGGCGACCGACCTCGGCATCCGGGTGGACGCTCTGCAGACCAGGCGCGAGCAGGCGTCCGAGCTGGCAGCCAGCGTCCCCGATGCCGACATCGATCGGCTTGCCGCGGCAATTGACTATGGCGTCTTCGGCGACGGCACCCCTCGTGAGGCATATATCGACCAGATATGGGCGACCACCGCGCTGGCTGCCTCGACGATGCGGGCGTCGGCAGGACGCTGGCGGCGGCTGGCCTACTTCGCAACGCCCGTATCCCTGGCTCGTCCGGCCATTTCCGGACCACTGGAGAAACCGCAGCCCATCATCCGTCGGCTTCTGGGGAGGAAACCATGACGCACAGTTACGGCCCAGGGGGATTGACCACCCAAGAGCAGGGCAATAACCCGGCATTGATCGGCATGGTGCCGGCCGCGACAAGCAGTCGAGTGGTCGGTCGCCTGGTCGATTCGGCGATCGGCATCCTCGTAATTGTCGTGATTCCGTACGCCGTGTCGCTGGGCGGTCTCGCACTGTTCATGAATTCCATGAACGATTACTCGTACGGTTCAGGTGGCATGACCACCATGATGATTGGGTCCGTCCTGAGCTTCGCCCTCCCGGTTGTCTATCTCGGCGTGGAGGTCTACTTCTGGGCCAAGAAGGGGAATCATATCGGTGGTTATATCGTCGGGCTTCGCAATGTGGATGTGGTTACCGGGCGGCTGTCCACCGGCCAGACCATCGGTAAGAACCTGCTGTTTAATATCACGAATTCTCTGACACTGGGCATCATGCCGCTGATCTGCTGTTTCGCGATGATCTCGCCCGGGACGAACCGCAATAGCTATGATCGCTGGCTGAATCTCATGGTGATCAACACCAAGGCGGGCCGCGGCCCGAATGCCGTCACTGACACTGGCCAGCCGACCCCGGCGCGGCCGGTGGACCAGCATCGTCCGCCGATTCAGCAGGTGGCCATGAGTGGCAGCCGCCCTCATCCCACCCAGGCACCCGTGCCTCCGCGGCCTCCGATTGAGCCGATCGCACCACTGGACACGGGCTCGTCGCGCTCTGTGGATTCGGCTCCTCCGGCGCCCATCGCTGACAGCCATGCCGTTCAAATACCGTCGTCTCCCGTCCCGCCGCCGCCACCGCCGCCTTCGGGGGTCCCCTACGGTGATCCCTTCGCGGCACAGGAGGCGCCGTCGGGCGATCCGATCGTGCCGGTTTCCAGGCCCGGAGCATCGTCGTTCATTGAGCGCACCCCGCTGTCGGGCGACCGACCCCCGAGCGTGGAGACTGCTCCGCCGATCAACGCAAGACCAGCCGTGGTGCGAGACATGTCGTCGGTGGCTGCCGGGCTTCCAGATCCGCCACCCCCCAGCGCCGACCTCTCAGCCGGACCGATCGCCGAGGAGACGGTGATCGATGATGTGCTCATGCCCACCCATCTGAGTTCTCGTGGGCAAGCGGTGACTCGTTTGTTGCTTGACGGAAGCACGGCACTGACCCTCGACCGCATCACGCTCCTCGGTCGAAACCCGATCGACGTGCCCGCACTCGGTCCGACTGCCATCATGCAGATCGATGACGACCTCCAGGTCTCCAAGACACATCTGGCTGTAGGTGTCGACGGTGGTGGATTCTGGGTAATGGACCTGAATTCAACGAATGGCACCCGCGTCGTCGCGCCCGATGGCACGACCACACGAGTGGATCCCACGGTCCGCACCATCGTGCCCGCCGGCGCGATCGTTCGCTTCGGTTCTCACTCGATCAAGGCGGAGCGATGACGGTCTTCGAGGTCAGCTGGGGGGCTGCAAGCCACACGGGTATCGTCCGTGATCACAACGAGGATGCTTGGCTGGCCGCATCCCGGCTCTTCCTGGTCGCCGATGGGCTGGGCGGGCACGAGCGCGGGGAGGTGGCATCGCGGGCAGTGGTAGACGCCTTTCGGCGCATTGCAGATGACTGGCTCACGGGTGAGAAATTGCGTGAAGCGTTGCTTCAGGCAAGCACCACGGTGGCGGCCCTGGACCGTGAGGGTCGGGCGCCAGGATCAACCGTCGTGGGAGTCGGACTGACGGAGCAGCCGGGTCCCCCGTGCTGGCTGGTTTTCAATGTCGGGGATTCACGGGCTTACCTGTTGCGTGGCGGCAGTCTCGAACAGATCAGTGTCGATCACTCGCGGGTACAGGAACTGCTCGATGCAGGACGCCAACTCAGTGGGCCGATCAGTCACAACGTCATCACGAGAGCGATCGGAGCTGGCGTGCCCGGCCCTGCAGCAGCCGACCAGTGGCTCGTGCCCGCAACAGTGGGTGACCGGATTCTGCTGTGCTCCGACGGGTTGACCACCGAAGTCTCCGATCAATTGATCGCGGCCGCACTGCTCACTTTCACCGATCCGCAGCTGGCCGCCGATGAGTTGGTGCGCAGCGCCCTGACCGCCGGCGGACGCGACAACGTCACCGCGCTGGTTGTCGATGTCATCGCCGTTGATGACGCCGGAATACACGGCATCGAGGACGACACCATTGAGGATCTGAGCCAGGTCTGCGAGCAGGCGGACACTCTGGAGGGACCGGGGGCTGATCGATCATGAGCCGCGGCGAGATGGACGAGCAGGTGCGTGCCTACTGGACGCCCGGACGAAGCCACGGTCTGGTGTGGAGCCAGGGCGTCGCGCTGGTTGAGGCCTCGATGCCGATCGAAGCGGCCGTTGAGCTGTGGGAGCGCTGCCAACAGGGCGTGTCAATGGGGGAATTCCTCGAAGCACTCAGCACATGCTCGGGTGCCGGCTTGCTCACGCTGCCCAGCTTCGTGGTGGTGCTGGACGCAGGCACAGCCACCCATATTGCTGCCCGCGGCAACCTGAGCGTCTCGGCATTCATCAATGACAAGCCGGAAGATATCAGTGGGGGGCAGGTCACCACCTGGGTTGAACGCCAGCTCGCAGGAGTCGACGGGTTCGTGCTGCGGGATGAGTCGGGCCCTCAGGCCGATCAGACTGCTCGTCCGCTGGTGGGTGGGCTGGTTGCGGCAGCTGAACTCCGGAGAGGAATCAACGGCAAGACCCCGAATGCCAACCCTCTCGTGGAGTGCGTGCCGGCGGCGGGTGAGTTCGTCGTCCCGATCAGTGAGCCGGCCGCAGCAGCTGAGAGCCGGCTGGGCAGTGACGCTGCCCAGCCACAGGCCGCCGAGTGCCCTGCAGTGGCGGTCGTTGAGGAGGCTCCCGAGGATGAGCGGCCGGCTCCGCAGGAACCGCCGGTATCGCAGCCGTCGAGGGATGCGTCCACCCTGGTTGCTGAGGAGCTCCCTCAGCAACCGGCGCACCAGTCGGACGTCATGCCGTCCGGTGCGTCCACGCTGGTGCCGCCGGAACTCATGGTCGATGCGCCCGTGCCGCCTGAGCCGAGCGTAGACCTCCCCGTTGTGCAGAGCCCATACGACGTGCTCTGGGGAGAAACGCGGGCCTTTGTGGTGGAGCAGGCGGCTGTTGCACCACAGGCCGAGGAGGGCGGACCCCGGGCAGTTGGGCCGCAGAGCCTTGCCGAGGTCAACGATCACGATTCCATGACGATCATGAGTCTGGATGACCTGGCCCCAGCTGAAGGACAGCCGCGGGCATCCGAGCCATCGTTGACCGGCATGAGTGTGGTAGCCACGTACTGCCCGATGGGCCACCCGAATCCACCCCACCGAACCGAATGCCGCTCGTGCGGAGCGCCGCTGCTCGGCGAACCTGCGCGTATCCCTCGTCCGGCGATGGGATGGGTACGTACCCCCGGAGGTGAACGCGTCGAGCTTGTCACACCGCTGGTGATCGGCCGGAATCCACGGGCAGAACGGATTCAGGGCACTGACTTGCCCCGGCTGATCTCGGTGCCCAACGGTCACGTCTCCTCGAATCATCTGGAGATCCGCCTGGAGGGGTGGAACGTCCTGGCAGTCGATCTACATTCGCGCAACGGCACTTTTCTGCGACGCCCGGGGCAACCGCCGATGCGGCTACCTGAGCAGCCGACGATGATCATCAGCGGCGATGTGCTGGATCTTGGCCATGGCGTACAGTTCAGCTTCGAGGAACTGCCGTGAGCGCACGTCAGCCATCGACGCCTCCGGACATTCCTGGGTTGCGCTATCTCGACCTGATCGGCATGGGCGGATTCGCCGATGTCTTCCAGTACGAGCAACTGGGTCTCAACCGCAACGTGGCGGTGAAGGTGTTGCTTCGTGACTTGAGTGACAGCGTCCAGCGGTCGTTCGAAGCCGAAGCGAACCTGATGGCCAGGCTGTCCAACCATCCCTCCATTGTGTCGGTCTTCAGCAGCGGCCAGGCCTCAGACGGCCGACCCTATCTGGTGATGGAATACTGCCCGCCCCCGACGTTGGCGGTGCGTATCCGCAAATCGCCGCTGTCGGTCATGAAGACCCTGGAGATGGGCATCCAGATCGCGGCAGCCATCGAGATGGCGCACCGTCTCGGTATTCTGCACCGCGACATCAAGCCGGCGAACATCCTGTTCACCGAGTATGGACGACCCGCGCTCACTGACTTCGGCATTTCCGTGACGACGGAGAGCGCCCGCCAGGGCCAGGGTGTCGGGCTTTCGGTCCCGTGGGCGCCACCGGAGCAGCTCACCTCTGGTCAGGAGATGGGCCCTGCCAGCGACGTCTACTCGTTGGCGGCGACATTGTGGACTGCACTGGCCGGCCGGACGCCGTTCGAACTTGCGGACGGGCCCAATGATGCCTTCGCTATGAGCAAGCGCATCAGGAACGATCCGCTGCCACCGCTGAACAGACAAGGTGCCCCCTCATCGCTGAGCCTGATCTTGCGGACCGCGCTCAGCAAGGACCCCAGCCTGCGGTATTCGTCGGCGCTCGAATTCGCTCGCGCGCTGCAGAACGTGCAGACCGAGCTGCACCTATCGGTCACCCCGATCGACATTCTGGAGGCCTCGACGGACGGCGACGAAACCGATCAGCCGCCCGACACCGGCACCGAACTCGTGAACCCCATCTCGATCAGCGCGGACCAGTTCACCAACCAGGATCCCCGTTGGGCCAGCAGCAGCCATTCGCAACCTCGGGCCGGTTTCATCAGCCACGGCCGGGGTTCGTCGGGAGCCGAACCGGTTCGTCAGTTCACTGCCTTGCCTGTTCCGCAGTTGGCAACCGTTGATGTCCCGGTGACTCAGGCCGCGCCGGGGACGATCGCTGGAACCAGCGTCGTGGCGCAGTCCACCCCGTCGCGTGGCAGGGGGGTACTGATCGGGATTCTGGCTGGGTCAGTGCTGGTCGGCGGCGGCGGTTATCTCGGGCTGCGCGTGCTCAACCAGGGCGCGGCGGCCACACAGGATACTTCCGCATCGGCGAGCGCCAGCGTCCAGCCGAAGGATCCGATTGGCCCGCGTGCTCCCGCCCCCATCCACCTCACCCTCGAGCTCTCGGGGGAACAGGTTCAGGTCAGTTGGGAGAACCCCGAGCCCGAGAATGGCGACACCTATCTGTGGGCGGTGATCGACCCAACCCAGCAGCAGGCGGCCACGCCCACCACTGAGACCAGGATCGCCGTCGCTGCGCAGCCGGGACGCACGTGCGTGCAGGTGCAACTCGTGCGTGCCAACGGACGCTATTCCGACCCCGCAAAGGGGTGCACGACATGAGCGGGTCGTCCCCAGCGCTTCATATCGACTTCGCTGGCGAGGCGTACGAGGTCACACCCGGCACGCGATTCACTATCGGACGCAGTGGTGATCTGGCGATCGACGACAACCCCTACCTGCATCGCAGTTTCCTCGCGATTGAGTACGTCGACAATCTCTGGTGGGTTCACAACATCGGGGCGCGGCTGGCGGTTCAGCTCACCGACGAGGCGGGGCTGATGAAGGCGGTGCTGGCGCCCGGGGCCGGTGCCCCGATCGTCTTCGGCGTCAGTCTGCTGGTTTTCGAAGCCGGTTCGACAACCTATGAATTAGAGCTCTGCACCGAAGTGACCAGCTACGAGGTCATCCGCCGTCCGGTGGTGGCCGGCGAGACCACGCAGGGATCCATCGAGTTCACCGATTCTCAGCTGTTGGCGATTCTGGCGCTGGCCGAACCTGCCCTGCGCAATCCCGGCGGGGGATCGGTGTTGCTGCCCACCTCCGCGCAGGCTGCCAAACGGCTCGGCTGGACGCTTACCCGGTTCAACCGCAAGCTCGACAATGTCTGCGACAAACTGGAGCGCGCCGGCGTGGCCGGAGTGCACGGGACGGTCCAGGCTGGGGCGTCCAATCGTCGCACCAGGCTCGTCGACTATGCGCTCTCCACACTGCTGGTCACTGCGGATGATCTGCCGAAGCTACGTGTCGAGGCGGGACGCAATGCGAGCTCCGGGAGGAGACAATGAAGCTCCGGGTGAGTCTGCGAGCGCCAGGAAGTGTGCAAGCCAGCAATATTCAGATCACGGCCGACGCCACCGCGACTGTCCACGACGTGGCCGAGGCTCTGGCGGGGGCATTGGGCCAAGACACAGGTTTGTCCGGCCTGACTCTGCGCACCTTTGATCCGGTCACAGGACAGCCGAGGCTGGTCAGCGCGAGTACTGCGCTCATCGATTCGGGTATTCAATCGGGCGCGCAGCTCGAGCTCAGCAGCGATTCCTTCGACAGGTCGGCACGAGGCGGTGAAGCGGCCGCGCTCTTGCGCGTGGTCGCGGGTCCTGACAAGGGAATCGAGGTTCCGCTGCTCATCGGGATGAGTGTGATCGGAAGAAGCGAAGGCTGCGATGTCCACCTGACCGACCGACGTGTCTCGAAGCGGCACGCCCGGGTATTGGTGGGCGTGGACAAGATCGAGATCATCGATCTCAATTCCTCCAACGGGGTCCTGATAGCAGGAGCACGGGAAGCGCGCGCGACCCTTGGAGAGGACGACGTTGTCACCATCGGTGACTCCGAGTTCGTCGTGAGACCGCTGCGTGCCAGGCCGGACTGGTCGACCAGTGATGTGGCCTTTGTGCGTTCCCCACGCGTGCTGTCTCGTCCCGCAGATGTTGCCCTGGAGTTGGCTGACCCGCCGGGTCCGCTGGAATCGCGGCGGTTTCCGTGGCTGGCGATGCTGGCACCGCTGGTGATGGGCGCGGTGCTGTTCGCTTTCACCCGGAGCATGATGAGCGTCGTCTTTGTAGCGCTGAGCCCGCTGTTGATGGTGGGGACCTGGGCGACCAGCCGGATCGAGGGTAAGGCGCGCCAGAAGCAGGCCCTTGCCGACTTCGAGAAGACGCTGGCAGGTGAAGCCGAACGAGTCGCCGCGTTGCAGGCCCGCGAGCGTGCCCAGCTGTTCGCGCTCTACCCTTCGGTTGCCGATTGCGTGGCTGCGGTCAACGCGCGGACCGATCTGATCTGGAGCCGCCGCCCGGAGAACCCCGAGTTCCTGCAGTTCCGGCTGGGGGTGGGCACGGTGACGTCGCATCTGGATGCGCAGTACCGCTCCGGCCAGGGACTACCTGAACTGCTCGCGAGGGTGGAGGCGCTGGCCCATGCCAGCCGATGGTTGGTCGATGCGCCGGTGGTGGTGGATCTGCGGTCGGTCGGTTCGGTGGGGATCTGCGGCCATCGCAAACTCGCCGATGGGCTCGCGCGCGCTGTCGTCGTGCAGCTGGCCAGTCTGCATTCGCCGGCGGAGACCGTCATCTGCTGTCTGACCTCGGCAACTCGGAGATCGTCGTGGCAGTGGCTCGAGTGGCTGCCGCACACGAATTCGCCGCATTCGCCCCTCAGCGCGCACCTAGCAGCCGATTCGGCAGCAGGCCGAATGGTGACCGACCAACTGGATGAGCTGGTGGCGACTCGCAGGGCAGATCTCAAAGGGTCCGCGCTGGTGAGAGGACCTCTTTCGGAGCGCGAGCAGGTGCCAGCTCCGATCACACCCAGCGTGGTCGTCGTGGTCGACGAGCCACAGGTCGATCTGGCCCGGTTGACCCGGCTCGCCGAGCAAGGCCCGGACGCAGGGGTCCATTTCGTCTGGGTCGGTGATCACAAGGACGATCTGCCAGCAGCTTGTCGTACGTTCCTCGATGTCGGCTCGGGTGCCGAACCGAACGTGGGCCAGGTACGGACGGGTGAAACTGTGCATCAGCTGGGCTGCGAGTCGGTCGATCAGGCGACCGCCGAAGCGATCGCGCGACGCTTCGCCCCGTTGATCGACGCAGGTGCACCGGTCCAAGATGAATCCGATCTTCCGCGTTCAGTATCGGTGATCTCGTTGCTCGGCCAGGCCGAGGCGGACCACCCGGAGCTTGTGATCGAACGCTGGCGAGAGAATGGATCGCTCGTGCCTCGAGACGGCCGGGCGCCGCAGCCGGTCGATCATCCAGTGGAATTGCGTGCCATCGCGGGGCACGGCGGGCTTGAACCGCTGGTCATCGACATGCGCCGCGACGGACCTCATGCGTTGGTGGGTGGTACGACGGGTGCCGGGAAGAGCGAGTTCTTGCAGGCCTGGGTCTTGGGTCTGGCGCACGCGCTCAGCCCCGACAGGGTGAACTTCCTTTTCGTCGACTACAAAGGTGGCACGGCCTTCGCCAAGTGCGTCGAATTGCCGCACTGCGTCGGTTTGGTCACCGACCTCAACCCCTACCTGGTTCGGCGCGTGCTGACCAGCCTGCGTGCCGAACTCAAGCGCCGCGAGCACATCCTCAATAGTCGCGGTAAGAAGGACCTGATCGACTTCGAGCTGAGTGGTGATCCCGAGTGCCCACCCAGCCTGATCATCGTGGTGGATGAATTCGCTGCGCTGGCCGGTGAGATTCCCGAGTTCGTGGATGGCATGGTCGACATTGCTCAGCGGGGACGGTCGCTCGGATTGCATCTGATCTTGGCGACGCAGCGTCCGGCCGGGGTAATCAAGGAGAACCTGCGGGCCAACACCAACCTGCGTATCGCGTTGCGGATGGCAGACGAGCAGGACTCGACAGACGTGCTGGGATCCCCGATGGCGGCCTCGTTCTCGTCGTCGGTGCCCGGGCGTGGAGCCGTGAAGGCCGGGCCGGGCCGGATCATCACGTTTCAGTCGGCCTACCCCGGGGCGCGGACCCCCGCGTCCCCGCCCACCCCGCCGATTGAGGTCACCGAACTGCGCTTCGGATCGGGTAGACGGTGGGCCGTGCCACAGTCGGCCGTGCACAACGACGACATCCCGAGAGATATCGACCGCCTGGTCGCGACCTTGAGCCGGGCAGCAGAGATCGCGCGGGTCCCGAAGCCACGCCGGCCTTGGCTGTCCGAGTTGCAGTCCTGCTACAACCTGATGCGGCTCGGACAGCGCCGCGATACGGAGATTGTGCTGGGCGTGCTGGATGACCCGGAGCGGCAGGCCCAAGATGTCGAGTACTTCCGGCCCGACGACGCGGGGAACATCCTCTATGTCGGTGCGGGCGGGTCGGGAAAGACAACTGCCCTTCGGTCGCTCGCGATCGCGGCGTCCATCACCCCGCGTAGCGGCCCGGTGCATGTCTATGGACTCGATTTCGCTGGCGGCGGGTTGTCGTTCCTTGAGCCGTTGCCGAACGTGGGGTCGATCGTGACCGGCGATGACCGCGAGCGTGTCGAGCGACTGATCCGTTATGCAACAGCGGTGGTAGAGGAACGGTCGGTGCGGTACTCCGCGGCGCGGGCGTCCACGCTCACGGAGTACCGCAGGCTGGCTGGGCGCCCGAATGAGCCGCGGCTGCTATTGCTCATGGATGGCTTCGGAGCTTTCCGTGAGCAGTACGAGATGGCTGTCGGAGGGTTGTTCACCGCGTTCACGAGGCTGCTGGTGGACGGTCGCGCAGTCGGGGTGCACGTAGCGATGACAGCCGACCGTCCCAGCGGGGTCCCGACGTCGATTGCCGCCGCCTTTCCGCAGCGGGTGGTGCTGCGTCAGTCGGACGAGGAGGCATACAGCATGCTTGCGGTGCCCAAAGACGTACTGAGCCCGCTGAGCCCGCCAGGACGTGCGATGCAGGTCGAGCGCCCGCAAGAACTGCAGCTGGCAATCCTGGGTGACGACGTTGCGACCGCGGAACAGGCGCGGATGGTCGAGGAGATGGCCAAAGCCTTCGAACAACACCACACCTCGCGGCCCGCGCCGATCCGCTCGCTGCCCGCGATGATTACGGCAGCGCAGCTGCCGAAGGCCGTGGCCGGGCTGCCGGTGCTCGGGATCGCCGACCGCGATCTGATGCCGACCGGTTTCGATCCGCATTCGATGATCCTCGTGACTGGACCGAGTGGATCGGGAAAGACGTCGGCCATGCAGTGGCTCGCGCACTCGATCACGGCGAGCGGCCAGCCGATAGAGCTCTACCACTGCGGCGTCGTGCGGAGTCCGCTGGCGACACTGCCCTTGTGGAAGCGAAGCTTCGCCGGCGAGGACGCCCTGGTCGCGAGCATTCCCGAACTGAAGACTTTGGCTACTCGTATGGCCGATTCGGGGCGGACCCTCGGACTGTTCATTGATGCTCTTCCCGATGTGATCGGGACCAGTGCGGAATATCCGCTGACCGAACTGCTGCAGCTGCTGCGGAAGAACGGGCATCTGGTGGTGGCCGACGGTGAGATGGCTGGCTGGCAAGGGCATTGGCCACTGTTGAACGAGGTGCGCAATCAGCGTTGTGGCTTGCTGCTGCAGCCGGAGCAGATGGATGGCGACAGCATCCTGCGCACGAGCTTGCCGAAATGCCGGCGAAGTGAGTTCCCGGTTGGACGCGGCTTCTGGGTGAAAGGAGGAACTGCTTCCAAGGTTCAGCTTCCCCTGCTGGACTGACGGGTAGAAGTACCCGGTAGGTGGGCATATCGACCCATGGACGGCGATGCCCGAGATTGGTTGGATGGCAAACGTCATGAATATGGCCGTACGGAATCGTCCATCGGCCGGCGCTATTAAGGAGTAGGAATGTCTAGTTTTGTCGGAATGGAAATTGCTGCCGTTCGTCAGCTTGCCATGCAGCTGGGCGCTAAGGCAGATGAAATCGACCAGCTGGCGGCGCAGTTGACGCAGCAATTGGCTGGCACCCAGTGGGTGGGTTCGGATGCCACGCGATTCCGCGATGATTGGCAGTCGGTGCACGTGCCCGCCCTTCGCAACGTTTCCGGGGCCTTGCGCACGGCCCGTGATGCGGCGACCCGAAATGCGGACGAGCAGGACCAGGCCTCGTCGTAGGCGTGCTCTTCGCGCTGGTGCGTGGGTGATGCCGAGCAAGGTCATCGGCACCACCCACGCCCATTCTTCGTTCATGGTGAGAAAGGCGGCCAGGTCACAAAGAACACCCAGAATGCTGAGGTTCATGGCTAGGGTCGGGCAAGGGAGAGTGCGGGACACACGGTGGCTCGTCTCGTGTGACGGATCCCAACGTTCAGGCAAGTTGAACACGATCTACTGTGTGGATCAGGATTTTTCTCGATGCAAGTCCAGATTATGGACGGCCGCGCCGGGCTGGGGGTGACAGATCTGTCTACCGGCGTGGTCGACTTCGAGCCGGTGTGGAAGGTGATCGAACAACTGGGGAATGGTTGCCCGCGAGAATCTGAAAGCAGTGATGCTCGTTCGCCGTTGAGAGGAGTGGGTGATGAGTGTTGATGGTGTTCGGTTGCTTGGTAGTCAGTATCGTCTTTCTGCGCAGATTGGGCGTGGGGGGATGGGGGAGGTCTGGCGTGGTGTTGATGCGCAGGGTCG
>Ga0334882_1002409_pt1 | contig 19162 bp, 18 predicted proteins | sample GraSluR1_MG_5_FD_207226 | JGI IMG/M metagenome (GOLD analysis project Ga0334882, IMG submission 207226) | Sludge microbial communities from methane-producing bioreactor in Wageningen University, Netherlands - Granular Sludge_15_04-R1 | ecosystem: Engineered > Bioreactor > Anaerobic >...
AAAATACAAGGGGAAAATACGCCCTTTCGGGCTAAAAAACAGAACCTTTTTAATATAAAAAATTCGATTAAATTATAATGGTAAAATTTAGATAAGAAAAGTGCCAACGTAAACTTGACACAAACTAGGTATTAAGTAAATTTGCATTTTTTTTTATGATATGATAGAATATTAATGTTAAATGTGCGTTAGTAGCTCAGTTGGATAGAGTAGCTGGCTACGAACCAGTTGGTCGGGGGTTCGAATCCCTCCTGACGCACCAGTGAACCGTTGAAACTACTAAGTTTTAACGGTTTTTTTATTTTATTATTATTTTCAATTCTTTTTATAGTATCCTCTTATAAGATTATTTAAATTTAATAATTCTTTTTTAAAATACTCAATATAGATTTTATGCGTACTGTGCTTAATTTTTTATACATTTATATATTTTTTAATTTTTTGAAACATTTATTTTTACTTTATTTTTAATTGAATTTAATATGTTATTATAAAAGCTAAGCATATAATTTGTAAATATAATTTTTGAAAGGAGATAATAATGTACTGTACAAAATGTGGTACTAAAAATCCAGAAGATGCAAAATATTGTTATGAATGTGGTGTTAAATTAAAAAATAATAATATAGTAAAGGATAATTATGAAGTAATTAATAATAAAATAATAAAGATATATAAAAGTAATGAGAATAATAGAGAAAGTAAGAATATAGGTGCTATTTCAAAAATAAATGAAATTAATAATAAAACGAAGAGACCAGAAAAAAGTAGCCTTATACATAAATTGTATAAAATTAAAATATTGCCTGTAAATATAATGTATAAACCTAGTATCATAGGTATAATAATTATTTTAGCTATAATTTTATTTCTAACCTATACAGTAAGTTATAAATTATTAGTAAATAATAAGTCAAATAATACTGAAAAGGTTAGTATAAAAAGTGAAAATTTAATTGATAAAGCTGGTAATTTACCTAGTAATATTATAAATGGGGGAATCATATCAGAAAGCAATAATTGGATTTATTATAATGATTCAGATGGATTGTATAAGATGAGAAGTGATGGCTCATCAGTTATAAATATATGCAACGACAATGCTAATTATATAAATGTAGTACGCGATTATATTTATTATGTAAATGTATCTGATGGAAACTCAATATATAAAATAAAAAACGATGGTACTTCAAGAGAAAGGATACTTTCAACCTATGCAAAGAGCATTAATATTTTAGGGGATTGGATCTACTATTGCAAAAGTACTGAAAATGGATTGAATTTTAGATTATATAAGATAAAAAAAGATGGTACTAATAATGTTAAGCTAATTGATGATAGTATTATAGATGGAAATTTTACTATAGTAAATAATCTTATGTATTATAAAATTAATTCTCAAGATGGAGGGGAATCTCTATATAGTTCTAAGCTAGATGGTTCACAACAACATAAGTTATGTGATAATGTGGATCAATTTAATATCAATGAAAAAAATATATACTATTATACTTCCATAAATAATAGTGGATTATTTAAAATAAATTTAGATGGTAGTAATAAAGTTAAATTATCAGATGATGTTATAGATTCAATTAATATGAGTAAAGATAATATATATTACACGGTTGATCAACATATAAATAAAATTTTATATAGTATAGATCTAAATGGTAAAAATAAAATTAAATTATCTGAAGCTAATGATTTTATAAATTTAAATACATCAAAAAATTTGTTGTTTTATATGGACAATACTTCAGACAATTATTCTATAAAAAGTATAGATATTTCTAACATCTCAAAAGTTGATGATCCTCAAAATAAAATTGATATTAAAGAAAAGAATGGAGACTTTATTTTACCTAATAGCAATACAACAAAATTAAAAGAGGAAGATTTAAAAAATCTAACGAAGGATCAACTTATATTAGCAAGAAATGAACTTTTTGCAAGACATGGATATATATTTAATACGCCCGAATTTAAGGAATATTTTGAATCAAAAACATGGTATCATCCAAATTCGTCTTTTAATGGAGAACTTAAAGATAATATAGAAAAATATAATTTTAATTTAATTAAAAAAATTGAGGATTCAAAATAATCTATAAAATTTATGTTATGATATTTTGTTGTAAAAAAAGAAAATGTACCCTAAGGAGTCCCTGTTTCTTTAGGCACATTTTCTTTTTTATTATTGAAGTAATAATTTGTAAAGATTAGTAAGAAAATAGTATATTAAATAATAAATTTAGTATTATTTAAAAAAAGTTATTATAAAAAATTAAAGGATTATATTTTTGTTAGATTGTGTAAAATATTGATGTATTTCAAAAATGTATTATAATACAGCTTGATAAAAATTTAACAGATATAGTACAGTTTTTGTTGCATTTATAATAAAAACAGCATTATGAAAAAACAATATTTTCATAATGCTGTTTTTATTTTTATTTTCAAATAATAAATTTATTTTTTATATTTAAAGTGTAATATTTCATGGGCACGACCTTCACCTGGTTTGCCAAAATAATTTTGATACATTTTAACTAATGCAGTATTTTCATGAGATTTTCTCTTGGAAAGATGTTCATCCTGATTATACAATACAGAAGCTCTTACTTTTTTTATGTCTACTTTTTCTAAATCTTTTGGGTTTACATGAGGCTGTCCACCACCATTTACACATCCTCCATGACAAGCCATTACTTCTATGAAATGATATTGTTTTTCGTTAATCATACCAGATTTCATAAACTTAAATAAATTTGAAGCACCATTTATAACAGCTACATTATATTTGTTGTTATTTATTTCTACTTCAGCTTCTTTTATACCATTTAATCCTCTAACTTGCTTATATTCTATATCTTCAAGTTCAGCGTTTTCAGCAAAGTCTTTTGCACTTCTTAAAGCTGCTTCCATAACTCCGCCAGTTGCACCAAATATGGCACCAGCACCGCTGTATTCTCCCATAGCAGGGTCTGCTTCGCTATCTTCAAGTTTAGCAAATGGTATTTTAGCATCTTTAATCATTTTTGCTAATTCTCGAGTAGTTATAACAGCATCTATATCTCTTAGGCCGTCTTTTTCCATTTGTGGTCTATCTGCTTCAAATTTTTTTGAAGTACAGGGCATAACTGTTACAGTAAATACATTCTTTGGGTCAAGACCAGATATAGAAGGATAATAAGTTTTACTAGCAGTACCAAAAATTTGTTGAGGTGATTTAGCTGATGAAAGATTATTTAGTAATTCAGGATAATAATTTTCAGCTTGTCTTACCCAACCTGGGCAGCAAGATGTAAACATTGGGAAAGGTCCATTATTCTCTATTCTTTGAACTAATTCTGTAGCCTCTTCCATAATTGTCATATCTGCTCCGAAGTTTATATCGAATATTTTATCAAATCCAAGCTGTCTTAAAGCAGTATAAATTTTTCCTGTTACGTCAACGCCAAATCCCATATTAAAAAGTTCACCTATAGAAGCTCTGACAGATGGAGCCATAGCTACTATTACATGTTTTTCAGGGGCATTTAAGGCATTTTTTACTCTATCCATGTGTGATTTTTCCGATAATGCTGCTACTGGACAGGCGATTATACATTGACCACATAATAGACAATTAGTATCATCAAAGCATTTTTCATCCTCTGCTCCAATTATAGTTTTACCATTTTTGTTTAAAAATTTCATTGCATAGGTTTCAGTATTTTTTCCACAGGCATTAACACATCTTCCACATAATAAGCATTTTGTCCTATCTACAGTTAATGATTTACTTCTTTCATCTACATATTCAGTCTTATCTTTAGGTAAAAATGGTTTAGAAGCTCTTGCTTTATATTTTATAACAAGTTTTAAGAATTCACAGTTTTCTCTTCTATTGCAAGGACCACATTTGAATTCATGTATGTCTAATAATTGAGATATTCTAGATTTAATTTTTTCGTTGACAGCATCGGAATTTGTGTTTATAATCATACCATCCTCAATTAATGTATCACAGGCTGTTACTAATCCAGTACCCTCTACCTCTACAGTACATATTTCACACTTATTTATGTCATTATTACAATTATTTAAAAAACACAGTGCAGATATATCAATATTGTTGTCTCGTGCAAATTTTAATATAGTAGTGTCTTCATCAGTATTAAACTGTACACCATTTATAATTATTGTTTTCATATCTAGCCTCCTAGATTTAATTTTAAGATCTTTATTTAATTTAACAGCAACGTTTTCAGAAAAATTTTACAGTTAACTATTTATAAATAATGGTTTATGATTCACTTTTTATTATTTAGTAAAATTTTAAAATAGCTTTTAAATATGAATGAAAATTTATATTTAAAAAACAATGTGAAAATATTCACAATTATTTTAAAAAAATACTGCCATGAAAAATAATGATCCTTTCAATTATAAATTTTACAAAACTTAATGGTTTTTTGCAACTACTAAATCTATAATATTATAAAAAATATATAATAGATTAAATATACAATATTATAATGTAAAAAAATTGCATTAATTGTGAGGATTTAATAATCATATATAGAAATTGAAAATAAAATTTACTCAATGCATAACAAAAAATTATAGATATAATATTATATCTATAATTAATCACTAAATATTATAAGATATGTATAATATATTAATTAAGTTTTGTTCCTATTCGTTCTCCCATTAACACCTTTGTTTCAATACCAAGTTTTGATTCAGTAAGTATATCTTCATCTATGATTACTTTGTTGTGTTCCAAAAAAAGTACTATAGTTGAACCACCAAATTTAAAATAACCTTTTTCCATACCTTTTAAAACCTTTTTATTTGGCATATAAGTCTGAATTATCGAACCAACGCAAGTAGCACCTATTTCTACGTAAAGTATTTTTCCAAAATTATCAGAATTAAATATGCTCCATTCTCTTTTATTTTGACAAAATAAGTTGTTTATTTTATTTAAGGCTATAGGATTAACAGAATAATAGTTTCCTTTAATTTTAATAGTAGATTCACAGATACCGTTGTCTAAAAAATGAAATCTATGATAGTCTGTAGGGCATAGCCTTGCAATAATACAAGTGCCTTTTTCATAGGTTTTAGAAATAGAATCATTTTGTATAAGATCATTAAGTTTATAAGTTATTCCTTTTACTTGTATTATATTATTCATATTTATATTATTATAAACTATTATTTTACCATCACAAGGAGAGATAAGGAAATTCTTATTATCAGCAATAGGCCTAGAAGATTTTATTAGCTTTCTTGAAAAAAAATCATTAAAAGATTTAAAATCATTAAAGGATTTTTCACTATGAGACATATTAATATTGAAATCAGTTGCAAATTTTTTTATCTTATAACTGCTTATTTTTGAATTACAATAAAGACCATAAATTTTAGAAAAAAGTTTTTTCTTAATAAATTTTTCTAAAATTGTCATTCCAACGGGGGAATTATAAGTCCAATTTAAATACTTTTCTGCAGCTATTTTTTCTATTTCATAATTTTTAGTTTTTCTATTATAATATTTAATCATTTTTATAAGTCCTCATTAATTTTATTTTATTATTTTGCAGATATGCTTAATTTTATGAATATAAAAATTCAAAAAATGGTATTTAATGTAAATATGGAAAAATTATAAAAATATGTTGTTATATATTTTTTTAATAGTATAATTTAAATATAAAATGAGATTATAGTTATAGTCAACTAATTTATAAGAAATTTGATTTAACAAATTAATAATAAGTAATATGTTTCAGTTGATTTGGAGTGATTTTATGAATAAAACCAAAGATAATATTTTTTACTCTGCAATTAAAGTTTTTTCCAATAATGGATATAATGGAGCTACTATGGATGAAATAGCTAGTAATGCAGGTGTTGCCAAGGGAACTTTATATTATCATTTTAAAAGTAAAGAAGAGATATTTAAATATATAATTGAGGAAGGGGTTAATCTCATGAAAAATGAGATTGATGAAGCAACTGATAAAGAAAAAACCGCACTTGAAAAATTAAAAGCAGTATGCAGAGTTCAATTAAATTTAATATATAAAAATAGAGATTTTTTTAAAGTTATTGCCAGTCAGCTTTGGGGTAAAGAGCTTAGACAGTTAGAACTCAGAGATATAATGAGAAATTATGTTGTTCATATTGAAGAGTTTGTAAAGGATGCTATGGAAGCAGGTTCTATTAAAAAGGGAAATTCTTTATTTGTGGCCTATGCATTTTTAGGAACATTATGTTCAGTATCACTTTATGAAGTAATAAATGCAGAAAATGATAATATTAATAATACCATTGAAAATTTAATGAATTATATATTAAATGGTATAGGATTACAAAATTAGTTATTCGATTGATATTTACTTGAAATATTTAGATACTATGGAATATAAAATTATATATAAAAAATTAATAAAATAACAGGTTTAGTGGAAATATAATTATAAATGATGATGTTTCCGTTAAGTCTGTTATTTTTTATTATATTTAGTTTTTTAATTATATATTATAAAAGATTCCTATAAATAATAATATGTTTATTTAGATAACTATATAATTTGATTTTAATCAAAGATCTATAAAATGAATTATAAGAAGGAGTAATTATGAATATGAAAAAAATAAAAGATTTTTTTTCATTAAATGAACCAGAAAATTTTGATAATAATCTTTTGAGTTATAGCGTGATAAAAAACAATAATGAAAAAAAATATAATAATCAAAAATTATTTAAAACACTTGAACAAAATGAACAATATTTAAAAAGTATTTTTAATAATTGCTATGATTTAACTATAAGAAAAATATCATTATATAATGAGAATAAAGGTAAAATTGCAATTGCTTATTTAAATGAATTTACTACAGAAAAATTAATTAATGATAGTATAATAAATAAATTTCCACTAAATTTAAGTGCTCAAAATGATATAGAAGAATCAATAAAATATACTCTTGCAATAAATGATAATAATATTTGTGAAAATTTTGCTCAATGTATAGATGCTATTCTTGATGGAAATGTAATTATTTTTTCAGATATGTTAAACAAAGCATTTATAGAAAATATTAAAAGCCCTCCTGAAAGATCTATTGAAGAACCCAATATTGAAAGTACAATAAGAGGGCCTAGAGAAGGATTCACAGAATCAATGTCTAAAAACATAATTCTTTTAAGGAAAAAAATTAAAAATATAAATTTAAAGACTGAAAAACACACAATTGGAAAAAATGTAAAGTCTAATATTGTCATATGTTATATGGAAGACGCTGTTGATAAAAAAATATTGGAAGAAGTTAAGGCAAGGATTAGAAAAATAAATATAGATACGTTTGCATCTAATTATGTTTTAGAAGCTATTTCTGATGATAAGTTTTCTTTAGTACCAACAATTTTTAAAACTGAGAGACCAGATGTAGCAGCATCTAAATTATTAGAAGGTAAAATTCTTATTCTTGTAGATAATACTCCAATTGTACTATCAATACCAGCGTTATTTGTAGAATTTATGCAAGCTAGTGATGACTATTATACAAATTATATACCAGCTACTTTAAATAGATGCTTTAGATATATAGGGCTAATGATAACACTTACATTGCCAGGTATATATGTTGCTTTAGTAACTTTTCATCATGAGCTTATACCAACTCCATTCATTACAACTATAATAAAGGCTCGAGCTGGAATACCTCTTCCCTCCATGTGGGAATGTTTTTTAATGCTTTCAGCTTATGAAATAATAAGGGAGGCAGGTCTTAGAATACCAAAAACAATTGGTCAAACTGTAAGTATAGTGGGAACTTTAATTCTTGGAGAGGCTGCAGCAAGAGCTGGCATAGTAAGTGAACCCATGATAATTGTGGTTGCCTTTGTAGGAACAGCCCTTTATACTATTCCATCTCCGGAATTAAATTCAATGATTCTTTTTATTAGATATATTATATTGCTTTTAGGAGGCGCTTTGGGGATTTTTGGTGTTCTCTGTGGTTTATTATTTTTAATCACATATATGACATCTAGACGTTCTTTTGGGGTTCCTTATATGTATCCAATAATGCCATTTAGTTTAAAAAGAAATGAAGATGTTATTGTTAGAACACCTATAGAAAAATTGGATAAAAAAATGAAATTATTTAGAAGATAAAAATATTTGGAGAAGATCTATGAAAAAGATTTTTAATAAATTTATTATAATGTTATTAATATTATCTATGCCTACTATAAGTTTTACAGGTTGCAAAGATGCTACAGAAATAGAAAAATTAGCAGTTATATTAGCTGTAGGATTTGATGTGACCAGTGATAATGATTATCAAGTTAGCATTGAAATTATGGATAGTATTACTCTAATTTCAAAAGGCAGGCAGACAATTACCTATTGTGCAAAAGGAGAAACTGTTTTTAAAGCGATAGATAATATTTATAAAAATATAGGACAAAAATTTAATTATGCTCATATACAATATATAGTTATTGGAGATAATATGGCGAAAAAAGGAATAGCATCTATTATAGATTTTTCTTTAAGATATAATCAAATAAGACCTACTATACCTTTTTTAGTTACAAATGGAGAAGCTAGAGACATTATAGAAACTAACATTTGTACTAATGTTATACCTGCTATATCTGTAACAGATTTATTGAATTTGCAAAGAAATAGGGGAGAAACCATATATACTACTAATTTGGATTTTGTAAATAGTATAGCACATGGATCTAGATCAACCACTTGTGGTTTAATTAATATTGATAAACATAAATTGGATACACATGTTAATTATAATTTAAGTGGTGCAGCTGTATTCAATAAAGATAAACTTGTAGGATATTTATCTACTAGAGAAACAGTAGGATTAAATTGGATTCGTGGAGATATAAATAGATATATAGTAATGATAGAGTATCCTGAAAATTATAAGATAAGCTTAGATGTTACAGATTCCTCTTCGAATACAGATATAGATATGAGTGAAAATAATAATGTAAATATAAAAGTTAATATTAAATCAAGATCTTTCATTAGAGAAATGACTGGAATGGTAGATCCTAATAAAAATCCAAGTATTATGGATATACTTTCTAAGAGACAAAATGAAATTATTTATAATGATGCTTATTTAGTAATAAATAAAGCACAAAGAGATTTTCAACTTGACATATTTGATTTTGGAAACACTATAATGAGAAAATATCCTAATCAATGGGATTATATGAAGAATAATTGGAATGATGCTTTTAAGAATATGAAAATAGATATTAATGTTGACTCTAGAGTTAATAAAACGGGAGTACTTTCCAAGCCACCAATATAATTTCTGTTGCAGAGGATAAAAGAACAATTTTACTTATAATTATAAAGTGCCAGATCTTAATATTGATATTAATAGATAAAATCCCATTAAAGCGGCTATCATAAATCCACTTATTCCAATAATTGAAATATCATGTAGTTTCGGACCTATATTTGTTCTAAGTATTAGAGAAGAACCAATAATCATTGAAGAAATAATAATAGCGAAAACCATCCTATTAACCATTCTATTTAAATCTTTGATAGGTTTTTGCAAATTATTATGTTGTAATTGTATTTTGGCTCTTCCTCTAATTATACTTTCAGAAAGTTCTACAAACTTTGATGGAAATTCAGAAGAACTTTTTACAAATTTAAATCCATTTAATAACAAATTATCAAAATCAAAGTTCCTAAAAAATAGATTTTGATTTTGAGATTTTACATAAGGTATTAATACATCCACAATAGATAATTCGGGAGATATTCTTGCAATTACACCCTCTATCATAAGTGTACTTTTTAATAACATTGTAAGTTCTTTTGGAAGTTTTATGTTATTATTTTTTGAAATTTGAAAAATTTCTTGAAGCATAACTGAAATTTTTATGTTTTTCAAAGAAACAGATATATAGTTATCAAATAGATATTCTATAGACTCGTAAAGTGAATTTCTATTTACATAACCTTTTTTTACTCCTATAGACATAATTACAGAAATCATTTTATTTACATCATGATAGGCAACAGCAAGTATTGCATCATTTAAAGAAATTTTTAATGATTTTGAAATTGTACCCATTATTCCAAAATCAATATAGCATATATGATTTTCCCTTATAAGCAGGTTGCCTGGATGAGGATCTCCATGAAAAAAGCCATCTTGAAATACTTGTTTAAAATATGAAAGTGTAAGTTTTTTACCTAGTTCTTCTAAGTCATAGCCTTCATTTAAAAGCTTTTTTAAATTATCTATTTTTATACCTACTATTTTTTCCATAACAATTATTTTTTCAGTGCACAATTTATCAATGGTATACGGAGTACGTACAAATTTAACATCCTCATTCAATTTTTTAAACTTTTTTATGTTGTTTATTTCATTTATAAAATCTAATTCTTGAGTAGTAGATATAAATAATTCGTCTATGGCCTCCTTTGGATCTATCAATGCATCTGTAAATTTAGTTTTTGTTATATTTAATAACTTTTTTATTATAGATAAATCTGTTTTCATCATTTCAGCTATTCCTGGACGTTGAATTTTTACAATAACAAATCTACCATCTTTTAAAATAGCATCATGAACCTGAGCAATAGAAGCAGAGCCTATGGGAGTTTTATCAAAGTATAAGAATGTATTATCAATTGTGCTACTTAATTCTTCAAAAAATAGATTTTCTATGTCGATAAAATTCTCAGGAGGAACATTATTTTGCAATTTAGATAATTCTTTTATATAAGGCAAGGGTAATAAATCTGGTCTTGTGCTCAAAATTTGTCCTATTTTTATAAAGGTAGGACCCAATTCTTCAAAAGCTTTTCTTAAATTTTCAGGTGACTTTTTATTGCCATTTAACTTTGAATCCACAATAAATCCAAATCCATAATAAGCTAAAACTTTAACTATCTCCTTTAATCTATATACGGAATTCCTATGCATATTTTATTTCTCCTCTTAAAAATAAAAGCCCTAACAAATAAGTTTGGGCCTAATACAACTAAAAAGTTATTATTTAAGTTTTTCTTCAAGTTTGCTAAGTCTATTTTTAATATCCAAAATTTCATCTTTGGTTGCGAAATTAGCGTCCTTTAATATGTCTACAATATCTTTTTTAGTTACAGGTTTAAGTTTTTCACTTTTTGATATAATATCATTTTTTAATTCTTCAGATAATTCTTTACCTTCATCAATAGTCAATTTACCTTTTTCAACCATCTCATCAATGATTTTAGAGGCTTTTTCATAGGTGTAGGCAGCTGAACCAAGACCAGCAAGAAGTGCCTTTTTTAATTGGTCTACCATTATATACACCTCCAGTATACAAATTTTATAATATAATCATATCAAATAAATAAATAATTGTAAATTCATGATTATTAAAAAGCTTTTAATATATATTATGTTCAATATGTGAGAAAATATATAGTTTTTATAGATATATTTATTAAATAAAAATTAATTTGAATTGACATTATTTTTAAAGTATAATAAAATACTAGAGTAAAAGTTATGCACCTATAGCTCAGCAGGATAGAGCGGTGGTTTCCTAAACCATGTGCCGGAGGTTCGAATCCTCTTAGGTGCACCAAAATTAAGAACCATAACAAATTATTTTTATATTTTAAATTAAATTCTTATAATTATTTTATTTATCACCAGTTAAAGTTTTCTGGTGTTTTTTGTTTTATAATTTAAATGTATTAGTTATAATATATTATGTAAATAATATAAATTGTTAAAAATAACTTAATTATAGGAGAATTTATGGAAGAAGTATACATAAATCATGCATTAAAAGAAGCGGAGAAAGCTAAAGATATTGGAGAGGTACCAGTTGGAGCCATTATAGTTAAAGATAATATAATATTAGCCAGAGCACATAATCTTAAAGAAAAATTGAAGGATTGTACAGCTCATGCGGAAATATTAGCAATAAAAAAAGCCTCTAAAATATTAAATAATTGGAGATTGAATAATTGTGAAATGTATATTACTTTAGAACCATGTCCTATGTGTGCTTCAGCAATTGTTGCTTCTAGAATTAAAAGAGTTTATATAGGTACTTTTGATCCTAATATAGGAGCATGTGGCTCTGTAGTTAATATACTTCAAAATGAATATTTGAAGTATAATGTAGATGTTAGATGGTTATATTCAGAAAATTGTAGTAAAATTGTTACAGACTTTTTTAAAGATAGAAGAAAATAGGTTGTGGATTTTAAAATATTTAGTTGAGATTTATAGTTATAGAATAGTATAATATATTAAGTATTTTAATTTATGTAAACTATTTTATATATTTTACTTGGAGGAGTATCGAAGTGGTCATAACGAGCTGTACTCGAAATACAGTTGTCCTCAAGGACACGTGGGTTCGAATCCCACCTCTTCCGCCAAAAAAGTGAAATTAAATATTTCATGTTTTTTTATATTAAAAGTTTTTATTTAATTTGATATAATATTAAATAAAAACTTTTGTGATGAGGTATTGATAAATGGTAGATAAAATAATTGAGAGTATGATTGATTATTTTGGAAATGATGTTCGTAGAATTAATCATGCATTAAAGGTGTATTCATTCGCTAGATGTATAGGTAAGCTAGAAAAATTAGATAGAGATAAACAAACAATTTTAGAAATCTCAGCAGTTTTACACGATATAGGAATAAAAATAAGTGAAGAAAAGTATAATTCATCTTCGGGAAAATATCAAGAATTAGAAGGCCCTGGTATTGCTAGACATATATTAGAAAAATTTCATATCAATGATGACAAGTTAAATAGAATTTTGTATATTATAGGTAATCATCATAGTTATTCTAAAATAGATGGCATAGATTTTCAAATATTGGTGGAATCTGATTTTTTAGTTAATATATTTGAAGATTGCTTAGATAAAAATTCTATAGAAAGTATAAAAATTAAATATTTTAAGACAAATGCTGGAATAAAGTATATAAATACTATGTATGAATAAAATAATATTCATTAAATATGAGAAGGATTCTAGTTTATACTAAAAATTAGACCCTACATATTGTAATAAAAAAGCTGTCTCACAGTGCATAATTCATTGTAAGACAGCTTTTTTTATTATAATTTCAAAGCAATAAAGAATAAATATTAAACATATTTTTATTGGTAAAGAAATATATTATTTAAAAATATTATTTTTTTTATATGTAATTAATAAAAATATTATCCAAATTATTATTCCTATTAAGCTTATCAGTTGAGCAACTCTAATAGATCCTAACATTAAACTATCTGTTCTTAAACCTTCTATAAAAAATCTTCCAATGGAATACAGACCAATATATGTGAATATTACAAGACCTGTTTTCTTTGTATTCTTTAATAATATTAATAATATTAAAAATACAAATAAGTTCCATATAGATTCATATAAAAACGTAGGATGATAATAGATACCATTTATATACATACCATTTTGTATAAAATTAGGAAAATGTTTTATAAAATCATAAGAAACTGGACCTCCATGGGCTTCTTGATTAAAGAAATTTCCCCATCTGCCAATAGCTTGAGCAAGAATTATTGATGGTGTAGCTACGTCAGCGAATTTCCAAAAATTAAGTTTTTTATAATATGTATACAGATAAGCAGTTATTAAACCAGTAATAACACCTCCATGTATAGCTAAGCCACCTTGACGTGTATTAAAGATTTCTATTAAATTATTTTCATAATAATTAAAATTAAATATTACATAGTATAATCTTGCTCCTATTACAGCCAAGGGTAAAGATATTAAAATAATATTAAATAGTTCATCATAATTCACATCTTTAATTTTTGATGTAAAACGAGCAATTATTATAGCAATTAACATGCCACAAGCAATTAATATACCATACCAACGTATAGATAGACCTAGTATTGTAAATGCTATTGGATTCATTTTATCACTTCCTTGTATTTATTTAATATTCTATTTAATTTAATAATATTGTTTCAAAGAGAATTTTAAAATATAACTATAAGATAAATTAACATAATTATATCAGAAAAATAAAATTTTCTATAATAAATTGCTTTTATTTTGATTATATTTTGTTTAGAACAGGGGAAAGATAATTTAGAAATAAAATATTAAAAATAATGGAGGCTATATTATGAATTCAACAGCTACTGCTTCAAAACCAATAGAAGCTAACAATTTAAAAGTAATAAAAGATGAAATTGGATATGAATTATTAATGAATAAAAAATTTCGTAAATATGCAGATTGTTGTAATGACTCACAGCTTAAATCTTTATGTACAGAAGCAAGTAACGTGCACAGAGAAAATTTTAATAGCTTAAAAACCTATCTTGACTCACATCAGTAATTAAATAAGGAGGTATAAATTTATGGAGAGCAATGGTAATTTTACTGAAAAAGAAATGATGGAAGATTTATTAGCTACAGAAAAACAGGTGATATCTTCATACAGTACAGGTATAACAGAAACATCTTGTACCAATTTAAGAGGTACACTTATGAATAATTTTAGGGGTGCTCAAGATATACAATATAAAATATTTGATGCCATGAAACAAAGAGGATGGTATCCTATAAAGGATGCCCCTGAAAATGAAGTTCAACAACTGAAAACTGAAGCTACTCAAATGGTAAGTGAATTGAGATAATATGATAATAATGTCAAGATAACATTTTAAGTTTTCTTGACATTATTATATTTTTATCAAATTTTTATATTGTTTGAAGCTGATACATATATAATATTATATTAATAACAAGATTTTAAAAATATATATTTCTTAGAAATGTTTTATAATAGTAATTTTTATTCTAATATTTTCTTATTGACTAAGTAAATTTAAAAGTATATAATATACTTCGTGACGTTAATTACGTTTTGGAGAGATGTCCGAGCGGTTTAAGGAGCACGCCTGGAAAGCGTGTGTTGGGGAAACTCAACCGGGGGTTCGAATCCCCCTTTCTCCGCCATTAAAACTTTGTTGTGCTAGATGGGGAGTTAGCGGTGCCTTGTAACCTGCAATCCGCTATAGCAGGGTTGAAGTCCTTGCTGAGGTCTTAATTTGTGAGGTCTGCCTTATATAAGTGGTGTTGAGAGCTTGGTCCCACGCAACGAAAATTCACGAACTCCGTCAGGTCCGGAAGGAAGCAGCGGTAAGTGGACACTTTCGTGTGCCGTGGAACAACCTGGTTTGAGCTAACTGTATAAGTAACGCTTATGAATTAGGATCGACGCAAGGTGCACAACATTTAATTTAATAAAATGTGAAATTTTGAGATGCAGTTAGCATCTTTTTTTGTTATATAACTAATATTAATAATGTAGTATAATGTTTATGGATATTATTTACTATAAATTTAATATTTATAAATATTAAATTTATAGTTCTATATAGGTTTTATTATAAGCATTTTTAGCTTTATAAAAATAAGACTTAAGATGATATTAATAAAATATATTTGTTTTATTAAGAGGTGATAAATTTGGGATATACAGCTCTATATAGAGAGTGGAGACCAAGAACATTTGAAGATGTTGTAGGACAAAAACATGTTACTATAACATTAAAAAATCAGGTTAAGGATAATAGAATAGCTCATGCTTATTTATTATGTGGCACAAGAGGTACTGGTAAAACATCTACCGCTAAGATACTTTCAAAGGCAGTAAATTGTTTGAATCCTAGGGATGGGGAACCTTGTAATCAGTGTGAAATGTGTAAAAAAATAAATAATGGCCTTTCAATAGATGTTACAGAACTAGATGCCGCTTCTCATAATGGAGTAGAGGATATAAGAAATATTATAGATGATGTGCAATATCCACCTCATGAAGCACGATTTAAAGTATACATTATAGATGAAGTACATATGCTTTCTATGGGTGCAGTAAATGCTTTTCTAAAAACTCTTGAAGAACCACCTAAAAATGTCATATTTATTTTAGCCACAACGGATCCTCAAAGATTGCCAATAACTATACTCTCCAGATGTCAAAGATTCGATTTCAAAAGAATAAAAAAAGATGATATGTTTTATAGGCTTAGAGAAATAGTTACAAATCAAGGCATATTTGCAGATGATAGAAGCTTGAATCTTATAGCAAGGATATCTGATGGAGCTATGAGAGATGCTCTTAGTATATTAGATCAGGCTATATCTACAGGAAATGGAAAAGTTCAATATGATGATATTATAAATATGCTTGGTCTTGTAACTAATGAATATCTTATTAAAATAACATCAGAATTAATTGAAAAAAATATTGAAAATGCTATGAAGATAATTGATGACGTAGTAATTAGTGGAAAAGATATAAATATATTTATTAAAGATCTCACAATTCACATGAGAAATCTTATGATGGTTAAAATAAGTAAGAATGCACAAGATATCTTAGATATGTCTCAGGAAAATATAAAACTTATTAAAGATCAATCTGAAAAGATAAGAGTAGAAGAAATTATGAGATATATAAAGATACTTCAAGATACAGAAGAAGAATCTAAATGGAGTAAACAAAGTAGAATATATTTGGAATTAGCCATTATAAAAATGTGTAAAATAGAATATGATACTTCTAATGAAATTATACTTTCACGACTTAATAAACTCGAAAATATGATGAAAAGTGGACATTTAGTATATAATAAAGAAGTTAAAATAAATAATATAAAAGATGATATAAAAAAACAGCCATTAAAAATTAATGGAGATAATGCATCTGTAAAATTAGAAGATGGTTTTAAGAATACTCAATCACAATTAACTTTAGATGATGTAAAAAAGGTTTGGAGAGATATACTTGAAACATTTAAAGCCAGAAGATTAAGAGTGTTAGGAGCTCATCTTAGTAATGGTGAACCTATAAGCTGTAAACACAGTATAATAGAAGTAAGATTTAAAAAAAGTTATAATTTTAGCAGGCAAAATTTACAAAGGCCAGAAAATAATAAAAAGGTTGAGGAGATATTCTCACAAGTACTTAAAGAAAAAATTAGAATTATTTACAGTTTGGAAAAAGATGAAGAAGATACGAAGGTATCAACAGAAGATATAATAAAAAATACCTTTGGAGAAGAAATAGTTGATATTATTGATGAATGATATTTTAAATGGTAAAATATTAGGTACTTAAGAAATTTAAAATTATTTTATATTTATTTTTAGGAGGTTTTATATATGGCAAGAGGTGGATTCCCTGGAATGGGTGGAGGAAATATGAATAACTTAATAAAGCAGGCACAAAAGTTTCAAAAACAAATGGAAGATATGCAAAAAGATTTAGAAAATAAAAATTTTGAAGCTACTGTAGGTGGTGGAACTGTTACAGCTGTAGTTAATGGAAAAAAACAATTAGTTGATATTAAAATAAAAGAAGAAGTAGTGGATCCTGATGATATAGAAATGCTTCAAGATTTGATAATTTCAGCTTGTAATGAAGCTCTTAAAAAGGCTGATGATGAATCTGCAGGAGAAATGAAGAAAATGACAGGCGGATTGAATATACCTGGAATGTTCTAATAATGAGGTGAATGCGTTGGATTTTTATCCAGTAGCAATAGAAAAATTAATAGAGGAATTTTCTAAACTTCCTGGAATAGGATATAAGACTGCTCAAAGATTAACGCTTCATGTGTTGAATTTACCTAAAGAAGAGGTAGAGGGATTTTCAAAGGCATTAATCGAAGCAAGAGGGACTATAAAATATTGTTCTGTATGCGGAAACTTTACAGATACCGATCCCTGTGCTATATGTTCTAATCCAAGTCGAAATAAACATTTAATTTGTGTAGTGGAAGAACCTAAAGATATTATGGCTATAGAGAAGGTTAGGGAATATAATGGTGTATATCATGTCTTGCATGGAGTTATATCACCTATGCATGGAAAAGGTCCTGATTCTATAAAATTAAAAGAACTTATAAGTCGTATGAACAATGAGGTTAAAGAAGTTATAGTGGCAACAAACCCTAATGTTGATGGAGAGGCTACTGCTATGTATATATCTAAATTGTTAAAGCCTTTAGGTGTTAAAGTTACTAGAATTGCCCATGGCATACCTGTAGGAGGAGATCTTGAATACGCAGATGAAGTAACTTTATCAAAAGCTCTAGAGGGAAGAAAGGAAATATAATAGGAATATTATTCCCATTTTATGTCTATAATTTTATAAAGGTATAAAATGGGAGGTTTTTTTATGATTAGGAAAAAGGATATAAAATTAAATAAAAACACTAAGTATGATTTAAACCAAAAAGATATAATTATTGCCATAGAGGAAGCTAGAAAAGAGTTGCAAGCTTGTAGAGATTATTTTGAACTTGTCAATGAACCTGTGTTAGTGGATTATGCCATTTATAAGGAAGCTGCTGCTAAGTCAAGATATATATATCTTCTTGAAGAAGCAAAAAAATTAAATATAAAAGTTGATGGATTTAATATTTATACTAATAAAGAAAAAGTTGATTGATTTATATATTTATAGGGGGATGATTAAATGGAATACGTGGGATATTTTTTAATATCAATAATAGCATTGTTTATTGTTGTTAAATTACTAGCATGGCCATTAAAGATTTTGCTTAAGTTAATAATAAATGGGGTACTTGGAACAATACTTTTATTTATAGTGAATTTAGTAGGGTCAAGTTTTGGATTTACTATAGGAATTAATATTGTAACAGCACTTATAGCTGGTTTTTTTGGTATTCCAGGTGTTATTTTTCTATTGATTTTTAAATTTATATTGTAAGGCACTATAACATCTGTTTTGAATAATATATTTATGATAATTATATACTCACCCTAGTGTATCTATAGGTGAAAAACGTCAATATTGATAGCTATAGTTAGTATATAAAATTTAAATTAATATAATGAATATTATTAAAGTGTAATAAAAATATATTTTATGATATCATAGTTTTCGTTGTGTTTGAGAAATGGTTTGTTAAACATAAAAAAAATATTGACAAACTATGTTGATGATGATACACTATAAAAGCTGTCAGATGACAGTGATTGATCTTTGAAAATTAAACAGAGTATAAGAATAGTAAGTAAACCAGCAATTCTTTAGATTTTAAGAAATTAAA
>Ga0334882_1002413_pt1 | contig 19142 bp, 21 predicted proteins | sample GraSluR1_MG_5_FD_207226 | JGI IMG/M metagenome (GOLD analysis project Ga0334882, IMG submission 207226) | Sludge microbial communities from methane-producing bioreactor in Wageningen University, Netherlands - Granular Sludge_15_04-R1 | ecosystem: Engineered > Bioreactor > Anaerobic >...
AAAAATAGATTTGCCGAATTTTAAGTTTTTAGAGCTCATATTACAATATTTAAGAAGTATTTATATAAATATTTCTTTTTTAGGGCTAAGACAGATTGGATTTTACATCAGGATTTAGAGAAGTTTTTGCGAAGCAAAAATTTGGGTGAAAGAAACTGCAAGTTTCTGTAACCTCTAAATCCTTGTTAAATACTTCCGATAGGAACGAGGGATAACTGCAAGTGGTTTTTTGCGAAGCAAAAAAATCCCGAAGAGTAAAATTTCCATTTCCAATAAATTCGACCGTAGGGAGTGAATATGTGCGAAGCACTGGGGAGTTCCGTTCCTTAGAAAGAGCGAATGCGACACATTAAGAACAAGTATCTAGGGGAGTTCTTTTTTTTATCAAAGCCGAAGGCTCATTAAGTTAATACATCAAGGGGGAGTTCCGTTTTTTAAATTTCTGTTCCATCGTACCTAGAACTATGTTAGGTAGTTGTTATATATAAAAGTATATGCCTAACATAGTAAGAGGTGTATCCTAATGAACATAAACAACAAACTATTAACATTATTCATAGTATTCATACTATTAGCAACAATGAGCAGTTATTTAGTGTCAGCTAATTCGTACAATATAGATTCGCCAGTTCTAAAACTGCTTTTAGAAGAAGTAACTCCAGAACCTGTCGAGCCAGGTCAAGATGTGACTGTAAAAATTAGAATAATAAATGAAGGTGGAAAAGCAGGAGAGGATGTATCAGTAAAACTTAACTATGATTATCCATTCTATCTGAAAACAACCAGCGATGATCCTGAAAAAACAAAAAATCTATGTGTAGGATGCTCAATGGATAACACCTATTACTTAACGGTTGATGCAAATGCAAAATCAGGACTCTACCCCCTAACATTTGAAATATCATATGGAAATGTAATAATTAAACCATCTCAAACAATAGACATTAAGATTGTTGGAAAACCAGACTTAATCTTAGAAACAAAGGACATAGCAAACAATGTTAGTTCAGGAGAGAGATTTGACCTAAAAATAAATGTTAAAAATATAGGCACAGGAATCGCAAGAAATATCAAACTAATACCTGAATCAGAAAACATACTCATGCTTGGTTCAAATATTAACATCATTAGGGAAATAATGCCCGAAAATACAGAAACAATAATTTCTGAATTTACTATAAAAAATAGTTTATCTCCAGACACATACAAATTTCCAATAAAATTACAATATGTTGATGAACAAGGAAATAATTATGAAACCAGCTTTGATATAGGAATAAATGTGTTAGAAAAAGCAGACATTAGTTTTCAAAGCATAAAAATAACTCCGACAAATCCGACATTAGCAGATCAAGTCCACATGGAAGGAATAATAGAAAATACTGGAACAGGAGCAGCAGAAAAAGTTACGATTGAATTAATAACGCAAGAAGGCAAAACCTACAAGGCTTTCATAGGGCAATTAAAAGCGGATGATGATGCACCATTTTACTTTGATGTAAAACCTGAGAAGATAGGATTACAAGAAGCAACACTAAAAATAAGCTATAACGATGACTTTGGAGAACAAACCTACCAAACAACACTCGAAAAAGAAGTAGGAAAACCAACAAACAAAGTATTAACAATCATAATAGTGCTCGTAATAATTATAGGAATAATAACCTATTTTTATCTAAAGAAAAGAAAAAATAAGTAAAGGTTAATACTATGGATAAAAAAGACCTCAAAGTCATAGGATTTTTAGCGTATAAAAATATCGTTAAAAGTAAATCGACATTTTTAGTAATCATCGCTGTAATGGCTATGAGCTTTTTATCAATAACATTTTTTGCAGCGATAATAGATGGTTTAGGTTATGAATTTGAAGAAGGCATGATTAAAGGATTAACAGGACATATTATGATTGAGCCTAATGAGGATAATAAATACCTCGAGAATTCAAATATTTTAGTAAGCAATCTTAAAAGAATTCCGGGAGTTGTAGGAGTATCTCAAAGACTTGATGTGAGTGCCGTAGCCACACACAAAAATATTCAGCTAGGAGTACCCATATTTTTTGTAGATCCTGATGATGAACGAAAAGTTTCACGATTTTCAGAAAGTATGGTTGCTGGAGATTATCTTTCAAAAAAAGATAATAATGAATTAATAATAGGCACAGAGTTAGTCAAATCTTACATGCCTGAAAATAATGCTGAAAAAAGCCTTGATGTAAATGTAGGAGACACAATACAACTTAGTTTTAGCAATGGTGTTGTAAAAGAATACAAAATAAAAGGAATCTTCAGGACAGGCTCACGATTTAGCGATACTAATATCCTTATAAATTATGATGATTACAAAAACATTTTTCAGGAAGATAATATCGCAAGTAAAATACTAATAGCCCTCCCAGAGAGAGGAATGGAAGAAGAGTATAAGAAAAAAATAATTGATTTAGGAGTTACAGATCAAATAAATCCATGGCAGACAAAAATGGGCATGGTAACGCAATTTATTGGTAGTCTTCAAATAACAAACATGATAACAGGATTTGTAGGAATATTAACCGCTTTTGCAACAATATATATCATAATTTTCATCAATGTCACAAATAAAAGAAAACAAATAGGAATACTTAAAGCAGTGGGAATTAAAAAAGAGATAATACTTGGTTCATACGTCTTACAATCATTAATATACGGTGTTGTAGGAGTGATTTTAGGAAACATAATAATGCAAGGGTTATTAGCACTTTTAACAATATACCCTTTAAACATGCCAATAGGCCAAGTTATTCCAATGCTAACTATTGAAAGACTGGCAATTACATCAATAATTTTGATATTCGCATCGATTGTAGCAGGGTTCTTCCCCTCTAAAAAAGCAGCAAACGACAACATATTAGAAGCCATATTTGGAGGATGAAAAGATGAAGAGCAAAACAATAATAGATGCAAAAAACATTGAAAGAGTATATACTAATGGCATAATAAAAACTTACGCATTAAAAGACATTAGTGTACAAATAAAAGAAGGAGAATTTGTAGCAATAATGGGACCCTCAGGAAGCGGAAAAAGCACCTTACTCCACCAATTAGGTCTATTGGACATGCCAACCAAAGGAGAAATAACAATAGATGAAGAAGATATAGTAAATTTATCAGATAATGAACGGACAAGATTCAGGCTTGAAAAGCTAGGATACGTATTTCAATCATACAACCTTATTCCTGAACTAACCGCTCTTGAAAACGTTTACATAACTCCAATGGCTAAAGGACAAGATAGTGAAGAATATAAGAAAAGAGCCAAAGAAATACTTAACAAAGTAGGACTAGGGGATCGAATAGATCATTATCCTTCAGAACTCTCTGGTGGACAACAACAAAGAGTCAGCATTGCAAGAGCACTCGTAAACAAACCAAAAATATTATTTGCAGATGAACCAACAGCAAACCTTGACTCGGACTCATCAGAACAAACAGTAAGACTATTCAGACAACTAAATAAAGAAATAGAACAAACAATAGTAATGGTAACACACGAAGAAAGCGAAGGAAAAAAAGCAGACAGAATAATATGGGTGAAAGACGGAATACTAGACAAGGATAAAAAATGATTGCCAAAATAAAACACATGACAATAGAAGCAGAACTTCCAACTGGAATGCCTATTGGAGACTTAAGCAGAAAATATCCTGAAACAACATTTAATATAACTAATGGTCACTGGATAAAAAAAGACGAAAGAATACTATACATAACAAGCAAAGAATGGAAAGAAGAACACTATAAAAAACTAAAAAAACACAAAGCAATAATCAATCTCGATCAAATTGGTAATGTAGTCATGATTCATATAAAATCAAACATTCTTAAAAATTTAGAACAAAAAAACATGACACTCATATACCCAACAACACTAAAAAACGGAAAACACAAAATAGAATTCTTAATCAATGAAAAACAACTAAACGACTTAAAACAAACACTACCTGAATGTAAAGTATTGCAAATAAATGACTCATACAACCCCAAAATAGAACTAACAGATAGACAAGAAGAAATAGTAAACAAAGCACAAAGCTTAGGATACTTCAAATATCCAAGAGAAGTAACCTTAACAGAACTAGCAAAACTTCTAAAAATATCAAAAGCAACATTAAGTCAAACGCTAAGAACCGTAGAGAATAAAGCAATAAAAAACATACTGAATTGGAGGGGGAACCAATGAATAATTTACACAAGCCATTATTATGGATAACAATACTATCTTTTGTAGCAACAATACTCACAACAATACCTTTATTAATCAATTACTTAAAAGGTACAGAACCAAAATTCGAGTTAATAACACACCTTCACGTATGGTTTGGAACAGCATTCATCATAGTTGTGTTAATAAGAATATTTATGAACAGAAAGAAACTTAAAGCAATGTTATAAAATTTATTTTTTTTGATTACGGAACTCCCCCCTTAAATTAAAGAAATCCCCCTTCTACAAATAAATATCGAACAACGAAGTTGTGAGCCAATATGTGCGGAGCACCGGAACTCCCCAAACTAAAAAAAAGAAATGGAAATTTTATTGTATTTAACATCGGCATTAAAAGAAGTTTTTTCTCCTCGAAAATGCGACCTCGTGAGGCGAAGCCGAACAGAGCTGGAGCATTCTCAGAGATGAGAAAAAATTTGGAGAAATTGGGGAAAATGCTTGGCATTTTAGCGTAAGCGACCCAATTTCTCTTTTAATGCCTGTTAAGTTCTTTTCCCATACGCAGTGTGGGAAAATTGCGTCCGCAAAGTAAAATTTGAGTTCCCAATAAATTCGACCGTAGGGAGTGTAACTGTCCACAGGACTAGGGGGTTCAGTTCCTTCTAAAAAGCTTTAGCGATACATTAATAACAAGAATAAAGGGGAGAAATTAAAAATATTTCAATATAAATTTACAAAGATTTATAAATTATCATAAGTTTATGTGTCACATGAGAATAGTAAAGAAAGAATGGGGGGAAGAACATTGGATTGTTAATAGGGAGTATGCTGGTAAAAAGATGGTTCTTTATAAAAATCATAGGTGTAGTCTCCATTACCATAAAATAAAAGATGAGACTTTTTATGTCATAAAAGGTTGTGTTTTGCTTGAATTAAATGACAAAATAAAAATCCTAAAACTAGGAGATTCCATTTTGATCAAACCAAATGATAAGCATCGGTTTACTGGATTAGAAGAAAGTGAAATAATTGAGTTCTCTACCCATCATTATGACGAAGATGATAGAGATAATTATAGATTAGAGTTTAGCGGCAAAGTTACAGCTAATGAGTTATTAAAAATTATACCTCTTAAAAAGATTTATATTACAGGATCTAAAGGGTATTTAGGAGAAAAATTAATGGAAGTTTTACAAAGTGAGTATATCGTAAAAGGTTCAGATAAAGAGATTGATATAACTTCTGATAATATAAAAAGAGAGATTGAAACTTTTTCTCCAGATATTTTAATAAATGCAGCTGCTTACGCTGATTATAAGGAATGTGAAAAAAATCCTGCTCTTGCTGAAAAAATAAATATCAGAGGAGTTGAGAATCTTGCTGAAATCTGTCTTAACAATACTATTAAATTTGTTCAAATTTCAACAGATTTTGTTTTTGATGGTAAAAAAGGATATTATAAAGAAGAAGATGGACCCAACCCGATTAATGTCTATGGTAGAACAAAAGCTGAAGCTGAAAAAAAGTTATTATCCAATATTAAAGATTTATTGATAATAAGAACTAGTACTTTTTACGGATTTAATATAAACAACAAACGACCAGTTTTTGTAAATAAAGTTATAGATCAATTAAGTAATGAGAAAAAATATCCTGTTGCGGCAGATGAAATTTCAACACCTACATTAATTGATGATTTAGCAGAAGCTATAGCTTCATTAATTAAAAAAGAGAAAAATGGAGTGTGGAATATTGCTGGTAAAGAGACCGTGTGTAGATACAATTTAGCATTAAAAGTAGCTCATGTGTTTAATTTAAACAAAGATTTGATAATCCCTTCAACTGTAAAAGAATTAGGATTAGAAAATGTAAGACCTAAGAATTGTTCTCTTGATACAACAAAACTATCACAAGAAGGCATCATGATGCATAGTATTATTGAAGGTTTGAAAATAATGAAAGAGCAAATTAAAAATTTCAGAATTAAACGCAACATATCTTCAGGGGTAGTTCTTATTAATAATCAATCAAATAAACCAGAGATTTTGTTGATTAAGAATAAAAAAAGTGGCATGTGGGGATTTCCAAAAGGGCATGTTGAAGATAAAGAAACTTTGATCGAAACAGCAATAAGAGAAGTAAAGGAAGAAATCGGATTAGAGATAAATTCTCTGAAGATGAAACCCTCTTTTGAATCTAATTATATTGATGATAATGGCAATAATAAGAAAGTAATCTATTTTATAAGAAAAATAAAAAAAACAGTACCAAAATTAAATGATGAAATTGATGCTTATATGTGGGCTGATTTAGAAAAATCTTATGAAATATTAAAATTTCCTGAATTAAAAGAAATAGTAAAAAAAATAAAACCATTATTAAAGCAAAATGAGTAATAGAAACAAGTTTATTATTGGAATTAATGGAATTGATAATACTGGCAAATCCACACTTGTAGATTTAGTGAATCAAGATTTATCTCAGTTGGATGAAGACATTGTATATATACCACCACATTTTTCAAAATTAACAGATTATTTTCCGAAAAGAGAATCTGATGTTGTTGATTGGTTAAAAAATGCACCTCGTCAACAAGTTGTGCGAGGCATTCTTGATGGAAGTGTCAAAAGAAACAGTTTAATCCAAGCATCTGAAAAACCATATATCCTATTAGATAGGGGATATTTTTCTATTTTAGCTAGTTCCATGGCTAGGTTAAATAATCAGAGAGAAGGAATTAGTAGGGTATTAACATTAGCTGCTGAAACAGGATTTGAAAATGCAGGTGAGTTATCATTTTTATTAGAATGTCCTCTTTCAAATTCAGATATGATATGTTTATTGGAGGGACGAAATGATGTTTTTTTTGAAAAGGATTATGTAGAATATCTAAGCAGATTTAGAGATTATTTATTAGAAATATTTCCACAAGATGGTAAAAGATTGAATCTGTTGGGGAGTCCAGAACAATTGGTATCCCAGGTATTTAATTCCCTAAATGATAATACTGATCTTAGATATAGGCTAGCACTTCATGACTTTTTAGCAGAAATTCAAGAGGATACAAATATTAGAACTATATTATTAACAGGTAGTTTAAGTACAAATTCGGTTCAGATTGGTTGGAGCGATATAGATTTGTTATGTGTTACACATAGAGAATCTGATAGAACAGGCAGTTTACTAAAAGACCGTGCAAATTCAGTAAAGAGACAATATGATATAGATATGACTCCATGGATAGTAAATTATTCTGATATGAATGATGTAGTTAGAAAACAAGGGAAAATCAGATATGTATTATTTGGTAAATCTGAAACAAAATGTGTTTATGGTACAAATGATTATTCAGGCTTAGTCAGTCAAGGATTAGTTTCAGAGTTATCTATGGATGATGCTACTAGGTTATTTGAAGCAGGGAATGGAAGACTTGAGGAATATAAGAAAGGAACGTTGCCATTATCTAAATTGTATATAAAAAATCTCAAAATGTGTTTTAATGTGGTGAAGAGCATATTATTAGGCGAGGGAATTTTTTGTCCAACGTATCAAGATATTTATACTGAAGCAAAGAAAAAATATCCAGCACATAATTTTGAATACTTATCAAATTTAATTGAACAAAAATTAAATTTTTATGAGATTACTACAAAAGAGATGACATCTAATATTGAAAGACAAATAGGCTTTTCTAGTAATTTTTTAAATTATATACAAAAGATGGAGGAATCAAAATGAAAGAATATAATAAACCAAAACATGTGTTTTTACTTGCTGGACTTTCTGAATCAGGAAAAAGTTATGCAGGAAAATTTTTTGATGATCACGGAATTAGAAGATTAAAATATGTTAAACTTTTTGCTCATGAAATTTTACAACAAAAACCAGATATAAACCCATATCAATTATTAGATAATTCAACTGAAACAGACGAAGAACAAGCACAAAGAGCTACAAGATCTTTATTCCAAATTTGTGAATCAGAAAATATATTATATTGTTCAATTGAAAGTATGGTCAAACCAAGCACAACAATTGCTTTTAAACAAGCAATAGGAACAAATAGAGTTTCTGTGGTCTATTTTGATATTGAACAAGAAATAAGATTACATAGGCAAATGGGAAGGGAAAATGTTGATTATGAGACTGCAAGAAAGATTATGCTTCCTAGAGATGAAAAGAAGATTCAATTTGGAACTCCAAAAATCAAGGACATTGCTGATATAGTGATAGATAATAGTGGAACAATAGAAGAATTAAATCAAAAATTGAGAGGGTTAATGAATGAATACTGTATATAGAAAATACCTAAATTTTGAAAACAAGATAGTATTAATCAATACAAATTCAGAAATTGTTTTTAATCATATAAACTCATTAAATTTACCTGTTAAAAGGAAAGACAAAATAGATTTTACAATTAACTTTATCAAAGATGATGAGGATAAATATGATCTTGATATTAATAAAAAGGAATTAACAATATCCGAAATAGATATTGAAGATATTAAAGGCGGTTATAAGTATTATAATGCATTAAAATGGTTAATGAGAATTCTTAATATCATATTTTATCCGTCCGCTTTTTCATTTCATGCTGCATCATTTAGTTATAATGGTAAAGGTTTTTTAGCTTCTAGTGTCGGCTTAGCTGGTAAATCAACTTTTGCTATATTGGCATCTTTAAAGGGTGGAGAATATATTAATGATGAATATTCATTTGTTAAATTAAAGAATAACTTTGTATATGTTTTTGGATACCCAGAAATTGGTGCACATATAAGAGTTGGAACTAAAAAAGCATTAAATTTGGATTATACCTCAAAGTTAAAATCAAAATATAGGGAATTAGATAAAGAATCAATATCTAAAGTGGAGATTGACGACTCTAGAATAGATGTAACGAAGATCGGTAAAACTACAAGAAGTCATAAATTAGATTATATTTTGTTTCTTAATATGAATCTAAAAGATTTTTCAATTAAAAGATTATCAAAAGAAGAGGCAAAACCTATTTTAGGATTTAGTCTATTTAAACATGTATTTAAATTGTTAGATTATGAAGATAATTTTTATGATAATAAGAATGTTCCAAAGATTATGAATGAATTAGAAAAACAATTTAATTTTTCTTCTTCAGTAATAGAGAATTTCTTAAACAAAATTCTGGATTCTGTAGAATGTTATGAGATTCAGAACAATTTGGAAATAAATGATGTATTATCTTGTTTAGATTCATTAACTAGATGATCATTTATTATTGTAAAAATCTAATCGTTCAAAGAATTCTTTTTCTAGTTTTTTATTAAAATGTTTTAAATTAATCTTCTTCTTTAATTTAATGAATTTTTCATTTGCAAATATATAATGACCAGACATAATGGATTTATCAAAGTTATTTACATATTTTTCATTAATTACCCATTTTTTCCATTTAGTTGATTGTATTGACAAGTTCATAAATTCTTTTATTAGATCAGTCTTATTTTCTTCACAACATTGATCAAGAAAACATTTGGTTTCTATAACTCCGAACTCTGGAGCAACATTAATAGCATGAATTCCTGCTTTTCTTCTTAGATATAATTGATATTTTGCTATGTAATCAGCATTATGTTCTTTAAACAGAATGTTGAATTTGTTACAAACATCAACAAGTTTTTTTGAATTATTAAAATCAAAAGTTCCCACCTGTCTTAATTCTTTAACAAGACTTCCAGTTTGACCAACTACGAATAAGGGTTTAATAATATTTTTACTCTCACAAAATAAAGTTATTTCCTCAATGAATGACTTAAATTCATTCAAGTTTGTAATACAACCATTTGTTTCTTCTGTTCCTATTTCAAATGTAATTTCTTTATTGTGTTTTTGGGCAAAATTATAACAGTGAAAAATTATTTTCTTTATTCTTGAAATAATCGTTTTATTAGAGATTTTTCTCTTTGGGTGCACACTTGGGTCAATATGCAAAATATCAAAATCTGAAAGAATATCTGTTTCATAACTAACTAAAGCCCTATTTAGTGCTTTTTTATAATTAATCATAGATTCATTATTTCCCTGCCATAGACCCCCATGATCTCTGCAAATAAAAACCCTATTTTTAGGATATCTTTTTTTTAATAGTTTGATATAATCAGAAAATTGTTCTGTAGTCCAATTATTTACATAGCCGTGACCTAAACTTTTGGCTTCAATTTGTCTTCTAGTAGCGATTATAAATATAATACGCTCTTTCTGATGTGAATATTTGAAAATACTTTCAACAAAACTCTTACTCATAGGGCCAACACCTATGACTGGTTGATTACTTTCTTGAATTTGTTTTTTTAAGTCCTCAATTCTACTTTTTGATCTCATTATGTATTGTTAATTATTCCTATTTAATAAAACTTACTTTTTAATTTCTCCCCTTTCTACAAATATTAATTTCTTTCTCGAAGAGAAAGGCAAAATGTCCGAAGGACTAGGAACCCCCTATTTTTTGTTTCTTTTTTTCTAAAAAAGAAAATGGAACTCAAATTTTATTGAACTTAACATCGGGCTTAAGGGAAGTTTTTTGGTGAGGCAACCCACACCAAAAAATTTGGGAGAGAAACGAATTTTGCTTGGCAAAATAGCGAAGCGGTCGTTTCGAACCCTTTAAGCCCTGTTAAATACGTTTTCCGTTACGAGCGAAGCGGAGTCCGGAAAACCTGCGTCCGCAGAGTAAAATTTCCATTTCCAATAAATTCGACCGTAGGGAGTGTATATGTGCGTAGCACTGGGGAGTTCCGTTCTTTCTAGCTCGTAAGAGCCTTAGAGAACATACATCTAGGGGAGTTCTTTTTTCATCAAAGCCGAAGGCTCATCAAGTCAATACAACAAAGGGGAGTTCCGTTCAATACAAGCGAACAAAGTGAGCCATCAAGAATAAAAAATGCTATTCTTTTTTATCAATATTTTCAATAATCCAATCGTCACCAGTTCGTCTTAAAATATCTATTTTTTTTACATCAAATGTGATTGAATATCTATTGTTTGAATTAATAATATCTAAGAATTTTTCTTCATTAACATCGGGTCCTGCAAGTGTTAAATGAGGATTATAAAATTCTTTTACATATGGGCTGCCATATTGTTCAACATATTTTTTTTGTTGATCAGAATAGTTTTCTTTTGTAAATGCATCCCTTACCCATGGATCTTTAAAATCTTCAATTAGATCCAATAACTCATTATGTAACTTCCTCAATTCATCTAGCTTGTCTGGTTTTAAAAATAAAATTTTTGGAGAATCAAAATTATAACATCCTTTAAGGGTTACTTTAAATGATTTCATTTTTTTTGAATATTCCGATAAAACTGTTTTTAATTCAGCAAATTTATCTGTTTTAAATCGCCCTATTAATGTTAAATGCGGTGGAAATATCAACGCTTTTGAAGAATTTAACTCATTTGAGTACTTTTCCATTAACCCTTTAATTTTTGAAAAAGCAGGTGTGCTCGGAATAATACATATTACAACTTGTTCCATTTATATATAAAATTGGATTCCAAATATAAATCTTTTTAAAAAAACAGCAACATTTAAATACTTTTGTAACTTTCAAGTGGTTACGATGATTAAATCATATAATCCGTTTAATAATCAAATCCTTGGAGAGTATCAGATAACTTCAAAAGAAAAGCTTGATGAAATTCTTTTAAATACGAAAGATTCAAGAAAAGAGTGGCTAAGTAGAGATATTAATCAAAGATCAAAAGTGGTTAGTAAGCTTTCAGAAAACATTATAAATAATTTAGATGAAATAGCAACTAATATCGTTTCTGAAACAGGAATGCCCATCTCTGAAGCGTACTCTTCCACTAGAAAATTAGTAGATAGAATTGATTTTCTATGTGATAAAACTCCCTTATTTCTTGAACCAGAAATTCATGATTTGAAAGATGGAAGAACTAATATGATAACCTATAACTCTATTGGCACAGTAAGTTGCATAATGCCATGGAATCATCCTTTTATTCTCCCATTTTGGTCAATAGTTCCAGCTTTAATAGCAGGAAATAGTGTAATCTATAAACCATCAGAATTAACTCCTTTAGTTGGTGAAACAATATCAAAATTGTTTTCAGATCTTGAAATGCCTGATTATTTATTCTCAACTGTTTATGGTGATGGAAAATTAGGAAGAGATATTTCGTCATCTAATGGAATAAATATGATTTCCTTTGCAGGGTCAGTAAAAGTTGCAAAAAAAGTTTTTGCACAAGCATCTCAAAATATGAAACGATTAGTTTTAGAAAATGGTGGTAAGGATGCATTAATTATTGGAGAATACGATAATAAGCAAGAAGTTGCAAGTGAAGTATTAAGAGGAGCATTCAGACATGCAGGTCAACTTTGTTCTTCAGTCAGAAGAGTGTATATTCTTGAAAAAGATTTGGATGATTATTTAGATCTTTTCAAACAGGAAGTTGCAAACTATAAAGTTGGAAACCCTTTTGAACCTGATACTTTTGTAGGACCCTTAAAAACTAAAAAACAATTAGGTGATTTGCAGGACAAATTATATGATGCATTAAATAAAAATGCTAAAATTTTATTTGGAAACAAAAATCAAGATAATTTCTTTTATCCAACAATAGTCTATCAGGCTAATGAAGAAATGAGTGTAGTTAATCAAGAAGTTTTTGGTCCTTTATTGCCGATAATCACAGTTAAGGACGTTTCAGAAGCAATTCAAAGAGCCAATAACAGTCCTTTTGGATTGAATGCATCTTTATGGCATAATAACTTTTCTGAAGCAATCAATTATGCTAATAATTTAGAAGTAGGAACTGTAACAATTAATGCCATTCCCGGAACACATAATTACTGTACATGGCATGGCGTAAAGATGAGTGGGATTGGAAATATTTTATCTAAAGATGGTATTAGACAATTTACAAATCGAAAAAATATTCGTTATCAATCTTAAAAATGAATATCCAACAATTAAATGCGGGTTTAGAGTATTTGGTAAACGAGTCTATTCTAAATCTCGATGACAACTTAAAAGCCATATTCATGTTTGGATCAGGGAATCATTTAAGAGATTTTATTCCAAATTTATCTGATTTAGATTTTATTTATATTCTGGGGGTTATCAATTATAAGAATTTACAAAAAATATCTTCTATAAGAGAAGACGCAAATAATGTTTTAAATATCAAAGTAGATATTAAACCTTTTTCAATAGATGAATATTCTAATGGAATAAAAGGAAAATCTAGTTTTGAATTCTTCACAGGGTGGGGTTTAGAAATGATGAAAAGGGGAGAACAGAGATGCTTATATAATTCAGGAGAAATACGCCTGGACTATGAAATAAGTGATGACTGAATAAAAAAAGATGCTATTGAAAGAGCACATTATTATGTAACCAAATTAAGAAAAACTTTTTCTGCAAGTGACAAGTCCATTTTAAGAGGAGAATATAAAGGATTGGATAATGAAGATAAACTTAAGATAGTTTCCTCATCAATAAAAAATGTTTTAACATTTTGTTTGGCTTACAAAGGAATTTTTGTAAATAGTTATGATGAGGTTCTCGATCAAAGCAGATTTAATTTTGGAGAAGTATCAGATTTTGAAGAGTTATTTAGAACTAAAAAAGAAGTTAAGTATGATAAATCAATATTAATTAAGGCGTATGATAAAATAGAACAAATCTATAAAGGAGTCATAAATGAATAAAAAAGTAATCATAATTGGAGCTGGTCCTGCCGGGCTTGGAACAGCATATTCATTAATTGAAAAAACAGATAACTTAGATATAGAAATAATAAAAAAAGGAAAAGATATCTCAGATAGATCTTGTTGCCAACAAGTACAAACATGTAATCCTTGTGGAATGCTTTATGGTGTTGGTGGTGCAGGAGGTTTTAGTGACGGAAAGATAAACCTAGATGAGAATATTGGCGGTAGATTATCCAAATTCTATGATGGCAACATAGAAGATTTAATCTCTTTTGTCTTTTCCGAAATGATAATTAAGAATTCAGAATCTGAAATCTTTTCAGTTTTAAAAAACGAAGATAAACAAAATGATTTTTTACAGAATTGTTTAAGAAACGGAATTAGATTTATTCCCCTCAATCAATATCATATTGGAACAGATAATTTACCAACAATCATTAGAAATATTACATCAAAAATAAAAGAATCAGGGATTAAAATAAATACTTCTGAAGAAGTTATTGATGTAAAACATAATTCTAATGGAGATAAGGAGATAATTACAAATAGAAGAAAAATTATTGCTGATTGTGTTGTTGTGAATACAGGAAGAACTGGGAATGATTTAGTAAGAAAGATTTGCGATCTAAACGATATAGCTTACGCTGAAAGAGAAATAGATGTTGGTGTTAGATTAGAATTTTTGAATGAGACATTTAATGACGTTTTTTCACATAGTTATGATCCTAAACTAATAATACCTCTGAATGAATCAGAGAAAGTACGCACATTTTGTACTAACCCTTCAGGATTTGTGGTTGTAGAAAAATATCCTTCTTACATAGGAGTCAATGGTCATGCATATAGTAAGAAAAAATCAAATAACACTAATTTAGCCATATTATATTCTGCAAAATTGGAAGGCAACGAGACAGGGGAGAATTATAGACAAATTGCAGAACAGATAGCAAAAGATTCAGGATTTCGACCTATCCTTCAAACACTTCACGATCTCAAAATAAATAAATCCTCAACAGAATTTGGAGAGACAGTTCCTACTTTAAAAAGATATTATCAAGGAAATATTCGAGATTATTATTCATTTGAAATTGTTAAAGGAATAATACAAGGAATAGAAATTCTGGATAAAGTAATTCCCGGGATTGCATCTGATAGTTCTTTAATTTATTCTCCTGAAATAAAATATCGTTCTGTAAAAATTAATTTGAAAAATGATTTATCAACTGGAGTTGAGGGATTGTATTTTGCAGGAGATGGATCGGGTCATGCTGGAGACATAATTCATTCTGCAGTTATGGGATGGTTAATCGGAGAGAAGATAAAAAATGAATAAAGATATAATACTAATTGGTGGGACTGCAGGCGTTGGGAAAACAACACTAGCTAGAGAAATTTGTTATCATTTATCTATAGATCACAGATTAGGGACTGGATTTATTAGAGAGATTATAAGATCACAAACAGATCAAAAAAGCGATCCTTATTTGTTTAATTATACTTTCGGAACAGAAGATCCGATAAAGAATTATAAAAAACAATGTGATTCACTTTATTCTTCAATAACTGCATGTATCAAAAGAGCAAGATTAGAGGGCACTTCATTAATCATTGAAGGAAATCATTTATTACCTTCATTATATAAAGATCAAGCAGACAAATTTATTATTCTTGACTCTCAAGATTTTAATGAACATAGAAATAGAATTGTTGGAAAAAGTCATTTAAATAGAGAGATATCAGATTATGATTTTTCAAAAGTAAGAAAGATTCAGGATTACATTATTTCTGATGCAAACAAAAATGGGATATCTATTATAAACTACAAAAATAATATCGAAGAAATAATTAATATGATAAAAAATGAATGAAACTATTATTAAAAAAGAATATGAAAAGTACTATGGTCACGCCCCTCAAGAAATAAATAAACTTATTGGTGGACATAGAAATATTGTATTTCTTTGTACTGATAAATCTGAAGAAGATGTTGTCATTAAGGTCCACAGAACAAATAATTATTATAATTTTTTTAAAAATGAAATAACTGCATATAATCTTTTAGAGAATAAAGATGTAAGAATTCCCAAGTTATTATTTTCTGATTTAGAAAATAACCTTATTGGAATTTTAAAGATAGACGGTTTGACTGTAGAAGAATCTCAAAATTTAGATTATTATTTACCTTCTTTAGAATTACTTAGAGATACGAATTCGAAATTAAAAAAAATTGAACTCGTAAATTCATTTTTTAGAAGAGATATTTCATGTTTTTTAGATGGTTCTATAATGCTTAACAAATATCTTGGAATTGATTTGAATGTTTCTAAGGAATATGAACAAATAATGTATCACAGTAATTTATTAGACCCTTGTTATAATATAGGTTCTTTTATTCCGAGTAATGTTATTAGAGGGAAAATGGATAATCATATAGATTTGGAAATGTTCTCTGTAGGTACACAAACAGAAGATCTTGCATATTTTACCTTATTTTCAGGAATCCATCCAGAAGTAATTTTTGATAACTACTATGTCAATGATTCTTCAAATAAAACAAGCACATTATTTAATATATTTAGATCAAATTTATTTAAATTAGGATATCTTACTTTGGGATTATACTCGAGAGAATTAAGTAATAAAGATATTAAGCAATCAAAAAAAGTAGTCCTTAATCAAAGAGTTAAAAATATACTTTCTACTTTAATTGAAATAAAAGACAATAATGCAGAAGAAATTAAAGGAGGATTTCATGGCATCAATATGTAGGATTGGAACTGTGTACAATGAAGAGGATATTATTAGAAATAATATTGAATGGTACTCAAGTAGAAATATCCCTAACATAATTTTGGATAATGGTTCATCTGACAATACCTTTGAGATTTGTAAAGAATATCTTGGAAATGAAATTTTTTCGTTAAAAAAAGTTCCTTTTAAAGAACATGATAGAGAATTATCTTTAAGAGAACTTAGTAAAATGTTATCAAAGCTTCCTTTTGACTACTTTTTACTTGCAGATGCTGATGAATTTTATGAGTCACCAATTCGTGGCGAGAATCTTAAAACAAGTTTAGAAAATGAAATAAATAAGGGATATAATGTAATTAAATTTCATAATATTGAATTTTGGATGACTGAGAAAGATGATTTGTCAAAAGAAAATCCCTTAGATAGAATAAAACATTACTCTTATTTTGATAGCAATAGATATAAGTTATTTCCAAATAATAAAAATATTGATTTTTGGAGTAAATTTGGGCATGTGCCTATTTTTCCTCCTGATATATTGTTCAATGAATCGCCTAAAATCCACATAAGTAGACACTACAAGTTTAGAAACTTAGAACAAGCATATTCAAAAATTAATAGAATTAAACCTCCTACACGTAGAAAAGACGTAAGTTTTCACTATATTTTGTTTAGTGAATCTCCTGATAATTTTATAATTCCAAGTCAACTATTGACTGAATATCATGATGATTCAATGTGGAATTTAGACAGAAAATTTGATGGAAATAGAATGAACAAGAAAGATTTAATGAATTATTTAGGATTAAAGAATGAAAATCAATTGACTGATTGGTTTATTCAAAGAGGAAAATAAGATGAGACTATATTTAGTTCGACATGGGGAAACAGATTGGAATATTGAAATGAGAATTCAAGGGCAGACAGATGTATCACTTAACCCCAATGGAATTATGCAAGCTAAATCTTGTGCAGATTATTTTAAAAATTATAAATTTAATAAAGTGTACACGTCTAATTTGAGAAGAGCAATCCAAACTGCAGAAATAATAACTAATAATGCTTATGAATTAGTTAAATTACCAGAATTCAATGAAAGACATTTTGGAATTTGGCAAACACAATTATGGGAAGACATTCATAAAAACATTCCAAATCTCAAAGAAATATGGAAAAATGATGATGGCAATTATAAACCAGAAAAGGGTGAGTCATTAAGAGATTTGGTGGTTAGAGTGCAAAGTACCTTTAAAAAGATTATTCAATCAAGTAATTATGGTGATGAAATCTTAATAGTTTCTCATGGAGGACCTTTAAAAGCCATGTTAGGTTATGTCAAAGGTGCCGATATTCAAGATATCCCAGATATTGCAAAACAAGATAATTGTTGTATTAATATAGTGAATTATCATAATAGCTTTCAATTAGAATTACTAAATTATGTACATAAAAAATGAATATCGAAACAATGTTGACTATTGAGAATTGGATTGAAAACCCTTTAGAAACTATGATGGCTATATTGGGGAATAGAGACTTAACAAGAGAATATATCGTCTTACAAGATTTAATGAATAAAACAACTAAACACTCAGATAAAAAATGGAATCGAACAATAAGTCAATATGATTCAATAGATTTGATAGAAGAGATTGCTAAATTGAGTAAACCTGTTTCTATTCTCGATGTAGGTTGTGGGGATGGTAATGTTTTAGGTTTGCTCAAAGAAGAATTTGGAAATGACCTTGAATGTTATGGGATTAGTGTTATGAATCATCCACACCCAAAGAACATTTCATATAATATATGTCCTGCAGAAATTATGCCTTTTGAATGGGGTAATAAATTTGATATCGTTATAACTCATCAAACTTTTAGATATATTTTATTTCCGAGATTAGCATTAAAAGAATGCATTAGAGTAACAAAAAAAGGAGGTGTCTTTGCAGGGTATATTGGAACAATATCTGAAGAAAACCGAATATTGTATAATTCAGATTTATTTGAACAATTAAAAGATATTAAAGAGATAGAGCAAAATATTTATAATTGTAATTTTGATAATATAATAAAAGAATCTATTAATAGCAATAAGTCCCATGAAGTAATTACTAAAAAAGAAGGATTTCCACATAAGATTATAATATATAAATAAATTAATTTTTTAGAATAATATTGATTTTATATGAATGTGTAGATGTCCGTTAGGACTAGGAACTCCCCCTTGAATTAAAGAACTCCCCTTCTACTAATAAATATCGAACGAAGTGAGTGAATATGTGCGTAGCACCGGAACTCCCCAAACCAAAAAAAAGAAATGGAAATTTTATTGTATTTAACATCAGGATTTAGAGAAGTTTTCGGAACGAAGTGGAAGAAAAATTTGGGAAAATTCAGCAAGAATTTTCCTCTAAATCCTTGTTAAATGAGGGTGAGCGAAGCGAAAGGCTGCAAGCCGTCCCCGA
>Ga0334882_1002414_pt1 | contig 19133 bp, 15 predicted proteins | sample GraSluR1_MG_5_FD_207226 | JGI IMG/M metagenome (GOLD analysis project Ga0334882, IMG submission 207226) | Sludge microbial communities from methane-producing bioreactor in Wageningen University, Netherlands - Granular Sludge_15_04-R1 | ecosystem: Engineered > Bioreactor > Anaerobic >...
GGTCCTCGTCGATGACCACGCCAGCGACGAACATCGAGCCGATCACCGGCCCCTTCCCCGCCTCGTCGGCGCCCAAAAGTCGCATCGCTCATCTGGTGGGGGCCGGTGGTATTTGAATCGATCGAAATATGAGAAGGGCGAAAGAGAATAAAGATCCTCTACTGAGGCTCTGACTCTGCATACATGAGATCGCCTTCAAGCTCTCGGGAGATAATTTCCATTATGGGGTTGAGATCTCCGGGGCTAAAAGCTGCGACTGGGGAGAAAATGCCGCCGGTCCCCTCTGAGATCTTGGTGAGGTTAAGGTGCTGATTTTTGGAAGCTTCGAAGCTCTCGTTGATACCGATGCCTATTGTGAATACCTTGCATCCCAATTCGTTCGCCTCGGATATGTACTCGTCCAGCTTCTCCCCCGCCTCGAACTCGCTGTACCCCGTCAGGAAGACGATTATCTTAGAGGAGTTGGGGGGCACGGAGGCAGGATCGCGGAGCTCCGCGAGGGAGCCGTTGAGCCCCTGGTCATAGTATGTGAGATCCGTCTCGATGCACATCTCGGACAGGTTGTCCAAGATTCCAGCGAGGCGGGTTTCATTTCCCTTCAGGAGCGCAGGCCCGAAGAGGAGCTCGCTATCGTGGTCCCAGCTCACGATCGAGACGGTGGCGTTGCCGAAATGCGACCATGTCGAGACGATCTCGGCGCTCTCGTTTGGAGCCAGATGGTAGTACTTTTTCATGCTGCCCGAGGTGTCGAGGGCGAAGACTACAACTTTGCCGTTTGGTGTTTGAACTATAACGTTCGCGGTTGTATTTGCCGAGAAGTTGTTGCCTCGTTCAGGTCTCCCATCTACCTCGACGAAGTTCGTCAGGTTCCCGTCCTTGGAGCCGTCGATTTGAGCTACGAGCTGGATGTAGATCGGTTTGCTGGCGTTAAGATCTTTCAGGGTCCAAGTTACGTTACGGTCGTTTGTGACGTTAGTCATGTTGGAAGAGACGATTCTGAGACCTGTTGGGAGGGTGTCTTTGACCGTTACCGTGGTGAAGTTTACCGATCCAGTATTCGTTACGCCGATTGTGAAGTTGACCAGGGTGCCGTTAGATCCCCATGATGGATCGGCGGTTTTGTTGACCTCTATGCTTGAATTCTGGACAGTAACGCTAGCGTTTGCCTTTGCCGAGATGTTGTTGCCTCGTTCAGGTCTCCCATCTACCTCGACGAAGTTCGTCAGGTTCCCGTCCTTGGAGCCGTCGATTTGAGCTACGAGCTGGATGTAGATCGGTTTGCTGGCGTTAAGATCTTTCAGGGTCCAAGTTACGTTACGGTCGTTTGTGACGTTAGTCATGTTGGAAGAGACGATTCTGAGACCTGTTGGGAGGGTGTCTTTGACCGTTACCGTGGTGAAGTTTACCGATCCCGTATTCGTTACGCCGATTGTGAAATTGACCAGGGTGCCGTTAGATCCCCATGATGGATCGGCGGTCTTGTTGACCGATACCCCAGAAGGTTTGGCCTCGACAGGCTCGGTATCGTCGTCAGTAACGTTATCACTGGTAGGTGGAGTTCCCGTAACATTAACTTTGTTCTCGAGTTCTCCGTACTTGGACCCGTTGATCCTGGCTTCGAGCCAGACGGTTGTCCTATTGCCTGGTTCCAACTTACCCATATTCCAGGTAGCCACGTTCCCTGCGACGTGGTTTCCGTGAGATGAGATCGGTTCATCAAGACCGAATGGTAGCGTGTCGGTGATTATTACCGGATCTAGAGTCACATTCCCCGTGTTCGTGACGTTGATCGTGAAGTTGACCAAAGTCCCGTTGGATCCTGACGAGGGTTCAACTATCTTGTTTACTGATATCGAGGGAATGACGACTGGCACGGTCAAAGAGGCGTTTGCTGTAACGTTTTCTCCCTTTAGGGTCACACCTCTAACGGTGACAAAGTTTGTCAGCAAAGTGTGGCTCGATTCACCTATTTGACCCACTACCCAGAATTTTTTTGGCTCATTCCAGGCTTGAATGGGTTCTAAATTGGACCAGTTGACATACTGGTCGATATTTGTACCTCCAGACGACGATACGCAAATAACGCCGTCTGGGAGCTGGTCACATACTGAAACGTTATATAGCTGAAAATCGCCAGTATTTTGAACTTCGATTGTGTAATTTATTCTTGCACCGAGCGCATAAAAGATAGCATTTGAATACTTGCTAACAGCTATGCTAGGTTTTGAAAGATAGAGAGATCCATTGTATCTATACGAATCACCATTAGTCGCATAAGTGGCGTATTCGAGTCCTTGAATTCCGATGTTACTATTTCCGAAAATGACCGTATCAATCTTGATACTGCTCTTATTAGCAATATATATATATGAATTTGGATCCGAGATGTTCGTGTTAAAAGTGCGACTAGAATTATCCGGTTCGCCATCTGAGAATATAACTATATTCTTAGATATATTATTATCTAAGAAGCATTTGTCCAAGGTGTTAATAGCATCTCTCAACAGCTTATCGATATCGGTATTTCCTTTAGCTCCGATGCTGCTATTAATAAGATCTATAGAATTATTCATATATCCGAAATCTTGGGTGAAACATTTCTTATACGTATCTCTATATTCTTTACTTGCGCACTTTTTTGGTGTATGATTATTCTCAGACCCGTCGTTTGAAACAATCATATGTACCCAATCGTTACCACTATCCAGTTTTCCTATATAGCTTTTAGCGGCTTCAAAACGCGGGTAGTCTCTCATACTATCCGAGTTATCTATCAACAAAACGACTGCTTTACCACTAGAACTAACTGATGCATCATCCTGACAATTCGCCACCACCATGACGAAAAAGATAGCAACACCGACTACCGCCAGATACTTCAGCCTCATGATATCTCTCCTATCTTCACGTCGCCGTCTTCAGTCCTCATGTTGATGACGTTCACCCCGGCGGTCCCGTCCCCAAAAGCTGTTATATTGATCCCACCAGGCCAGCCGATGGCGCCGATGCCTTCCGAGGAAAGCTCCCCATAGATGCCGGTGAGGATCATCAGGCTCCTCGAGTCCCCCGGCCTCACGCCCCTCACGGCCCAGGTGAGGGTTGAGGTCCCGTCAGGGTTCTTCGCCACATCTACATCCGCTCCTGCAGGAACCGTCTCCCTTACCTCCAGGTGGGATGGGAGGGTCTCGATGACGACTATATCCCTGGGGGCGACCCTCCCCGAGGCGTGGGACGCCGCATCCCGGAGGGCTTCCCCGAGGACCTCGGAATCGAGGCCCTCGATCGGATAGAACTGGCCGCCGGTCATCTCCGCCATCCTGCTCAGGTTGTCGTACTTGAGGGGCGACTCGATCTCGTCGATCGCGACGCCGATGGGGTATATCGCGTAACCCCTCCGCTTAAGCTCGATTGCCAGATCGCTGAGGTTCTCGCCGGGCCGGAACTCGTCGGGGCCGGTGATGAAGAGGATGATCTTGCCATCTCCGCCGAGGTGGTCGCCGAAGTGATCATCGAGATCTCGGACTCCCTGGAGGCCTGCGGCGTAGACCGTCCGGTCGGTCTCCTCGCAGAGTCCGGATAAGCTTGCCAGGGCTGCGAGGAGCTCCCCGCGGCCCTCCCTCAGGGGTCGCGGCGGGACCATCAGCAGATCCGAGCTCGCGCCCTCGGCGCCGTCCTCGTCCCAGCCGATGATGGAGACGTTGCTGAAGCTCGCCTCCGCGAAGGCGGCCCGGTCTTCCTCGTCCATCGCCTCGTAGGGGAGCCTCATGCTCCCGGAGACGTCAAAAGCGAGGACGGCGTCGATCGCCGCCTCGGGCCTCGAGACGGTGAGGTTGATGACGCCCGTCGGCTCGTCGGTGCCGTTCCAGTATGGGATGGTACCTATGGTGGAGATCTGGTTTATATGAATATTATTTATCTTCGATCCATCCTCGGTCTTCCATGTGGAGCACTCGGGGCAGGTGACGTTCAGGAAGACGTATAAGACCTTCTCGGAGGTACCGCCGACGGTTCCAGGAGGAGGGATGCAGTAGTAGCAAGGAGATCCGGATCCGAAGTTGAAACTTCCTCCCTCCATGTAGGTAAGATTGGAAATGCTGAAATTTAAAATATTCATAATATTGTAACAGCATCCGTTAGGGCACTCTTCCACCTCAAGTAGCCTATCCTCGATGGGGAGATCTCTGGGTTGTAGATCGTAAGTATCATAGCTCACCATTGAGCCAGGAGAGTTCCCCAGGTAAAATTGTCCGGTATCATCGGATTCCACCTTAAAGCTTCTTGTCCAACTTTTCCCGATGTAGATATCCTCAGGCTTCCAGACGAAGACCTTGTTATCGCCCTCTGTCCGATCATGTGGGATCGAGTAGTTCAGCATTTTTGGGGCATGATATTCAACTATTATATTTTTCCCAGCAAGACCCCGGATTTGGTCGTATATTTCTCTGAAAGCGGCCTGAACTGTTAAATTATATGATGAAGTATAATTTCCTCCCGTCGTCTCTGCCATTTCTTTAAGTCTAGCTTCATCGGCGTTATCTATGGACGATGGATCTTTATAAAAACCCACGGTCCATATCTGAATGCCCGCATCCTTTGCACGATTTACGGGGGATCCCTCTTCGTCGGGAGGGGTGTAGATCGAGGGGATCCATTGGGGCTTAGGTTCACCATCAGATAAGAAAATGATGCACTTTTTTGTATTTTTACTTTTATTGCTGAACATATCGATCGAAGCGTTGAGGGCTCTATTAAAATCGGTAAACCCCTCCGGCGAGACCCCTCCTCCAGAGATATCCTCATCAAGTTTGGCGATTATTTCATCAAACTCACCGGTTAAATTCACAATCCTTGACTCGATAATGCTATTATTCCAATAGACCAGCCCAGCTCTATCAATGCTTTTATTGAGATTTTTTATGAACTCTATGGTAGCTAACAGTCGTGCGTTCTTCGGATCGCTAATTTTCATGGTGTTAGAATAGTCAATAGCAAATACCACTTCCACTGGTGTGGGGTCGCCAAGGCCCTCCAAATTAATGGTTACGGTACTCCGCCTGGCATAATCTGGAGCGCCTTCGGAACCCTGAACGCAGATTGGAGATGTTACTTCGTGGTCTACTCTCAAGTAGGGCTCGACCAGAGCCGATCCTGAGGTGATTGCTGAGCCGGATAAGACGATCGTGATCAGGATAATAAGATATACGAATTTCATATAATCCACTCTATTCTTACTCAATGAGTTGCAGCCCAAAGTTTATAGTCGCGTTCTCCGGATTACTTATGTCGATTACTACAATCTGAGCATAATCCGTTGTTGGATGCCACCAGAAATCCATAAATTTTATACAAGGTTTCCCCTGAAGCTCTTCTCCAGCATATTGACCCTCTCCTACAGCCACTCTATATCTGCCGTAGGGCACTTCGAATACGTATCTGCCCGTATCGTTGGAGGGGATGACCCCGAGGGTTTCGCCTGTCCCTTCCTTGAGAAGGGAAACGTTGATCCCCTTCAGGCCCTCTTCACCAGCTTCAAGAATCCCATTCCCCTCTTTATTGAGGAGATCCTTCGGAGTGTCGTTCCATACAACCCCTCCTATTGTGCCCTTGGGGATGTAAAAGCCGAAGTCGGTCCTATAGTTGTCCGAGCCGTTGATCGTCACATTAGCTGAGATAATATGAGCCAGACCTGAGTCGAATGAGCTATAGGGCTGAGAAGAGGCAGTAAGGGCGATCAGCCAGAATATCGCCATCGATGCAGATACCCATCTAATGCTCATTTAAATTCAGCCCCACAAAATGGGAGATCAATCTGGCCACCTTAGGAACTCGAGTCAAGGACCGTCTTTTACTAGATAAGACTGAAGGTGGGTTGAGCGCAAGCCCAAACCCACCTTCCTTCGCGAAGGGCATTCTCATGACTGGATTCGAAACTATGGCGTTGGTATCCCATCGCTGTCTATATCGTCATTCCCAGCGTTGGGAGTCGTGCACGTCATATTTTCCAAAGCTGGCTGATCCATCGGTATCCTAACTTCATAAGTACCATTGGTCAGTCCCGGAAATATGTATCTGCCCGCATTCGGAAAACTTTCTGAAATTACGCTTTTTTTCATAGTGCCATCTTGCCAAAGTTCAACTCTAACTCCCGGAATTCCTGGCTCCTCGCCGACTTGCTGAATTCCATCTTTATTCAAATCCTCCCAAACCCAATCCCCTATCGAGAACGATCCAATCGGATAAAATCCAAAGTCAATTGTGAAGTTATCTGCGCCATCCACGATAGCAGGGGCCCTAATAAAGTCAGCAGATTGCTGTGCGAATGCAGTCTCTGCGCTGAGGCAGAGCACGGCCACAGTTACCAACAGATACAGGCACTTCATCCCCACATCCTCCTCGTACCCTAACATCAAGATTTAAATTTTCACGTAAACTTCTTGTTTTATTAATCTTTGCTTTATCGTCAAATATTCTTCGATTCATGCTTGAGCCTGAGAACTCTGCCCATAATAGCTTCCCGGTATTATCCTCCTACCGAGCGGATCAACCTCTTCCACAAGAACGCCGTCGCTATCTATGGAATCGTCGCCACCAACCTTCGGCTCCGTCGGCCACCACTGCGCCCCTTCCCCCAGTTCTGGGAGGGTCGAAATATTCACCCATACGTGGTAATGCCCCGAACATAGCCCTCCGAAGTAGTAGTAACCCCTTCCGTCCGTCGTCGATATCCCCCTCTGTCTTCCGCCATCATCGAAGAGGATGACCTCCACGCCAGGAATTCCCGGCTCTCCATCGTCCTGGATGCCATTCTCGTTTAGATCCCACCAGACGAAATCCCCGATCACCCCGGTGCACGGCGCTACCCTCACGTACCCGAAGAGCCGCGGCGGCACCGAGGGAAACGAGACGTCGAAGTAGACCGCGTCCTCGGCGTCGTAGATGGGGAGGCTGAGATCGTCCTCCAGGACATTACCGTTCTTGTTGTAGAACCTGACCTGGCCGCGGGCGAGGGGGGACCAGATGGCGAAGTCGGGACCGGGATGGAGGAGGACGACCTGGGCCCCCCGGTCGGGATCGGAGGTATTGACGGCCGTGGCTGGAGGCAGGTCGTCCCTCCAGGTGAGCCTGACGTCGCCGACCGAGACCTCAGATATCGGCGACCCCACCTTAGCGTAGACGGTGTCGTTTCGGTCGTAGACGCCCACCAACTCCCCGAAGTCCCCGTAGACCAGCCTGGGGTAGGGGGGGCTGAAGGACGAGAGGCTGAGGCCGAGGTCTCCGTCGGCAGGACCCACCCTTGACCCCACCAGGCCGAAGGTGGAGTTGGTGAGCCTGAGGTCTGCGAGGCTGACGGCCCCCTCGCCGAAGTGGAGGTAGAGGGGGTCGCCGCCGTCATAAAGGCCCCGGACGCCCCCGACGTCCAGATACATCAGCGCCACCGAAAGCCAGGTCTTCCCCGGTGCGGAGGTGAAGTCCTCCACCATCAGGGTCCTTCCGAGGCTTCCGGGACGCTCCATCGATCCGAACTCAAACTGCGCCGACGCCGAGGCGAGGAGAGGGAAAAGGAGGAGGAAGAAAACGAGCCTCGTCAGCTTCAAGCCATCATATCCCAAATCTGCCTACCTCCCCACCTCGCCTCCCAGCCCCTCTGCAGCCTACTCTTCCGAGGATTCCGCATAGAATCCCCCATCGAGACGGAGAGGAGACCTCTTCGTCTCCAGTGGTTCTCATAAAATATAACTCTGTCTGCCGAAGTTTTCCAGGTTGGGAGCCGATGGGCTGAAAAATTGCGTTGGAGGAGGACTCTTGGCCTGCTATCCCTCATTGAGATGGGTGTTGGTCTAAAGGACGGCTGAGCCGATCCAAAAAGATGATAGAGCGCCGGAGGCGCTCTATAGGCTGAAACGGATGGCGTTGGGCGTGATGTAGCCGAAGCTCCGCGGCTGAGCTGAGGGGTTTGAGAGGTCGAAGTATACGACGTCGGGCTCATCGTAGATCGGCGGGCTCGGCAGGGTCTTCAAGGGGGCGCCAGGATCTATGAAGACGTTCCCGTTTTGGTTGAAGAACCTCAGCTTCCCTCTGGCGCCGGGGTACCATACGTCGAAGCTGGGACCCTGGTGGAGGACGGAGCATTCCAGGCCATAATCCGAATCCCCTTCCTTCACCAGGGAGGCGGGGAGGCCGTGAACGGAGCTGAGCCTGACGTCCCCTGACCCCAGAATCCAGGCTGGAGATGCGGTCTTTATATAAACGGAGTCGGTGATGTCGAACTGGCCTACAACCCCCAGGACCTCATCGACGAAGACGATCCTCGGAAGCCCCCGGGGAAAAGGCGTCAGATCCTTCTCCAGGTCTCCATCCCCCGCCTTCACCTTGGATCCCGCAGATCCGAAGGCGGAATCTGTGAGCCTGATGTCGTTCGCTGATACATCAGTCCCCATCACCACGACTCTGCCGATGTGGAGATAGAGGACATCTCCCTCGTCGAAGGTCATGGAGCTGGATCCCGTATCCCAGTACCCCATCTGGACCGGGGTCTGAACGAAAGGCTCCGGCGACGGAAGGTTGTCGGCGAAGTCCTCCACGATGTCTCCGACCTCGGGGCTGGAGTTCGTCACCCTGTATCCGAACTGACCATAGGCCATCCCGACGAGGCCGAGGGTCACGACCAAGCCCGCAGAGATGCAGGCAGCAATTAACCTCTTCATTCTTCCCTCCTCAAATATGGATTAGATGATCCGCCAAGTCATCCGGTCAGACGGACGTTATTGGGAACCACAAACCCGAAGGGATAACCTCCTGCCCCAGCAAAGGCGATGCTCGGCAGGGATATGTCTATGTAAAGGTCGTCGCTGTAGTCGTAGATCGGATCTCCGACGCCGTCCACGTTCCCGTTGGCGTTGTAGAACCTCAGGGTGGCTATGGGCCCCCCGGAGGAGAGGGGAACGATCATGGGAATCACCGGCCAATCGTTATCAGGATGGATGTCCAGGATCTTCGTCCCCGGCGCCAGACCTCCGACCCGAACCAGCCTGACGTCGTTGGTGGCGGTCTTGGCCGGGGGGAAAGAGTTCGTCACCAGTAAGTATACCGGATCGGCGAGGTCATAACCCTGGCTTCCGTAGTGGTCTGCATAATAGATGCCCGCCTGCTGCCCCGGCAGATTGAGGAGCGGCTTGTTAATGTCGTTGTCCGCGGAGGTCACCTTCGTCCCCGCGAGGTACGATCCGTAGCCGGTGAGCCTTATGTCATTGGCGTCGATGACGTTATTTCCCAACATGTCCAGATATATGGTGTCGCCGTCGTCGTAGATCCCGGGGTTTATTCCGGTGTCCCAGTAGCCGAAGTTCGGGTTCAGGGGTGCCGGCAGATCCTCGAGGAGGCGCCCAACGTCGGCGTCCCCCGTCAGCACCTTAGAGCCGAACTGTCCCAAAGAGCTGCTGAAGCTAAGGGCAAGAACCAGCATAGTCAGCAGACAGACTTTCATAAATCCCATCAGTTTACCCCCCCTTCATATTTCAAGGAACGGAATACATTTTATCGTAATCTTATAAGTACTTTTTTGGGTTTTGATGATGCGAAATATTCTCCGATCCTCCCGTTAAATAGACGCCCATCCGTCCCAAGACCCAAAGGACGGCGAGAAGGGCGAGAGGAGGAGGCGAGATGCCGGAGGGATGAGAGGAGTTTACCTCTCCAGGATCGTGCCTCCTCGACCCCCTCACCTCGAAAAAGAGTGAGGCGAGGGGCCCGGAGGAGCTTCAGGTGGACATTCTGACGTCGTTTATCGTCACCACGTAGAAGGGATACTGGGTGTCCATGTAGACCACATCCCCCCTATCGTAGATGGCGTAACCCCCGTTGTTGATGTTCCCGTTCTTGTTGAAGAAGCTGAGCATCCCCGGGAGGGTCGATGTCTTGAGGCCGTTGTCAGGATCGGCGTCGTTGACCCTGCTCCCCGCAGGGAAGCCCTTATAGCTGGTGATCCGGACGTCGTTCGCGTTGATCTGCCCCGGCACCACGTTCAGGTAGATGGGATCCTCCAGGTTGTAGGCGAGATCGCCCCCTACATCGAGGAACCGAAGCTCAGCCCTGGGGGTGGTGGCGGTCCCGAACTTGGTCAGCTGCTTTCCTATGTCGTTGTCGGCCTTCGCCACCTGGGACCCCGCAGGAAGATCCCCAAAGGGCGTCAGGCGGACGTCATTTTCGCTTACCACATCGTCGCTGGGGTTGATGTTTATGTAGACTACGTCTTCGGTATCGAAGACGCCGATGATCCCCTCATCCCAGAAGGCGAACTCAGGGCCCGTATAGAAGGGGCTGAGAGCTCCCGCCTCGTCCACGTCGTTCCACTTGACCTTAGTACCGTACTCCATATCCTCGCTGGCTGAGGTGGTCGAGGTGGCGACCAGAGCCAAAACCAGCACCATCACCGCTGTTCTGCATAAAGGAAGATACCTCATCATGAGTCACCCCACATCATTTCGTATTACTCCCCTCGATTTTAGATTCACCTTTCTCCTGTATAGCATATAAATATTGCTAAAATGATGCCTCTCTATCCGGGGTCCACCCCGGTTGAACCCCTCAAGACCGGGGCAGCTCCGAGATGAGAAGACCCACTCAGCCGATGATTTAATCCCCTGAGATATCCGGCAGGGATCCGACGGGCCTTCTTCCCGCCCTCGCCATCCCCGAAGAAAGCCTCCCCGGGTGGGGCTCGCCAGATCCCGGCCGCCATCTTCCGACCTCCATCATCTCACGAGGGTCCAGACCCGACCGTAGTTGCTGGGGATCGAGAGACGGGTCCAGACCCCGGCGGCGACATCCTTCAGGTCGTCCTTGGCGTGGAGCTCCTCCCGATAATCTCCGCCGAGAGGGAACTGGAACTCGACCTCCTGATCCCGATCGGTGAAGTTAAGGGCGACGAGGCTGTAGCGCTTTACGTCATCCCGGGAGAATAGGAGAACCCCCCTGGACTGGTATCGGTCCGGATCGTTGAAGAAGTGGTGACCTCCCCTCTGGAACTGGGGGGAACGCCGCATCTTGATCAGCCTCCGGACGAGGGAGACGATCCTCTTCCCCACGGGATCGTAGAAGTAGTCCCAACGGACCGGCCTGTATACCAAGACCCGCCCCATCCCCCTCTCTGGAATGAAGTAGTTCTCCCCGAACTCCTGCCCCTGCCAGATCATCGGTATCCCCTTGGCGGCGAAGATCCCGATCAGGTAGGGCTGGACCTTGTACCAGAGACTCCGGTCCCCGTCCTTCAGGGCCATCAGGTCCGATCCGATCGCCCCGCAGAGGTCCCGGTTCCTCTCCTTCAGGAGCCTGAGGTTTTCGTCGATCCCCCCCGGGAGGTTGCCGAAGCTGCAGACGAGGCGGGGATGGTCGTGATTCTCCAGGTACTGGAGGGCGGTCTTTCTGATGTTATCGCCGTTCGCCTCCGCCTCGGCGGGGTATCCCATGAGGCCGAGGCAGAAGCCGAGGGCGGTCAGCCATCCGCCTTCCCCCCGGGCCACCTTCTTTGCCGCGTCCAGGGTCTCGTTCTGCCAGGTGCAGTTGCTGTAGGTCTCCCGGAGAACATCCCTCGGCCCCTCCAGCTGCTCGGCGCACTGGATCAGGTTTATGGAGCCGCCGTCGAAGAACCTCCGCCAGACGCCGGCCTTAGCCTTGACCAGGTTGTAGGTCTCGTAGACGAGGGAGGCGTATCCCCTCCCCACGGGGCCGTCCCAGTAGTTGGGGACGCAGTCGTACCGAAACCCGTCGACGTGGTATACCTCTAGCCAGTGGTGGTTGACGGTGAAGAAGAAGTCCTGAGTCATCAAGCGGTTGAAGTCGGTGCTCCGGCCGAAGTAGTCCTTGGCGAAGGGGCCCATGAAGGGGTTCTCGGAGTAGTTAAGCCTCTCGTAGAGGTAGCAGTAGGGGAACTGGTCGCTGGTGTGGCCGTAGACGACGTCCAGGATGACGGCGATCCCCCTCTGATGGGCGGCGTCGACGAACCTCTGCATATCGCACCTTTTGCCGAACCGCTCGTCGACCCCGAAGTAGCCGATGGGAAGAAAGCCCCAGTCGACGGTGTTGGAGACGTTGGAGACCGGCATCACCTCGATGCAGTTTATCCCCAGATCCTGGAGATAGTCGAGCCTCTCGATGGCTTCCCTCACCGAGCCCCCGAACTCGCTGATCATCAGCTCGTAGACGATCAGCTCCTCCAGGGGCGGCGTCCTCCAAGCCTCCTCCTCATCGCTCCATTCGTACCTATAGTCCCTATCGTACCCTTTGGTGATCGCCGAGAGCTTTCCGACCCCAAACTCCCGGGCGAAGGGGTCGATGATCCAGTCTATCGGCTCTTCGAGGTGGGGGGACTTCAGCTGGTACCTGTAGACGTACCTCCCGTCGTCTCCCCAGTGGGAGCCCGGATGGCTCTCCGGAGAGTCCGGATCGATCTCCACCTCCGTCGACCAGAGGGCGCCGTAATCGGGGTCCTCCGACTGATCCATCTCAAACTCCATCGGCTGTACATCCTGGATGAACTGGTCTCTCTCGTGAATTATCTTGACAATGAGCCGGTTTCCATCTTTGGCATAGACCCAGGGGAGGAGGACGCCGAAGTCGAAGACCTCCGGCGAGGTACCCCTCGAACGCGCCCCGAGCCGCTCCAGATGCAAAAGCCTCATCTATAAAACCTCCCTATCGATAAACCGGCGAAGGACCGTCCCGGACCTCCCCGACTTATCCTCATTTATTTGAGGTTTCAAGATATAAGTAAGTTTTCATATATTGAGAAAGTACGGGAGGTGGACGCCTCCTCCGGGGCGTAGGATTCCGGCTATCCCGAGGAGAGGCCCCTGGGATCCGGCCTCACCCAGGGGCGCAGACCTGGAATAGGTTGATCTATCGGCAGGAAGAGACCTTCGTACGATGATCGATTTGCTCCTCAGGACCCTCGATTTTGCATCCCCCATCCTCGCGATGATAGGGATCGGCCTCTTCGGAGCCGGGGTGCTGACGGAGATGGGGCTGCTCCGGGGCATATCCAGGATCGCAAGCCCCCTCTTCTCCTTCACCAGGCTCCCCGACGCCTGCGCCTCGGCCTTCGTCGTCTCCCTGGGGTCGGCGGTGGCAGCCAACGGGATGGTGGCGAGGTTCCGGGACGAGGGGTGCCTCAACGAGAGGGAGGTGATCCTCTGCGCCATCATGAACAGCATCCCCGTCTACTTCCGGGAGCTCTTCACCTATCAGATACCCATCGTCCTTCCGGCCCTGGGGCTTCTGGTGGGGGGATTCTACGCTTTCGTCTTCATCGTCACCGCCCTCGTCAAGATATCGGCGGTGGTGATCCTCTCCAGGATCCTCCTCGTCGAGAGGAGCTGCCGGGTCCCCGAGCCCATCCGGCAGGAGAAGGTCTCCCTCCGGGAGGCGGTGGCGAGGTCCTTCCGGCGAGAGAGGAGGCTCTTTCTCAAGATCGCCGCAATCTACCTCACCATGACGGCCGCGGTCTTCGCCCTGAGGGACCGGGGGGCCTTCGAGGCCTTCAGCGTCCTCCCCCTGGCGGAGATCTTCGGGATCCCTCCGGAGAGCATCGTGCCGCTGACCACCTACGTCGCAAGCCCCATCGTCGGGATATCCCTCCTGGGGCCGATGATTCATAGCAACGGGATCACCCCGGTCCAGGCGATGATCGTCCTGATGCTGGGGAGCATGTTCATGCTCCCCCTCTTCGCCGCAAGAAGCCTCCTCCCCCGCTACGTCGGGCTCTTCGGTCCGCGGCTTGGGGTCGGGATCGTCCTCTTCTCCACGGGGATGAGCATCCTCGTCAGGCTCTCCATCCTTCTGGCGCTCCTGGCCTTCGGCCGGTGAGGCCCCTCTCCCCCCCGGCCCAGGTGGTATCCGGCGGCCCTTCGCCCGCCTATCCCTCGCCGATGATCTGGACGACTACCCTCCGGTACCGGGGGGTTGTGTCCAGGTCGAGGAAGACTATCTGCTGCCAGGTCCCGAGGAGAAGCTTCCTGCCGGCGAAGGGGACGGCGAGGCTTGGGCCGATCACCGAGGCCCGGATGTGGGAGTGGCCGTTTCCGTCCCCCCACCTCTGGTTGTGGGCGTACTCCCCCCCCTCCGGGGCTATCCTCTCCAGGGCGCCCTTCATATCCTCCACGAGCCCCGGCTCGTACTCGATGGTGGTGACCGCCCCGGTGGCTCCGGAGGCGAAGACGACGACCACCCCCGCAGAGAGCCCCGTCCTCTCGACGATGGCGGCGACCTTTCCGGTCAGGTCGGCCATCTCGCCGTTTCCCCGGGTCTGAAAGTCGATATGCTCGGTAACGATCAAGGGATCTCCTCCGTCCATTGAAGGGATCTGCATCAAGACCGAGAGGCCGCACGCCTCCATCACCACCCTCGATCCGATTCTGGCGGCCTTGACGGCCCGCCCCTAGCGCCCGACGGAGCCGATGGATGGAGGTGCCGTTGTTCGGCGGTACAGGAGGCTTTCCGGAGCCGGTCCGCATCATCCCGAAAGTATCTGGGGCTCCCACCCTTGATCAAACTTTGCAGAGGAGGAGCAGGGCCGAAAGGGGTGGGGTTGGTCCGGAAATCCGAGAAAAAAATTTTTGTACCATCGGGAAGATATACATCCCATAGGTGTTCACCTTGAAAGCCTTTGGCCTGAAAGCCCTCCTCCTCCTGACCCTCGCCCTGATAATGCCGATGGCCTCCTCCATCGACCCCCCATCAGGCTCTTCCATATACAGCTCCGAGGACGCCTCTTCTTTCGCCGAGTTCTTCGCGATGGAGCCTCCGGCTGCCTCCGGCGAGGTGGAGAGGTACAGCCTCGTCGGCCGGGAGCCCTCCTCCGTCACCTTCGGCGGCCGGTCCACGTCCTATTCCGCCTACCAGTCCGCCGGCGGGGGTGCTAACACCCTCTGGATTTTGGGGGCCTCCACCTGGACCCAGCGGGTCGTCGCTCCCCTGGGATCTTACCTCTACCTCCTCGCCTCCTCTGGCGGGGGAAGGGCCGACTTCTACGAGATCCGCCCCGACGGGACGGTCTCATCCAGCTCCCGAACCCTCTATCCGGGACATAATAGGCTCGTCTTCCACGCCGACGCCGCCGGACGGCACGTCCTCCTCTTCGTCGCCGCCGGCCAGCCGAGCAACGTCGTCATCGTCGATGTCGCCAGAGGAGGCTGGCCTCCGTCGCCGGGGCCGGCCCCCGGCCCAGGGCCGTGGCCGTCTCCAGGATACGCCAGGGTGATCTTCAGCTCCACCTGGCTCAAGGGCTACAGCGTCTTCGTCGACGGCACTTACGTCGGCGGCGACGGCCAGGGCGGCGATCCCTTAGACGGGACCTTCAGCCTGAACGTCCCCGGGGACCGTTACCAGGTCCTGCAGATATCCGCCGGAGGCCGGACCTACTCGGAGCGGGGTACTTTCCTCTCGGGCTACACCTACAGGCTCTCGATATAGCCCGAATCATTCGGGGCGGCCCTCCATCCGCCCCCCCAACGTTTTCCCAACGCCAACGAGGTCCTCCGGCGTTCGACCGGATTAAAACAAACTAACTTGATTTATCCAAAAGATATTTAACCAATTTAGACAAGTCAGCTTTAATTAAATCAATATAACCGACAAAGGTGGACCGATATGCTCAGAACCGCGATGATCCTGCTAACCCTGGCGCTCCTATCGGCGCCGGCCCTATCCCATGACGAATCAGGCCAGACCCTCACCGTCACCGATGAGGAGGGGAGGGAGGTGACCCTTCCCGCGATCCCCAAGAAGATCATCTCTCTCACCCCGGCGGCGGCGGAGGTGATATACGCCCTCGGCGAGGCAGATCGGCTGGCTGCGGTATCGGAGGACTGCATCAGCCCTCCTGGCCTGATGGCGATGGAGAAGGTGGGAGAGTCCGGCCGGGAGGTGGACCTGGAGAGGGTCATGGAGATCGGCCCCGACCTGGTGATAGCGAAGACCGGGGGGCTCTTCTCGGCAGAGGACGAGGAGCGGCTGAAGGGGTACGGGGTCCCCGTCCTCAGGTATCGGGGGCTTCAGATCGACACCCTCATCCCCATGATCGCCGACCTTGGCCTGATCCTGGGGAGGGAGGAGGAGGCGAGGGAGCTGATCGGCTGGGCCAGGGGCTACAGCGACCTCGTCTCTGCCAGGACCGCCGGGATCCCGGAGGAGGAGAGGCCCCGGATCTACTTCATGTCCATGGGCCACTTCGACTGGACCGCCGGCTTCGAGTCGGCGGGGCACGAGAGGATCGTCGAGGCCGGAGGGGAGAACATCGCGGAGGATCTGCCGGGGAAGGTGCCTCACGTCGATATGGAGTGGGTGTTAGAGAGAGACCCGGAGGTGATAGTCTACTCGATCCCCACCTCCCAGTACGCCGGGCCGACCCCGAACCTCCAGGAGATGGCGGATAAGAGGGCGGAGATCATGAGCCTCCCGGCCTTCGACCAGATCGATGCCGTCGAGACCGGAAGGGTCTACGTCGCCGACATAAACATGGCCAGCGGCCTATCTGAGGTCGTGATGATCCTCTACTACGCCAAGTGGTTCCACCCCGACCTCTTCACCGATATCGATCCGCGGGCCGTCTCTGAGGAGGTCTATCGGAGATTCTTCGGTATGGAGATCAACGCCGTTCACCAGGTCTATCCCGAGACCGCAATCTTATAAACGGCCCGGGGATAGAGGCTGCTCCATGGTCTCCAACTTGAATCTGCATGGCTGGGTCGAGGTTGATGGGAGGCGGCTCACGGTGCTGGAGGTGGAGAAGATCCTCGAAGAGAGCCCAGCCACCTTATCCGAGTTCGGAGGCGAGTTCTTCCTCTCCTGGGATGGGGGGAAGGCCCGGGACCATTTCGGGATCGTCCCCGGGGACTGTCCCCCCGGGAAGATCGTCTGCGACGGCCGAGTCGTCGGAGTTGTCGATCCGCAGCCGCCGGCTGCGGACCTCCCCGGGGCGATCGAGACCGCCGTCGTTCTTCGAAAAGACGAGGGGGTCGTCGCCCTCTCCGGCGGCGTCGACTCCGCCCTCGTCGCGGCCTTGGCCGGGAGAGAATGCGTCGTCGTGGGGGTGGAGGGTTCTTCCGACCTGAAGAGGGCGAAGGAGGTCGCCGACGCCCTCGATCTACAGCTGGAGGAGGCATTGATCGACCCCGGAAGGATCGAAGAGGCCCTGGCCGCCGTTCTCCCCGCCATTCCCAGCAGAAACCCCGTCGACGCCTCCATCGCCGCCACCCTCTACTTTGTGGCGGAATGGGCCTCTCTCCGCGGCCACGAGAGGATTCTGGCGGGGCAGGGTGCCGACGAGCTCTTCGGCGGCTACGCCCGGTACCTGGAGACGACGACCCTCGCCGCGGATCTGGAGCGGGACTTCTCCGGCCTTCCCCTCCAGCTGGTCCGGGACCAGGCGGTGGCCGGCCTCTTCGGCGTGCGCTTCTCCCTCCCCTACCTGGACCTTCGGGTGGTGAGGGCCTCCATGGCGATCCCCCCCGAGGAGAAGGTCAAAGAAGGCGTCCGGAAACGGCCTCTGCGGGAGGTGGCGGCCCGCCACCTGCCAGCCGAGGTCGCCTATCGGGAGAAGAAGGCGATGCAGTACGGGTCGGGGGTGATGCGGGAGGTGAAGAGGCTCGCCCGGAGGAGGGGGCACGGGAAGATGGGGGATTATCTGGACGGGCTGCCATGACCGGCCCCGCACCGCATCCTTTTTGAGGCGAGAACCCCTGGGACTATAGGTGGGGTCGGTCTTGTCTTCAGTCTTTTCGCTATCCCCGGGAAGGCACCTTCTCTGGAGCCCGGATCACGGATCGGATATAGTCGCCTCCATAATAGACCTGGCCGAGAGGCTGGAGGTGAGGTGCGGGACGGTCGCCGCCATCGGGGCTCTGACGGAAGCGACCCTGGGTTTCTACGACCAGGAGGCCCACGAGTACAGGACGATCGAGATCGACCGCCCCGGTGAGATAGCAGGCCTCCTCGGAAATATCTCCGTCAGGGACGGCCGGCCCTTCCTCCACGCCCATGCCACCCTGACGGACTCGAAAGGAGACGTCATGGGCGGCCACCTCACCCGCGGGACGGTCTTCGCCGCCGAGGTCTACCTCCAGGAGCTTTTGGGGACGCCGCCGGTGAGGGTCCACGACCCCAACACCGATCTGTTCCTCTGGAGGAGCGGCGATTGAACTCCACCGAGTACTTCGAGGTGCTGGAGGCGGGGCTCGCCTCCGGGATGGAGGTCGCCGGCAGAGCCCGACGCCAAGGCAAAGATCCCAGCCTCTCGGTGGAGGTGCCGACGGCCATCGACCTGGCGGAGAGGGTCGAGAAACTGATCGGGATCGAGGGGATCGCCGCCAGGGTCCGGGAGCTGGAGGCGGAGGGGATGAGCCGGGAGGAGGCGGCCCTGGCCATAGGCTCCGACTTCGCCGCAGGAAGGATCGGGAGCTTCTCGTCGAAGATCGAGGCGATCGACGGCGCCATCCGGACCTCCGTCGCCCTCCTCACCGAGGGGGTGGTGGCAGCCCCCATCGAGGGGATCGCCAAGGTCGACCTGGGGAAGAACGACGACGGGACCGAGTACCTCAAGGTCTACTACGCGGGGCCCATCAGGTCGGCCGGGGGGACGGCCCAGGCCCTCTCCGTCCTCGTCGCCGACTGCGTCCGGCGGGAGGTGGGGATCGACCGGTACAAGCCGAGGCCCGATGAGGTGGAGAGGTACGTCGAGGAGATCGGCCTATACCGGCGGGTCGCAGGCCTCCAGTACGCTCCGTCCGACGATGAGATCAGGACCCTGGTTCGGAACTGTCCGATCTGCATCGAGGGGGAGCCGACGGAGGAGGAGGAGGTCTCGGGCTTCCGGGACCTGGAGAGGATCGAGACGAACCGGATCCGGGGCGGCGTCGCCCTCGTCTCCGCCGAGGGGATCGCCCTCAAGAGGCCGAAGCTGAAGAAGCACGTGACGAAGCTCGCCATCGAGGGCTGGGACTGGCTCGACGAGCTAGCCAGCGGCGGAAAGAAGGATGGTGGCGGCACCAGCGAGAAGTTCCTCCGGGACATCATCGCCGGAAGGCCGGTCTTCAGCCACCCCCACCGCCCCGGGGGGTTTCGGCTGAGGTACGGAAGGAGCC
>Ga0334882_1002415_pt1 | contig 19131 bp, 20 predicted proteins | sample GraSluR1_MG_5_FD_207226 | JGI IMG/M metagenome (GOLD analysis project Ga0334882, IMG submission 207226) | Sludge microbial communities from methane-producing bioreactor in Wageningen University, Netherlands - Granular Sludge_15_04-R1 | ecosystem: Engineered > Bioreactor > Anaerobic >...
GGATTTGCTTAATCGAGCCAACGCTATATTAGACCAGGATTAAAAGAGGTGAAACATGAACAAGATTTTAATTAGCATAGGGTTGTGCTTGCTTTTGCTTAGTTTTCCTCTACAACAAAGCATAGCCCAAACTGTTCCGGATCCCCCGGGAGAATTGTTTGCTGTAGCAGTTTACGATCAGATTAATTTGACCTGGAGAGATTATTCAGATAATGAAACAGGCTTTTCTCTGGAAAGAAAAAGTGGAAGAAATGATTATCAGGAAGTAGCAAAATTATCTGCTGACAGCGAATTTTTCCTTGATACACAGTTAAATCATCATACTACCTATTACTATCGTATATGCGCTTTTAATGAAATTGGCAAATCGAGATATTCCAATGAGGCTTTTGCTCGTACAGAAGAGCCTCCTCCTCAGGAAGTCTATGATGTACCCCTTCCCCCATCTGATTTAAATGCCCGGGTTATCAATGAGCGTGAAGTGGAGCTTACATGGAAGGACCAATCCACTAATGAAGATGGCTTTGTGCTGGAGCGAAGAACTCCAAGCAGTCAATACGAGCAGATAGTCAAACTGCCCGAAAACCAAACCTCCTACATGGACCAGACCGTTGAGCCAAAACAATTTTATTATTATAGGATTAAAGCTTTCAATTTATTGGGGGATTCATCTTATTCCAATGAGGCAGTTGTTGAAACGCGAATCGTAGAACGGGAGTTGCCTCCAGTAGAAGCTCCTCCAGATCCCCCCAATCAGCTGACTGGAGTACTTGAAGGAACAGTTATTATGCTCCGATGGAAAGATCAATCCGACAATGAAACCGGATTTCGTATATATTATGCCATGAACGATATTGACAACATTTCCCTTTATCAACAAGTATCCAAAGATACTACAGAATATGGCATCACTGATCTTTACCTTCCAGGAACCACTTTTTTCTTTTATGTTACTGCCTTTAACTCCTTTGGAGAATCCCTTCCCACCGATACTGTAATGGTGAGAATCAGAGATAGCCAGGATGAAACAACCCCCAAGCCACCTGAAAATTTAAAAGCCCTGGAAATATATGAGCGTGATGTTGTGTTGGGATGGACGGATAAATCAGACAACGAAGAAGGTTTCAAGCTTGAACGCAGAAGGGTGGATGAATCCTCTTTTAAAATTATCGTTACGCTGGCAAAAAACACTCAACAATATCGGGACGCAGCTCTTGAACCCGGAGTAACTTATTTTTACCGAATATATGCTTTTAACGATAAGGGGAGCTCCTGGCCATCCAATACTATTGAAGTAAAGACCAAGGGAGTGACAGGCGGTTACACTCCTCCTGAAGCTACCATCATTATTGTGCTGCAAATTGGCTCCAATCGTATCATGATTAATGGTAAAGTATCCGAAATGGATGCAAGGCCAACGATATATGAAGGACGCACCTTGCTTCCCATTCGTCCGGTCGTTGAAGCTTTGGGTGGTACTATTGATTTTGAGCCCCACTCAAAAACGATAACCATTAAATTAAAAGATATTGTTATTGTTATGCAGCTCAATAATCCTCAGGCAACAGTTAATGGGAGACAAGTTCCCATTGACAAAAACAATCCCAAAGTAGTGCCCATGGTAGTGCCCCCGGGTCGGACGCTGGTCCCTTTGCGGTTTGTAGCAGAAAATCTCGGCTGTAAAGTTGACTGGGAGCCCAATGAAAAGAAAATTACCATAACCATGGAGCTAAACTAATTATAATCGCTTGGTCATGATTTCTTGATCTTGGTATTTAAGAGGATGATGAGTGCTATAAGATCACATTGGCTTAGAATTAATTAACAATCCTTTAAATTAAATTAGCTGTTCCTGCTATAATACTTTTGAGCTGTAATCTTTATGCGGAGGGTGGCCATATGGATGATGACAACAAATCATTTGCAGCGAAAGTATTGACCACAGTTCTTATTATTGGTTTTTTAGCTCTGGCATGCTATGTTGTTTATTACAACCGGGATTATTTTTTAATTGGTTTTATTGCAATTATATTAGCCATTTTTATTCGTTCTATCAGTTCAGCGCTCATTGCTCGATTCCGATTTCATCCTTCGCTGGCTTATTTTTTTGGACTTATGGCTATGATATTGTTGATGCTGACACCTTTTGCTTCTGTTTCTCTGCCTTTGATTGGCCAAATTCAGAAACTTGTCAATAACTTACCCCAATTTATTGATGGAATGCAAGATTTATTAGTTAATCTAACGGAGCGCTTCCCCTTCCTTTTTGCTCGATTGGATTTAGAGGCTTTGCTAAATGATTTGGGACAAAACCTTCAGCGCATCTTTAGCGGATCTTTGTCTTATATTGCTGTAGCTTCTGGCTCTATTGCCACTTTTGTAGTCATGATTGTGCTGGCATCATTTATAGCCAGAAATCCTAGAGAATACTCGGAAATAGTTTTGCGTTTTTTACCCCCGAAATCCCGAAGTTTATTTTTAGAAACTCTCCACGAGATTGAAGATGTATTAAAGCACTGGATCACAGGCATGCTTTTGGCTATGTTTTATGTAGGTTTGCTGACTACTTCAGGTTATTTAATCATCGGTCTGGACTATTTTTTAGTTTTTGGCATTGCGGCAGGATTTTTAGAGATTATTCCTTTTTTTGGTCCATTTCTGGGAGCATTGGCTCCTTTGACCTATGCCTTGATTGAGTCCCCTGCAAAAGTATTTCCCATTTTAATTGTTTACCTAATTGTCCAGTTTACTGAAAATTACTTTTTTGTACCCTATGTTATGCGCAAACAAGTGCACCTTCCTCCTGCAGTATCCATTTTTGCAATTTTAGTCTTTTCCAAACTTTTTGGATTTATAGGAATTATTATCGCTGTACCTATGCTTGCCTCGATCATTCTTGTTACAGAAAAATTGCTTAACAGGCAACGTGAGCCCCTGGGTGGTTTTATCAGGAAGGTTGAGCCTCCAAAAATACTTCATCATGAAACTGATGAAGAACAAGACGAGTTAAGTCCATCTTGAAATTATATCTGGAAGAATTATGCTTAGGCTGATAATTAAAACAAAGAAGGGATTAAATGGATATTAAGACTATTTCTAGAAAACATCAAGCTAAAATTATTGCAACCATTGGTCCTGCCTCTGACACTCCAGAAGCAGTATCCCTTTTGATAAAAGAGGGAGCCACTCTTTTTCGAATTAATCTTTCCCATTCTTCTCCAAAAGAGGTTATTCGCCTGGTACAAACAATAAGGGAAGGATCCCGGTTGGCAGCCCACAACGTCGGTATAATCGCAGATGTACCAGGTCCAAAACTACGCATTAGCGGACTAAAACAGGAGTTTCAAATTAATGCCGGGGAACAGCTCTGCTTGGTGCGCGAAGGTTGCCCAAGCTGTGACTATCCGGTTGATCATGCCATTAGTCTAAACTATCCCGAGATTCTTGAAGATGTCAATGTCAAAGAATTGTTGTATATTGATGATGGAACTATCCGTTTTCGTGCGATAGACAAAGAATCATACTATGTCTTGTTTGAAGCCATGAATGACGGTATTATAAAGCCAAACAAAGGGGTTCATTTACCTCACACCCATTTGCGAATTGGTTTTCCAACTGAAGAAGATTTAGAATGGGTACGATTCTTATGTGACCATGATTTATGCGATTTCATGGCTTTATCCTATATTCGATCAGTGGGTGATGTCCAGCGTATTAAAGAAATTATCAAAGAAAGAGAAAAAAATATTTACCTGATTGCTAAAATTGAAAAGCATGAGGCCATTGCCCATTTGGAAGAAATTGCTCAAAGTGCTTATGGAATTATGGTGGCACGAGGAGATTTGGGCATTGAGCTTCCTATGGAAGATATTCCTCATGTGCAAAAACGAATCATCAAGTTTTGCAATCAAATGGGAATTCCGGTTATTACAGCAACGCAAATGCTCGAATCCATGATACACTCTCCAACTCCTACCCGAGCTGAAACAGCCGACATTGCCAATGCCATACTGGATGGTTCAGATGCAGTAATGTTGTCTGCTGAAACCGCTATTTCTCGGAACCCTGCCCTGGCTGTCAAAACAATGAGAAAGATCATTGAAAAAACTGAAAGTTATATTGATTATCAAAAGATTATCGAAGAACGCAGTCAATTTATGATTAATGATGTCTCTGATGCTATCGCCAACAGTGCTTCAAGAATAGCCAAAACCATACAAGCTAGCTGCATTGTTTGCCTTACTTCCTCAGGAAGCACTGCAAGAAGAATATCCAAATACCGTCCTCAGGTTCCCATCTATTCTATGACTAATAATGCCCATATTATCAGCGTATCTGAATTGATGTGGGGGGTTACTCCCTGTCTGATTCCCCTCACAGATGATGTTCAGGAGAGCATCCATTTGGCTGTGCAATTCCTGAAGGAGCGGAATTTGGTCAAGCATGGCGATCGAGTAGTTTTTACCCTGGGGATCCCCATGGGGGTTTCTGGCTCTACCAACCTGATACAGGTTGTTCATATCACTTAGTTCCTGGAGGTTTACTAACCATGGCAAAAGAGCCTTTTGATATTAAACAAAATCACTTTCGGGTGATTGCAGCCATCATCCTGATTGTTTTTGGAATTTACCTGATTATTCGAAATATGCCAATTTCAAGCGAGTTAACCTATTATTTTTTTCCTGGCGTCCTTCTTTTGGCTGGTTTTTACTGGCTTACTGAGTTTTTTTTAACAGAAAGAGAAGGCATTTTAGTGCCCGGGCTGCTTTTTGCTGTGTTGGGACTTTTTCTCATTTTTTCCCGATGGCAGGTAGTCCCACCCCTTTCTTCCTCCTGGCCTTTATTATTAGCTTGTGTAGGTGGAGTTTTATGGATTCATGCCCTAATGGAACGTACACCATCCTGGCCCATGCTATTATTGGTTATTATTGGGATAGGGCTTTATATTAGTTCCAAGCCCTGGTTTTCTTTATCAAAAATACTTTCATATTGGCCCATTCTTTTGATTGTTATAGGTATCAGCTTTATTTTTCGTCAAAATCGAAAAAAAACCGATTCTGTGGCTCAAGATCCAGATCCTGCAATCCCTCTGGATTCATCAGAAGAGCTTGAAAAAACCGATTAAAGGAAGTATACTTGGATGAAAAATAACGCCGAAGTGGCGAAATTGGCAGACGCGGCAGACTCAAAATCTGCAGAGGTTCACTCCTCGTGTGGGTTCAAGTCCCTCCTTCGGCAATTCTTCGTATTACTGAAAAACTTTTCCTTAACTAACACTGAGAAAGGTTTTCGATGATGGCAATTATCCATGGATTTGAGCTAAGTAAAAAAATGTTGCCTGAGCTTGCCAGAATTTTCCGTGCTTTATCCTCACCTATCCGACTTAAAATTCTTTTTTATTTAAGCGATGGAGAGCATTGTGCCTGTGAATTCCCACCGCTGGTAGGAGCCAGTCAACCCAATACTTCACGCAATTTGGACATCCTCAAAAAAGCTGGCCTGGTTAAATATCGCCGGGATGGCCAAAAACTAATATATGCTCTCAATGAGCCTTCCCTCGTTCCCTGGATTCATAAGCTTTATCAAGCCATTCATGGAACTGAGTCCAAATAAAAGGTCATTGATGGAAATCAGAAGAAAGTGGAAGCCTCCCTCCCGAGAGGAATGGAAAGCATTGTATCAGGCTGCAATCAGTTTTCGTAAGTTAGAGTGCTGGAACTATATGCAAATTGACGATATCTTTGGCATTGAAGATCCTTTGTCAGGTGAAATTGCTTTTTGTACCATTCTGGGATCGGAAGAAGAATACTTTGGCCTTGCAGCTTATATGGGACATGGTGGTTTGTTTCTTTTAAATTACTTAATCAGTGGCACTGAAAAAGCTCTTGAAGAGACTGATATTTATGAAGGGCGAAATCTGATATGTTCTTTTGAGCCATGGGATAACTTACTGATAGAAGAACAAATTCAAGCAGAAAGTTTCAATCCCAAACTCAGAGAGGATCCGCTTTGTCCTGGATTCATTAGTTATGAGCCGGGATACATTCCCTATAGCCTATCTCAGGAAGAATGCCAGCTGATGACTAAAATTTTAGCCCAAACGCTTCCCATTGCGCGCAAACTAAAACAAGATCCTCAGTACCTTCGTTCTGGACCCCGCGATCAGATACTGGTGCGTCGAGTTTATTCAAAAAACCAACACAATACTCCCTTGTGGAAAAACGTTTGGAAGCCTTTTCCTGCTTTTTTTCCTTTGTATCCTGTGATTCATATCCATGATCCACAAATCAAAAAACGTCTTTACCATTATCCTATTGAAGAGGGGATGGAGTGGGAAATTGATTTCCACCTTATGCCTTTTGTGGTCGAAGAAGGTTATAAGCCCTATTACCCCAGAACGTTATTTATCGCGGATCGTCTGACAGGCTTAGTGATGGAGCCAGCTATATGCAATGATATTGAAGCCCCCGAAAAAAAATTACTTCAGCATTTAATCAAGCTTATTGATCAACAAAGTTCGCGCCCTTCTGCCATATACGTGAAAAATATTTCGACTCACCATCTTATGAGCATGGTTTCCAGTGAGCTTGGTATCCAGCTTATCCGAACCTCAAGCCTTCCCATACTTGATGAAGCAAAAAAAGCCTTGCTCAAGACTATTTCTCGGTATCGTTCCTCCATGGTACATTAAGGAGCATTTGTTATCGCTTCCAAAGAAGAAATACTATATCGATTGCGTGAATGGAGATTAAAAAAAAGCCAGCAAGAAAACATCCCTTTATATATGGTCATGCAAAACAAAGCTATGGAAGCTCTTGCAGAACTTCAACCAAAAAGCCGAGAAGAATTTATCGAAATAAAAGGACTGGGAGAGCGGAAGTATGACCAGTATGGCTTAGAGATTTTGGATATCCTTCACCCAGAAAACCATATTAAAGAAATCAAATCAGAACAAACCGAAAGCATATCCCTGTTTGAAAGCTTAAGTGATAACTCGCTTACCGACATCATCAGTAAAAAAGTGCTTTCTGTGAGCCAAATGCTTGACCTGGTGAAAGAAGTTCTCCGACCCTTGCAATTCAGGGTCCAGGGAGAAATATCAAGCTTTAAGCTTCAACGGCATCTGTATTTTTCTTTAAAAGATGCTCAGGATGAAAGTAAAATGGATGCCATCATGTGGGAGTCTGACCTGAAGTATTGTGGAATAGATCCTAGAGAAGGCCTGGAAGTAATTGTTCAGGGCTATATGGATATATATAAGCCCAGCGGAAAAGCTTCTTTTATTGCCCAAACCATGGAACTGGTTGGAGAAGGCGCATTAAAAAAAGCTTATGATGAACTAAAAAACAAACTTTCCCAGGAAGGCCTTTTTGACGAAGATCGAAAAAAAACCTTGCCCTCTTTCCCTCAACGTTTGGGGGTTATTACTTCACGGTATGGAGCTGTAATTCATGATTTGCTTAATAATCTGGGCAAGTATGGCTATAAGATTCAACTCTATGATACAAGAGTTGAAGGATCTCTGGCCACCAAAGAGCTAATGTCTGCTTTAACGTATTTCAAAGAGCAAGCTATCGATCTTTTAGTAGTTATCCGTGGCGGAGGAAGCCTTGAAAGCTTACAGCCCTTCAACCATGAAGCTCTGGTTCGGACTGCCGCTGAATACCCCATACCGATTATTGCAGGCATTGGACATGACCAGGATATCCCTTTGTTTTCCATGGTAGCTGATGCTGCTTTTTCCACTCCTACTGCAGTTGCTCGCGAAATCAACCGAAGCTGGGACAGTGCGCTTGAAAAGCTCAGATACTACGAAAATGCTGTCATCAACAAATATGTGCCCCTGTTGCTTCGCTCCAAACATATTATTCATCAGAATATCTCCAAATGCGAACGCTATTGTTTGCGCCTAAGCCAGGAGCAAAAAGCCATATGGCATCTCATGGATTCCATTCTGCAGAAATGGAATCAGTTGGTCGAAAAAACCACTTCAGCCCTTTACCACTGTATAGAAAAGATTATCCAACGATATGGACTTGGTCTTGAATTTGTTTCTCGCCACCTGAAACATCAAGAAGATAGTATAAGAAAGAACAATCCTGATCGTCTTTTAGATATGGGTTACAGCATTATATTTCATCAAGATAGGGTAATATCGAGTGTCCATAAATTATGCCTGGATGATTTTGTCAAGATTAGACTGAAAGATGGTGAAATACATTCCAAAGTGATGGATATCAAACAAAGGAGTGAACATGGAGCAATTGAATCTGACGAAAATTCTTAAGCAATTAGAAGAAATCAATGCCTGGTTTGACCAACAGGAAGAGCTGGATGTAGAAACAGGTCTTGAAAAAGTAAAAGAGAGCCTTCGACTGGTAAAAGCCAGTAGAGCTAGACTCAAAGAGATTGAAAACGAATTTGAAGAAATAAAAAAAGATTTGATGGAAGAAAAATGATAAAACCCATGAAATGGATATCCTGGAATGTCAATGGCCTAAGGGCTTGCCTGAACAAAGGCTTTATGGATTTTTTCAATACAGTGAATGCGGATTTTTTTTGTCTTCAGGAAATCAAACTATCTGAAGGACAATTGGAACTCGTTCTCCCAGGATATCAGCAGTATTATCATTTTGCACAGAAAAAAGGATACTCGGGTACAGCCATCTTTTCAAAGCATGAACCTATTGCAGCTAAATATGGCATAGGTATTCAAAAGCATGACCAGGAAGGTCGAGTGATTACTTTGGAGTATGAAGCTTTTTTCCTGGTAACCGTCTATACACCCAACGCACAATCAGAATTGACTCGGCTTGGCTATCGCATGGAGTGGGAGGATGCTTTCATGGCTTACCTTAAAAAACTCGACCTTCAAAAGCCAGTTATCTTTTGCGGGGATTTAAATGTAGCTCACCGGGAAATTGATCTGGCTCATCCAGAGAGCAATCATCGAAGTGCTGGCTTCACGGATGAAGAAAGATCCAAATTTTCCAGGCTTTTATCTCAAGGTTTTGTAGATACCTACCGGTATTTTTATCCCGACCAACAGGATGCTTATACCTGGTGGTCATACCGAACACGTTCCAGAGTAAGGAATGTCGGCTGGAGAATTGACTATTTTTGTGTTTCCAAAAGGCTGGCTCCCAACCTTGTTTCTGCTGAGATCTATCAAGATGTCATGGGGTCTGACCATTGTCCAATTGGGCTGATTGCTTCAGTTTAATACTGGATCTCTGCGAAAGCAGCATTCATCGTTGCAATAAATTGTAGATTACCTGGGCTAGTTCTGATCTGGTAACATTATGATCAGGCCTGAAGCATTGATTCTCATCCACTTTCATCAGGCCTTTTTCAACACAATATCTTACAGCTTTTTCGTACCAGGACTTTTCTGAAAGATCCGTTATGTGAGGTTTAAGCTGAGAAAGCTTTTGAAATAGATCCTGGTAGGGAAAACGTTTCCCAGGGCAAAGTGTTTTGACCAGTTCACGGTGTAGCTTAAACAATATCCCTGAATATTGCTTTTTTGTTTCCCTACAAACCTGAAGTAAGGTTTGGAATTGAGCTTCAGGCATGGAATAAAGCTCAAAATTGCCAATACAGGCAATGGCTATGGAGTTTTGGTTATTGACTCCCGACGGGTCAACATGGGGATCTCCCCGGTCTATCCCACAATGGGGAGCTACCTTGTCCCAGCTTAAGGCATTGAAGCGCCTACCTGTAGGCCCTATCAAGGTATGATAAAAGTGGTGGTATTTACCTTTGCTTTGATCAATTGCCCATCTGGAGAGAGCATCCACGATATCAGCCCCATCTCCTGATTGGCCTGTCCCTGTAGCCGTATGGTGCAATACGATAGCTTTGATTTTCATTTTTTCTCCTCTTTGTATTCTTTGTTATCCAATTAGAGAAGAAAAGTGCAGAAAAAAGGCACTTTAATTGTCTTTTTTTCTATGCTGAAGGTGTAGTAAAAAGCTAAAAAACAAAGATAAGATGGAAACAAAAGCCATCAATGCCAGTTTGCCCCAAAAGAGCCCCTGAAAAAAAGATGGCCAGTTTCCCATTAGCATATTTGTACGACTAAAATACATGTCGTGCTTTACAACAATATCTCCCCATTGGTAAATGCTTGAGAAAACGGATCTAAGGAGAGCAACAATGGCTGAGAACGGATTGTATATGGCTATCCAGGTGAAATTGATCGGATGAGCGGTCATATAAGTTTCATTAGAAAGTATTGTGGCATTGCGGTAAGAGAGTATCATTCCCCATATCAACAGTGCCAATGAAACCAAATAAAATCCAGCCAGCCAAAATTTTTTTTGTTTGTACAAGACATCTTCCCGTTCCAAACGGTATCTCTGCCAGAAATTTATTAGTAGCAGTATCAGTAATGGCAAAATAAAAACGGAAGCCCATGCCAAAAACAACACTATTTGATCGTTAAGATTGAAAATACGTATCCAGGAAGATTGTTGACCTCGTTGGTAATAGTGAATAAACAGCGCCAACCCTGACCAGGCGACAATCGAGAGGCCAAAAACAAGTATGAGTATCCGAAAAAGAGCATTCTTTTTGTTCTTTGGGGAATAGTGACTACTGCTCCATGAAAGAATCCATCCTACTTGAAGCAGTGCCCAAAAACTACTTAAATGAGCAAATAAAAACAAAAAATATTGAAGATTTAACTGGAAATTTTGGTTGTAAGAAAAATAAAACCAATCCCAGGTATATCCCAGGGTGCCAATAATGATAAGATTGACTACGGCAAAAATAATCATGAGTATTTTACTGGATTTCATGGTTTCAACCTCTTACTTTCTATTTTTGAAATAACTCCTTGATACTCCCGATAGATCCCAAAATCCCTGTAGCTTCATATGGCAGGTAGATGACCTTGTTGTCCTTGCCTGATACCATTTCTTTGAGTGTTTCAATGTATTTCACTGCTAAAAAGTAAGTTGCAGGATCAATGCTACATTTTTCGAGGGCTTCGGCGATTTTCTTTATGGCCTGTGCTTCACCCTCCGCTGTTAGGATTTTTGATTTTCTAATACCCTCAGCGCGGTTGACTTCAGACTCTCTGATCCCCTCCGATTGCAAGATGCTGGATCGCTTCAAGCCCTCAGCTTCCAGGATGGCAGCTCGGCGGTCCCGTTCAGCGCGCATTTGTTTCTCCATGGCCTCTTTGATATCAATGGGGGGTACTATGTCCTGGAGTTCCACCCTATTAACCTTGATACCCCATTTATCGGTAGTTTCGTCCAGTATTTCCCGTAGTTTTTTATTAATCACATCTCTTGATATTAAGGTTTCATCGAGTTCCATCTCTCCGATGACATTTCGCAGAGTGGTTTGGGTCAGTTTTTCGATGGCATCGGGAAGATTGCTGATTTCATAAATCGATCGCATGGGATCAACCACTTGAAAATAAAGCAATGCATTGATTTCCAGTATCACATTATCCTTGGTAATAACATTTTGTTTTGGAAAATCATATACGGTTTCGCGCAGGTCAATTTTTACCGTAGCATACTTCTTGATCACAGTAGCGCCATCATAAGTTTCTTTGAGCTTTTTCCACTGAATTTCCCGGGCACGGTCAAAGATAGGCCAGATAATGTTTATGCCTGGTTGTAAGGTGCGGTGGTATTTGCCCAAACGCTCAATAACCATAGTTTCGCTTTGCTGAATTATCTTCAAGCCGGCAATAGTAAAGACAATAACAAAAATCGCAACAAACAGTAAAACCCAAACCATTTTATTTTTCCTCCTTGTCCGCGTTAAGTGGCTCAACCCATAGTTTTGTTCCATCTATCCGGAGCACTTTTACTTTAGTGCCTTCAGGAACCATAGTATCTTTTTCGCTAAGGGCTTTCCAGTCGTCTCCATTAACTTTTACCCGACCCTTGTTTTTGGCTTGATCAATAGCGTCTGAGACGATGCCAATTTTGCCAGGAAGTGCTTCCACATTAGTGGCTACCTGGGACGAATGCCGGTAAAGCAAGCGAAGGACCAAAGGGCGGATAATAAAAAAGAAAAAGAGGGTCGTAGCGGAAAAAACCACTAATTGTACAGTTGCGCTGGCATTCAGGGCTGAAGCTATCGCAACTGCAATAAATGCAGCTCCAAAGCAGGCCAGAAAAAAAGAAGGAGTAAACATCTCCAAAATCAAAAATAGCACTGCCAGACTAGCCCAGGCATGCCATAGTTTCATTATTTACCTCCCTGTCAGTCTTTCAGTCGAACTCCCCGGGCATCGGTACTGATGTTGCCGGTCAAGATCATGATAGCTTCAATAAAAGCCCACAGCCCGGCTGCGGATAAAAACAGCATACTAAAACCCCAGGTAAAGGGAATCAGCACAAAGCCCAACAGGGACAGGCCAAGCTGTATTCCTCCCTTGCTGGTAAAACCCAGATAGAAATTATGAATGCCAAGATAACCAATGAATATACCCAACAAACCTGCAATCAGCTTGGATTTTGGCTCTCCGTAGGCTTCAGGCTGCTGCAGGCTGACTCCGCAAGTGACGCAAACTACCGCATAAGGATTGGTTGCTCCACCGCAATAATAGCAATAGTTGCGACCCATGGTCGGGTGCCATCCGCAATTGGGACAGGCATAAGCCATCTCGGATACTTCCATACGACAGTTTCTGCAATACATGACAAGCCTCCTTCTCCAAGGAAATTACTGCATATCTATGCATGATTATAACCTTTTTTTTTACCTTGTCTTTAACGATATAGGCCTTTTCCACAGCTTAGCTATTGCATAAGCATCATTTTTCCTTGATTATATTGATTTTCAGGGTACAACATAGCATAGTGACAAATATAAGCTAGGGTGTCTTTATCCCGGAGAGGAGGGTAATATGAAAGTAAATACCCTGTTTCTGGCTGTGGTATTGGTCATTTTTGGCTGTAGTATCCTTTCACTGCCTCCAGGAGTTAGCCAAAGCAAAGGGCCTACCCTGCTGATGGTTATCTCCCCTGCAGATGCCCAGAAAAAAGAGGCAATCGAGCGCATTCATTCCTATTATGATGCCCGTGGAATAAGCTTTGAAACTGCGCTAACTTCCGATTTTTCAAACGCTGAAGCCCTGAAAGATTCGCTTCGAGCAAGATATCAAAAAGAAGGCATCAGCAACCTTATCCTTCCCCTGCGAAGCTTTCAAAGCAGGATTACCGTCAATATCCATGGGACGGAGCATGAGTTGCTTTCCGATTTTTACTTTGCCAATCTGGATGGCGACCCTCATTGGACCAGCGAAATTAGTGTTGCCCGTACATCGGTGGATGAAATGGAAGCTATCGCCAAGCGTGCCAATGCGCCAGAAGTGCAAATGGACTTTGCCTTTCCCATGATCAACTACTTGCGCGCTCAAGGCAAATGCTGGGTCTATCATGAAGTAGATCCTTCCCAGATGGGAGCAGACTTGAAAAAACAAGTCCAAAACCAAGGCTACAAGGCAGTGAGTTATTTTGAATCCGAAGGCGACCGAAGCTGTGGGCAGAAGCCTGATTTTTCTCTTCAGGAGGAAACGATTGCCCAGGCTTCAGGCAATGTAAGCTTTTACCTCTCTACCATCGAAGTGTTAAACCCTGATGCTGAGGGCAATGCTGAAATTCAACGCTATCCTCAATTCATGCGAGCCATTCTCCATGATAAAAATAAAAGTGGAACAGTGGATCCGGGTGAGGTTGAAGTTAAAAAGTATTATTCCTATAGCTCTCAAACTACTGATATTCATCGCATTGGCTTGATGCCTTTGTTTGACAATTCCCAATTGAACCTGAATCAGTTTTCGTCCATCATCAGCCATGAATACCCCGGAAAAGCCCCCATTTTCTTTGGGCAGGGATCTGGCATGACAGCTTCTTATCTGGCGGTTTTGCGCCTGGTGGCTGAGAATCTGATTGCCGGTAAATCTGTGGGAAAAAGCATTGAAGTTTATCAAAGATATAAAGAGAAGTTTCCGCTCGATTTATACAACCAGGAGCTTTTTGCGCTGAGTCTTTTTGTGCGGGGCGATCCAAGCTTAAGTCTGGGAGAACTGGTCTCAGCCCCTAAAATTGAAATTGATGCTCCCGAAGAGCTTCATTTTGGCCTGTCCCCGCTGAAAGTAGTGACCATCAACAATCGAGGCAACAGTCCCCTCGAATGGGAAATCAGCGAACATCCTTCCTGGCTTTGGGCTATACCTCGTTCGGGCAGTATCCTGCCTGGAAAACAGCAAAGCATTGGGCTTGTATCTATCCCAGCCTGGCTCTCTAAAAGAAAAGAAGGCATCATAACCATAAAAAGCAACGACCCCCTGCAACCCGAAATCCACCTAAAAGTGTCAAGGGAACGGGGTTATTGACACAAAATTATACTGTGATAATGAGGTTTTGTGTAAAAATATCAATTTAGTAAAAATCGGGGTGCTCTATAAACATAAGATAAATGCCGTAATCTGCATGGTTTTCGGCTCGAATATACCCAGTGGGAAATATGATTTCATCTGGAGAAGAATTGCTTGATCGAGTGAAAATAAAGAAGCTCAACAAAAAAACCAATCCTGTCAAAGCAAGGACTAGAAGCTTATGGCGAAACTTTAGCTTTTTTGGCATATGGTTCTCCTCATCTTCACTATAGCCTTTTTACTTGCTCTACCCACTCTCGGATTAAGCTTTCTTCTTCAAGGCATTCTGGCGCTTGGGTAAACAAATAGTCAAAATCCAATGAGTCGTAATGTATGTTGATTAATTTCATTGCGTAAATCCTTGAATCACTTTCTTCCCAGTGTAAATATCTTCTTAAACGATCCATAATGATATCTTCGATGGAAATTACATAACAGTAAAAATCTTCGTTGGTTTCGTCCACCACTTTTTGAGTTTTCTCATATGAGCCTCCCAAGCGAGATGTAATAAGCTCTATCATAATCTCTAAAGGCGTGTGCAGGAAGTGTCGATCTTTTCGTGTGAACCCAAGATCTTGAAGGATTGAAGCAATAATTCTTGAATCATCTTCGTACACAACAAGATCCAAATCTCTTGTAGAGTAAAGTCTTTCAGAATAAATTTCGACTGCAAAACCACCAACAATTATCGGTTTGATGGCAGAATGTTCAAGAAGCTTGGTTAGAATAGTAATAACTTTGATAAATACATCATATTTTTGTCCGGGTCAAGTTTGACTAATTCACTTTTAGCCCATATGATATCGTATTTTTTATCAGTTTTTCCGTTGGAAATCATTTAAAATCTTTTGTTTTGTAGCAGGTCTAACTTTTTTTCTGCCAGAAGAATAGTTTTTTTCACTTTTAACCAAGACTTCAATTTTTCTTTCTTTTTTCAAAACTTCTTCTCGGTTGCATCTTTTCTTTATTTCGCCAAAAGTAATTACTCTCATTAGATCCTCCGAGATAAATATACTTATATCTTTAGAAAAGTTCAATCATTCAGCTCATCTGCCAGGAGCTCTGCCTGTTTGAGGACGTTTTCGGTAGCTTCCAATTGCAAATCGGGAGGGTAGCCATATTTTTTCAATATCCGTTTTACGCTTACTCTAAGCTTGGCTCGAACGCTTTCTTTCAATCGCCAGTCGATGCTGGCATTTTTCCTGACACTTTTCAGCACTTCCATGGCAATCACTGCTAGTTGCTTGTCGCCCAAAACTTCCTTGGCGCTTTCATTGTTGGACAGAGCATCATAAAAAGCCAACTCATCCTCGTTCAAATCGAGTGCCTTGCCTCGTTGCTCCGTGTCGCGAATCTCTTTGGCTATCTTGATCAGCTCTTCAATAATCTGGGCAGAACCCAGCAAATTGTTCTGATACTTATGGATGGTTTTCTCCAACATTTCCGAGAGCTTTTTGCTTTGAATCAGATTCTTCCTCGAACGCGTCTTGATCTCATCGTTCAGTAGTTTCCGCAAGAGCTCCAGGGCGAGGTTTTTCCGCTCCATGTGGCGCACTTCTTCCAAAAACTCATCCGAGAGGATAGAAATATCAGGCTTCTTGATCCCTGCGGCATCAAAAACATCCACAATCCCCTGGCTTACAATGGCGCGATCCACAATCTGGCGGATAGCTGTCTCCACCTCGATATCAGACCTGCCTCCAGACCTGGGGTCAAATTTACACAGTCGGGCTTTGATAGCCTGAAACAAACCAATCTCCTCTTTGTGCTCCATCACCAATGGATGAGGCACCGCAAGTGCAAAAGCCTGCGAAAGCGCAGTCACCTGATGAACAAAACGCTCTTTATGTTTTTCTCTGGCTAAAATAAATTCCTGAGCTTCCAGAATGATATGGAGCTTTTGCTGGGTATCTGCATTGAAAAAGTGGAAATAGTCAAAGCCATGCAAAATTTGTTGTACCGTTTCCAGTCGTTCCAGGCATTGAGCTACCGCATCTTCCTGCTTGAAGGCGGGATCCCCCTTGCCTCCGCTGGCAGCATAGGTTGCCATGGCAGACTTCAGGTCAGAAGCAATGCCGATATAGTCCACAATCAGGCCCCCGGGCTTATCCCTAAATACACGATTAACCCGCGCAATAGCCTGCATCAGGTTGTGTCCACGCATGGCCTTGTCTATATACATGGTATGAAGGCAGGGCACATCAAATCCCGTGAGCCACATATCTCTCACAATCACCAGCTTAAGGGGGTCATGGATATCCTTGAATCGGTTACTGAGCGTAGTACGACTGCCCTTGGTGGTATGGTGCATCTGCCACTCCCCAGGGTCCGAAGAGCTGGAAGTCATGATCACCTTGATACTGCCTTTATTCAATTCGGTATCATGCCATTCGGGTCGAAGCTTGATAATCTGAGTATAAAGCTCCACCGCTATGCGACGGCTCATGCATACGATCATACCCTTGCCTTCAAAGGCTTCCTGACGCTGTCCAAAATGCTCGATAATATCCCTCGCAACCTCTTTCAGACGCTCAGGATGCCCCACGATAGCTTCCAACTGAGCCCACTTGGCTTTGGCTTTCTGGGAGATTTCATCCTCTTCCCCTTCGGTGATAGCCAAAACATCCTCGTCTATTTTTTTCTTTTCTTCGTCGCTTAGGTGCACCTTTGCCAATCGGGACTCATAATAGATTTTGACCGTAGCGCCATCCGCAACTGCCTGAGCTATATCATATACATCCACATAATTACCAAACACTCCAGGAGTGGATTTATCCTTAAGTTCAATCGGCGTACCGGTAAAGCCCAGAAACGAAGCATTGGGCAAAGCATCGCGCAGATACTTGGCATTGCCATAGCTGAGGGTAACTCCCTGCTGGTCGGACTGCATTCGAAACTTTGCTCCAAAGCCATAGTGACTGCGATGGGCTTCATCGGCGATAACAATCACATTGGAACGATCCGAGAGCACTTCGTGGGTAGCCAATCCATCCTCAGGGAAAAACTTCTGAATGGTGGAAAAGATAATGCCTCCCCCTTCCGCTCGGGATTTCAACAGAATATTTAATTGCTGACGGTCCTGTGCCTGCACTGGATCCTGACGGAGGAGTTGTTTGCAGTTGGCAAAAGTATCAAAAAGCTGGTTGTCCAGGTCGTTTCTGTCGGTAATGACCACGATGGTGGGATTGTCCATAGCAAAGACCATTTTCCGCACATAAAAAACCATGGAAAGGGATTTTCCTGAGCCCTGGGTATGCCAGACCACTCCAGCTTTACGGTCGCCTATAGGCTGACTTTTCACACTGGGCAAACCTTTCACCTCGGGATCCTCTTTCATCTGACTCATCGCATTTGCAGCTCGAAGGGTAGAAGCCACCGCTTTGTTGACAGCATGATATTGATGATAGGCAGCCACTTTTTTAATAGCCACCGTAATAGGCAGATGGGTTTGGGGGTCTTCCTTCATGCTCTTTTCAAAGACCATGAAATGATGAATCAGATCCAGCAAAACCATAGGAGGCAACATCCCCTTTACCATGGTTTCGATTTGAGGCACCAAAGTGCTATCTTCACGGACGCCATCGCTGGTTTTCCAGGCATGAAAGCGAGAAAAATCAGAGCTGATAGTTCCTGCTCGGGCTTCCAGTCCATCAGAGGCCACCAAGAGGCTGTTGTATTGAAATAGCGAGGGAATAGCTTGCATATAGTTTTGAAGCTGGGTAAAAGCTTTGTGCACCGTTGCCTTTTCATCAGCAGGGTTTTTGAGCTCTATCACCAGCAAGGGTATGCCATTGACCAGAAGCACCACATCGGGGCGCTTGGTAAGGTTGTTTTCCGTAACGGTAAACTGATTGCAGACCACAAATTCATTATGATAAACATGCTCAAAGTCCACCAGAATTACCCGTTCGCCTTTTACCCCGTCAGCTCCCATTACATCGAGTTCTATGCCATCAGTCAGCATACGGTGAAAACTTTCATTGTTATCGATCAGGCTTTGATTTCCCAGATTCAAGACCTGGCGAATGGCTTGCTCGATAGCATCCATAGTTATACAAGGATTGATGCGCTGGATAGCTTCCCGTAAACGCCCCACCAGCACCACCTCATGCAGACCCTCGCGCTCTTTTTCCTGAGCTTCGGGAGACAGGTAGCTATACCCCTGCTTCTGCAAGAGCTCAATTACATATTGCTCGATGGAGGATTCAAAGATAGGGGTCATGGATTCTACCCTGGATCATTTTGCTGACGTCGGCAAAATGATGGAAATGACCTTTTCATGATAAAAGCACCTATACCAAAAGAGTTGGTATAATGGCAATTAGGATTTATCTTCATTTTACACACCATGTTTCCGTTTAAAAGCGAGCCAAAACCCATTAAACATATTGCTCTCTATTGTTTGCACAATGTTCCCTCACGGAATTAAGCCATGATTCATACCAATACCATGTTTTTGCTACATGGACACCATAGCCTTTAGCAGGTTTTTTTGCGTCTTCTTGTTGCCATAACTTAGTGTGATGATGCATTTTAAAATTGGAGTATCCTTCTTCGTTCATAATTCTACATAAATCGCTAGGTAGATACTTTTGGGTCGTCAACACTTTTTCGGACATTTTTCTAAGACACTCTTTCCAGGGTTCCCATGCTATGTTGCTTTAACCATTCCAATGGGCTAAGATACCCTAATCTTTTTTGTATCCTTTTCGTATTATAGA
>Ga0334882_1002421_pt1 | contig 19075 bp, 19 predicted proteins | sample GraSluR1_MG_5_FD_207226 | JGI IMG/M metagenome (GOLD analysis project Ga0334882, IMG submission 207226) | Sludge microbial communities from methane-producing bioreactor in Wageningen University, Netherlands - Granular Sludge_15_04-R1 | ecosystem: Engineered > Bioreactor > Anaerobic >...
TTCTTGATGAAGCCGGTACAGTACCGGTTGGTTTTAACAGGGGACCCTGGTTCGGACGGATGCTGTCCGATAACGGGATGATCCTCAATTTTGCTACTCCTTCATACACTTCCGGGACAAAGGGAGTTCAGCGGGGTCATGTTCTTATGGAGCCAAAGAGCCAGGACGAGTTCAACAGAATGAAGGGAGCACTGAAAGGTTCATGGGTGCTGATAGGAGGTATGAACAACGGGTGGCCGGTAGATCATTCTGCGGCAGGTGATTCAGTAAGGGCAGGGGTAATGATATATAACGATTCAATAGCAGCCATTAACAGGGAGATCATGCTTGAGAACAGAAGCAATCCGGGTCAGCCCCAGAAAGAATTACTTCCACTTAAGGAGGAACCTGCCCTTTTCTATCGGGAGATGAGGGAGGCGGGTATTCTTGGGATCATTCAGGCTTCAGAAGTACCCATAAGGGCACTTTACGACCGTAAGAACATAAATAAAATGAGTTTCGATAACCTGCCCACAGTATGCGATATTAAACTCGACAAACATCAGTATGCGATTATCGAACAGATGACCAGGGAGCGGAAATATTTCCTGCTTGAATTTGATATACGGAACCATTTTAAACCCGGACCTGTTCCCTACCAAAATGTTATTGGTATCATACGTGGCACACAGTTTCCCGATGAATATGTAATGATGGGGGCACACCTCGATGCCTTTGATGTGGCGACCGGTGGCGTTGATGACGGTTCCGGGGTATCTCCCGTAATGGAAGCCGCACGGCTTATTATGGCCGCAGGCGGTAAGCCAAGACGCACAATACTCGCATGCCTCTGGGCTGCAGAGGAATATGGACTTTTCGGTTCCAAACACTGGGTTGAAACAAATAAGGAGAAACTGCCAAAAATTTCAAATTATTTCAACAGGGACGGAGGACCAACCGTCGCCTCAGGCCTGACAGTACCTGAAGCCATGTATGATGATTTCAAAAAGGTCTGCGAACCGCTTAATGATATAAATCCCCAATTTCCCTTCACCCTTAACAAACGTACCCAGCCACCGCGTCCGAAACCGACTACAGCAGGCGGATCGGACCATGCATGGTTTGCCATCAACGGTGTGCCCACCCTGTCGTTCGAAATACCTGACGCTAAAGGGTACAACTTCAGTTATATGGAGATTTGGCATACCGAGCGTGATACTTATGATAAAAGTATTCCCGAGTACCAGGAACATACGTCGGTTGTGACAGCAGTTGTGGTTTACGGACTTGCAAACCTTAACCGCATTCTTTCTAGGGAAGGCCTCTACTCGGATTAAAGGTACAATTGCTTTCAGGACAGAACTTTTTCTTAATTTTACAAAATAGTTAATAATCTTTGCCATGCAGGATTTTGAGAAACTGGTAACTGCAACACGCTCCTTCAGGAGATTTGACGAATCTCACAGGATCACCATTGAGACACTTGAACACCTGGTCAATCTGGCCCGGTTATCTGCATCAGCTGCAAACAGGCAACCTCTGAGGTTTCTTTTATACAACACTCCTGAGGATTGTGCAAGGATCTTTCCAAAAACAGCATGGGCAGGCTACCTTAAGGAGTGGAACGGGCCCGGTCCGGGAGAAAGACCATCGGGTTATATAATTATCCTGGGCGACAGAACTGTAACGGAAGGTTTCGGGGTTGATCCCGGCATAGCTGCACAGAGCATTATGCTGGGGGCCACCGCATCAGGACTGGGAGGCTGCATGATAGCATCGGTAAGAAGAGACCTTCTGCGTGAAGAGCTGTCAGTCCCGGACAGATATGAGATATTACTTGTGCTGGCACTTGGGAAACCTGTGGAAAAAGTTGTAATAGATGATATTAAGGATGAGGATGTAAAATACTGGAGAGATGAGGATGGGATTCATCATGTCCCCAAGAGGAGGCTTGATGAGCTTATATTAAGACTATAAAAGAGAGAGTATTATGAAAAGGGCATTGCTCATATCCCTGCTCCTTGTTACAGTAAGTCAGATAATAAATTGCCAGCAACAGAAAGAGAAAGGATTAAGCCTGGCTTTTTATGGTGTTGTAATGGATGCCTCAACGCTTGCCCCAATTCCGAATTCACAGATCTTCATAAACAATTCTTTCAATTCAGTGAGCGGTAAGGACGGTTCCTTCGCGGTGCAGGTTATGAGGAACGATACCGTCAGGTTTTCTGTACTCGGATATAAACCCCTGATATTTCTTGTCGGTGATACCCTTTCCGGAAGAGAATTCAATGCCGGAATATTTATGCAGACAGATACGATGGAGATTGGCGAGGTTATAATCATTCCCCGCATAATCAACCTGCGTACGGAAATCCTTGGTTCACAGCCTCTACAGAGTACCGAAATGGAGAATGCCCGGTTCAACATGGCCTTAACAAGGTACCAGGGTATAGCCGGGCAGAGCAGTCTTGGCGATCCTGCTGCCAATTACGAAGTAATACGGCAAAAACAGAGAATTGAAGCGTATGAAAAAGGAGGAATACCGTCAGACAGGATGATCGGGCTGAGCCCTTTTCTGCTGGTTCCTGCTGCATATCTCCTGATACACGGGCTCCCAGAATCTCCCCCTCCTCTTAAGCCGGGTCTCTCAAAAAAAGAACTGGATCAGATATTCAGCAAATATTTCGAAAAATCAAAGAAAGAGTAAATCCGCTCCCGATTTGCGGGATTGCCTCGCTGCTTCCGTTTTACGGAACTTCGTCGGCTTCGCTCCTTCGGCTCCGCCAAAATCCGAACTCCGAACTCCGAACTCCGAGCTCCGAGCTCCGAACTTCTGACTATCCTTTATAGAATATCGCCCTGATAATATGGCTCGCCATTTTTGGGTTCTCTTTAAGGCGGCGGGTTGAATAGCCGAACCACTCTTTTCCGAATGGTACATAAACCCTCATCGTATGGCCTTCCCTGACTATGCTTTCGCGTAGCCTGGGAGTCACGCCATATAGCATCTGAAATTCATACATCCTCTTCGGGACACTGTATTTCCTGATAAGTCTGTAAGCACCCTCTATCAGAGGTTTGTCATGTGTGGCTATGCCGACATGAATTTTATTCTTAAAGATAAATTCCAGGTCCTCAAGGAAATGAGTGTTGATCTCCTCATATTTTTTAAACGCAATTTCTTCCGGCTCAACATATATTCCCTTGCATAATCTTAAGCTCAGAGGATGCTGTTCGTCGTTAAGACCTGCAAGATCCCGGAGGTCGTCCATCGTTCTGCGCAGGTAGGCCTGAAGCACCAGACCCACGTTACCGGGAAATTCAGTTCTCAGCTTTTTAAAAAGCTCAATTTCAGGATCAGTGCATGGCGAATCTTCCATATCGATCCTGATGAAGCCATTTAGTGAGGCTGCTTTTGCAACTATTTCCCTGATATGGCGGTAACAAATATCTTTATCGAGCAATAACCCGAAACTTGTGGGCTTAAGCGACAGGTTAAGATCGATCCCTGCTTCACTTGCACAGTCAATAAGATGCAGGTACTCCTCCATGTTTTTATCGGCCTCCTCAAGCGTTTTTATAAACTCACCCAGTACATCAAGTGTAACCCTTATATTCTTTGAATGGAACTCTCTTGATACATGGATGGCATCCTCAATAGTCTCACCTGAGATGTAGGGCCTTGAGAAGATCCATACAAATTTTTTCGGGAACCAGGGCAATATTGATGCAATGAATCTGTTAAACATTTTACCTGTAGGATTTTAAATTTACTGTTGCGCAATTTCTGATATTTTACCGAAAAATGATATCAAATGCGAATAAAATCATTCACAAAATGTTTTTAAATGATGTTTGTCACCGGTTTGGGATGATTTAATACATGATTTTCCTGATTTGACAAAAAGTTTTATCACAATGCAACCATTTATTTTTACGGGATGTCTTTTAAATGTCCCCGGCGTATTATGATGAAGGACCATCAGATAATAGAGGGATGCGCCAGGCATAACAGAAAGGCACAGCAGTTGCTTTACGACAGATATTCACGTTTTCTGCTGGGTGTTTGCACGAGGTATGCTTCCAACAGGGCTGAAGCCGAGGATATTTTACAGGAGAGTTTCCTGAAGATCTTTTTCAGTATAGGCGATTTTTCAGGAAAAGGTTCTTTTAAAGGCTGGTTGCGGAAGGTTGCAGTAAATACGGCAATCACTCATTATCATAAAAACCTGAGATACAGGTATTATGTTGATATTGAGGAATATGTGTCAACAGAGACAGGCATCGCAGATTTTGAAGAGGATTTTTGTACTGCGGATGAGCTTTTTGGTATCCTTAATGAATTGCCTGCCGGATACAGGATGGTCTTTAACCTGTATGCAGTGGAAGGATACAGGCATAAAGAAATAGCTAAGATGCTGAAGATAGACACAAACACTTCCAAGTCGCAGTACAGCAGGGCCAGGGCATTGATAAGACAAAAGCTGGAAAGCCTGAGAAAGCTGAAAGGCAGATATTCAGGGGCGTAGTGAGTTATATGGAATTGAATCGGGAAACGGTGAAAGCGAAAAACGAAGAGAGGATTATCAGGGAGCTGTTCAGGCAGAAGCTTGAACATGCTGAACTTGTACCTGATCCCTCAGTCAGGGAAGGGTTGATGAAAAGGCTTGCCTTCAAGGAATTTCTGCACTTCAATCCTGCCAGGTTCAATATCTGGTATCTTGGAGCCGGTGCGGCAGCCGTTCTGGCCGTGGTGCTGCTGCTATCGGGCGGACCTGACAGAAGTGATAATGAAAAGAACAATACGGCACCTCCTGCCGGGAATTATGATATGGATGTTACAGGCGGTCTGATGAATGATCAGGCTGGAGATCTCTACCCCGTTAAATTGAAGGAGGCCGGGAAAGAGATGACTGAGACCTGTGATATCATGTTGCAGGGAAGTCCGGATAGTGTCGGGGGTGCGGAGAGATCGCGGGTCAGAACAGACCAGGGAGAAGATGATATTTTCAGGACAGCTGTTGCAAAGTCGATCCCTGAAAATATCCTGTTACCGGCAGCCGGCCGTACCGGAAAGAGTCTCCAGGGGACTACTGCCTCAGGAGGATTATCGTTTACTCCATCGGTTACTGAAGGCTGTATTCCTCTGAGAGTAAACTTCAGGAACAATTCTACCCTGTCCGGGCCTTTCCACTGGAGTTTTGGAGACGGGGGGTACTCACATGAAAGAGATCCGGAGTGGATTTTTGATAATGGAGGCGACTATAAAGTCACCTTAACCACCCCGAGACCAGACGGCAGCAGTGAGGTTTCGTCGGTAACAATCAGTGCCTGGCCGGTGCCTTCTGCACATTTCGAAATTATCCGGCCCGATAATAACAGACCCGGGGGCGAGATCCGGTTTGTAAATTACTCCTCGGGTGCAGTCAGCTACAAATGGGATTTCGGCGACGGAAACACATCTGATTTCTTCGAGCCCCGTCACACATATGAGAAGCAGGGTAATTACAACATTACACTAACCATTTACTCTGAGAATGGCTGCCGGGCTTCACAGGTTATCGTTAATGCATTTTCCGGCTCAGGATATTTTATTCAATTCCCGAATGCCTTCATCCCGAACACCGGAGGGCCTGCAGGAGGCTACTATTCCTATACGAGCGATGAATCAGCAGCCATTTTCCATCCTGTATTTTCAGGTATCGACGAATACCAGCTTAGGATTTTCAGCCGCATGGGGTTGCTTATCTTTGAGAGTAATGATATAAATATAGGCTGGGATGGATACCTTAACGGACAACTTTGCGAACCCGGTGTTTATATCTGGAAGGTGCGGGGCAGTTACAGAAACGGTGAGACTTTCACCAAAATGGGCGATCTGACACTTCTGAAGAGAGAGTGAAGAACGAACAGAACTTACATTAAAGCTCATATTCTTCCCCAATTTCCCTTGCGAGACTACAAGGAGAGGATAATTCATTTGTTAATTGTTGAGCGAATTGTTCATAAAGTGTCACTTTTTGGGAAAAATTTCGTAAAACAGTTTATTTAATATAGTTACATTTGGCTACTTTCGTTAAAGAAACCTAACTTGTCCAGGCTTTGCTGAAGAGGATTAAATATTCAATTTTACTGTCGCTGTGCATTTTTGTAGATAGCTCCGGTCAGGATCCTACCTTTTCCCAGTTCTATGCAAATTCACTTTATCTGGCACCCTCTTTTGCCGGAGCTACGGAAGAATATAGATTTTCAATTAATTACAGGAACCAGTGGCCGGCCATACCCGGTGTTTTTCACACTTACAGCATATCATTCGACAAAGCCCTGCCGAATTTCAATTCCGGCATTGGCGTGCTGGCCACTTACGACGTTGCAGGTTCGGGGGACCTCAGCACCACCAACATAGGATTACTTTATTCTTATGACTTTAATATAACTGAAGACTGGCACATACGGCCGGGAGTCAATTTCAAATTCTACTATCTTGGACTAAATATCTACAAACTTGTATTCGCAAGCCAGATGACAGGCAGTGGCACTGTGCCGTCTGTCTATCCCCCTCCTTTCGAGAACGTTGCAGATGTTGATTTTGCCACATCAGCCCTTGTTTACAACGACCGTATATGGGCAGGATTTACGCTCGATCACCTGCTGGTCCCAAAACAATCCTTTTATGGCAACGACGCCAATCTGCCGGTTAAATTCAATCTGTTCGGGGGAATGCAGATTCTGCGAAAGACAAGGCTTAAGGTAAGGTATGAGGAGGTTCTTTCAATTGCAGTTAATTTCCAGAAACAGGCCAAATTCTATCAGTCCGACGCGGGCCTGTATTATTACAGGGATCCGCTTATATTTGGATTATGGTACAGGGGGATACCTTTTGCAACATCGCAGCCCGGCGATGCTATAATAGGCCTGATAGGGATAAAGACCGAACAGTTACATATAGGTTACAGCTACGACTTTACTGTCTCCAGTCTGATAAGCTCAACAGCAGGAGCGCACGAGATCTCACTCGTGTATGAATTCAATACCTTCTCGATAGGCGACAAGAGAAGGATCAGGGCAATCCCCTGCCCCGAATTCTGATCTGATAATCACAGACCATTACAATTCTGTTTTTCTTACGGATATAATAAATAGCGGTGATTATTAGGTTTGTGCAAATTTTACAGGGAATATTAATTTGTTTATATTTGCGCCTGATTAATGTTTAATAAATATTATTGCTCCGATGAAGAATCTATCCATTGTTCTGTTTGCCGCACTTTTTCTGGCAGTAGCTGCCTTGTTCGTGCTTCATTTTACTTCAGATAAGACCACAACGGCCTCCGATGTGAGGGAAACAGGTGTCGATATACCGGATATGGCAATTGCATACGTCAATATTGATACGATAATTTTCAATTTCGATATGTTCTTCGACAGAAGGGAAGAACTGCTTTCGAAACAGCAGAAAGCCGAGACAGAGCTTACAACTAAAGGAACCAGATATGAGAGAGATGCAAAGGATTTTCAGGAGAAAGTCAGCAAGGGTCTTGTAACAAGGGCCACCGCCGCTGAGATGGAGCAGTCGCTTCTCCAGCAGCAGCAGGATCTTATCAATCTTCGGGACCAGCTGCAGAACGACCTTTATGAGGAAGAGCAGGTCATGAACAGGCAGATAATAGACTATATAACCAGATACCTCGAGGAGAATAAGGACCAATACAATTACCAGTATATATTCGGTAAAAGCTTCGGCGGAGTAGTGCTTTACAGTAACCAAGCTCTCGATATTACACAGAAGGTTATTAACGGGCTGAATCAGCAGTACAAGACCGAGAAGAAAAAGTAAATCATGGATTTTGCCTCAGGCTGGCTTGACAGAAAAGCCCTGTTCCCTGAATTCATTCAAGAGGCACCCCAACCTGATACAGGAATAATAATTGTTGTTCCGGCTTATAATGAGCCCGGTATATCAGCTCTTTTTGATTCTATTGCCCGATGCATAAAACCTGATTGCAGTACTGAGGTGCTGATTGTTGTCAATTCTCCCCCCGTATCCCGATCGGGGCCCCGGCATTTCAATGAGGCAACCTCCTCAGCAGTAAGATTGTGGAAGTCGAATAATCCGGATTGTTTTTTCAGGCTTTATGAATTCACGGTCGATACTTCCCGCTTCTCCGGCTGGGGTGTTGGAATGGCACGCAAAGCAGGTATGGACGAGGCTGTAAGAAGATTCGGCAGAACAGGCAGAAGTGATGGTGTTATTGCAAGCCTCGATGCTGATTGTACAGTTGAAACCAATTACCTTGAGCAACTTTGTGAGGAGTTCCTGAAGAAAAGAAAGAAGCTGGCATGCTCTCTCTATTTTGAACATCCGTTGTCAGGAACCGGATTTCCGGATCTCTTCAGCCGTGCAGTTACTCTTTATGAACTCCATATGCGTTATTATTATCAGGCATTGAAGTACACCGGATTCCCATACGCCTTTCATACAGTGGGTTCCGCTTTTGCGGTTAAAGCCCTTCCATACATTAAATCGGGTGGAATGAACCGCAGACAGGCTGGTGAGGATTTCTACTTCATCCAGAAACTGTTACCTTCCGGAGGTTATTTCAGCCTCAATTCAACTACAATCTACCCGTCTCCCAGATCATCGGAAAGAGTGCCATTCGGTACGGGTGCAACAATCGCCAGAATGGCTGAAAGGCACAGTTGTTATCTTGAGACATACAATATCAAAGCGTTTGAAGAACTAAAGAGACTTTTCGAAATGATTGAGATAGTCTATCAAAGCATTAATAGGGACAGCAGTCTCCTCTACAATGAATTGCCTGAGACTGTAAGATCATTTGTAAGCAATGAGGAGTGGAGATCAAATGTCGCTGAGATTTCAGACAACACTGCAGGATTCATTTCATTCAGGAAAAGATTTTTCAGCTGGTTCAATATGCTCAGAATAGTCAGGTACCTTAATGCCGTTCACATCAGCTTCTGCAAAAAAGTGCCCGTTGCCGGAGCTGCCGGCATACTGCTCGCCAGGATAGGAATAAATGTTACATCTGATGATCCGTCAGAGCTTCTTATGATTTACAGGTCGATGGAGAGAAACGATCAGTAGCTTTTCCTGCTTAATTTTCTGTCTTCAGAGGGGGTGACAATGATGTACAGATCCTCGTCTGCTTTCTTCATGCGGTACTGTTCCCTGGCATACTTCTCGAGGTTGCGGCTATCCATTCTCAGCTCATGCAGCTTCCTGTTATCTTCTTCTATCCTGTTCCGGTAATACTCCATGTCGGCCCGCAGCTTATTAAGGTTCCGAAGCTCCCTGTACCTTGCAATGAGATTGTTTGAATCGAAGAAAAGGATCCAGAGTACAAACAGGAGAGAGGCCAGAAGATATTTATTTCTTAAGACAGGGGGAATCCGCTCTATGAGTCTGAAGTGCGTCATGATAATACAAACCTACAACTTTTTTTTTATCCTCCGCTCATCAGATAAAGTATCTGAACATTATCTCCATTGTGTATCAGGGTTGAGTCCTGTTTTTCCTTCGGGATCAGGATACCGTTCACTTTTACAACTCTCAGCCTGAAGGTAAACCTTTTCAATTCAAGCAGCTCACTTACAGTGATTGATTCACGTTCGAACGTCTCCGGTCTGTTATTAAGGGTTATATCCATCTGAAGGGTTGATAATTATTATTTTTTCATCAGGATCTCAACTACAACGTTTGCCTGCATGGCAGCGGTAATACCCACCCGGGGTGCCATGGGTGGCAGGTCGTCGGAAGTTTCGGTAGCTTCATCCCCGCATACATGCAACATATCGTCAATCTTCCTGTGCCTTATATCGTTGCTTTTTCCCCAGCCTGCGAGGCCTGAAGCTGCAACGACCGGGGTGCCGGGCATCATCTCATGCACTGTTTCGATAAGCATCTCTTTCATCTCTGCTTTGTCGAAGGCCTCTACAATAACGTCACATCCCGAGAAGATAACCGGGATATTCTCCCTGTTAAGCTTCTTCTGATATATTATTACAAAAACATCAGGATTTATTCTTGCCAGGTTCTCTTTCAGGGCAACACTCTTTTTCATGCCAATCTGACCGGTAAAATAGTACTGACGGTTAAGATTCTCCTTCTCGATCACATCAAAATCAGATATGACAAGTGTGCCAACCCCGCTTCTTGCCAATGTGGCTGCACAATTGGAACCAAGTCCGCCTGCACCGGCAATTCCAACCCTGAACTGGCTAAGGTGATCCTGAATATCTGCGAATCTGATCATCATCTGATTTACTGCTGTAAAGATATTTACAATTATTGTTTTTTGAAAACCCGGGACGATCCCTTAACGATTATTGATTATTGTCATACTGCAGATGATTAATAAACCCTAACTTTGATAATCGTGTTAGGCCAGGGATAACTAAAATTCAAAATATATGGATACTACTCTTAAAAGGGATCAGTATGAACTGATAAAGCGGTGGGAATATGTATGGACCCCCCTGAGCAGAGGTTACACCGATAAGATTCTTTATATTAATGTAGGCACTGCGGATATAAAGGAAAAGGATGTACCGGCTCTGATGAAAGAGAAGTTCATCGGCGGAAAAGGGTATGGGCTGAGACTTCTATGGGATGCGACAAAGCCTGAAACAAAGTGGGATGATCCTGAAAATGAAATAATCATATCGTCAGGCCCGATCGGCGGGATCACACAATATTCGGGAACCGGGAAGTCTCTCGTTGTAAGTATTTCACCTGAGACGGATTCCGTTATGGACAGTAATGTAGGCGGGTTTTTCGGACCCTTCCTTAAGTTCGCGGGTTTTGATGCCCTTGAGATCCAGGGGAAGTCCGACAGGGATGTGATGGTGTTCATTGACGGGATCAATCATAAAGTGGAGGTGTATGAAATGCCCGACGGAGTGCGCGACAGCCATCTGCTTGCTGAATACCTGACAGACATTTTTGCCGATGACGAGAGTGAGAAGAAAAACATCGGAGTTGTCTCATCTGGCTCAGCTGCTGAACATACTCTCTTCGGGATGCTCAATTTCAGTTTCTACGATCCGAAAAGAAAAAAGGTAAGACTGAAGCAGGCAGGAAGAGGAGGTATAGGCACGGTGTTCCGTAACAAGAAGATAAGAGCGCTGGTCTGTAAAATACCGGGAGTGAAAGGGAACCTTAACAATGTTGTGGACCTGGAAGCGATCAGGGAGCGTGGGAAGAGATTTAACAGGGAGATCCGCGAACTTGATGACAAGCAGTGTCAGATGCGCCAGGTCGGGACAGCTCACCTGATGGAAATAATGAACGACCACGACCTGCTGCCCGTTATGAACTTTAAATACGGTAACCATCCAGATGCTTATAAGATTGATTCCTCGGTATGGAAAAGCTTTTTCACCCAGAATATTCCGGATGGTTGCTGGATTGGATGTAACATGTCGTGCAGCAAGGGGGTTGATGATTTTATTATCCGGACCGGCCCCTATCAAGGGCATAAAGTGATCGTTGATGGTCCGGAATATGAAAATGCCGCCGGACTTGGTGCCAACTGCGCTATTTTTGATCCGGGGTATATTATTGAAGTAAACTTCTATTGCGATACATACGGCATCTGTACCATTACCTGGGGTACAACCACAGCCTTCATTATGGAGTGTTACCAGAATGGCATCCTCAATATGGAAAAAACAGGTGGTCTTGACCTTAAATTCGGAAATTCAGATGCCGCTCTTGAACTTCTGCACCAGACTGCCAGGGGAGAAGGATTCGGAAAAACAGCCGGACTGGGCGTCTACGCCATGAAGGAACTTTTTATTAAGAACGGATGGGGAGATGCCGGGTTTCTGAATGATATAGCCATGGTGAACAAAAGACTTGAATATTCACAGTATATGTCAAAGGAATCGCTCGCGCAGCAGGGAGGTTATGCCCTTACAAATAAGGGTCCACAGCACGATGAGGCATGGCTTATCTTTATGGATATGGTTAATAATCAGATACCAACATTTGAAAATAAAGCAGAAGCCCTCCATTATTTCCCGATGTTCAGAACCTGGTTCGGCCTGGTGGGCCTGTGTAAACTGCCATGGAATGATGTGGAACCGGAAAATAATGCTGAGACTGACGAACCGGCAAAAGTGCCCGAACATGTCGATAATTACGTTACTATCTACAAAGCGGTGACCGGCAGGGATTTTAACAAGCGCCGGCTTGTCGAAGATTCTGAAAGGGTCTATAATTTCCAGCGTGTCTTTAATCTCAGAAGGGGCTTTGGCACACGTCTTTACGACATGCAGCCATACAGGGCTGCCGGACCGGTTACAATAGAGGAATACGAATCGCGTGAGGAAAGATATGATAAACAGCTGAAAGAGATACTGGGAATTGACCCTGAAGGGAAAAATACCGGGGAAAAAATGAGTATACTGAGAAAATACAGAGAAGACCAGTATAATCAACTGGTTGATGCTGTTTACATGCGCAGGGGGTGGAATAGCAATGGTGTTCCAAAAATAGAATTCCTTAAAAAGATTGGTATGGATCTTCCCGAGGTGATAGATGTGGTTAAGAATTATCAGTAGAAAATGATAATGGGACTATATGAGAAAGCTGTTTACCCTGTTTTTTACATTATCGCTTCTTTTACCGGCCTGTAATAATCCGCGAGCGGGGGAAAAAGAGATAATTGTCTTTCACGCCGGCAGTCTTTCTGTACCTTTCAGGGAAATGGCGAAGGAATTTGAAAGGAACAATCCAGGCATTAAAATTTTACAGGAATCTGCGGGCAGCCTTGTTTGTGCCCGGAAGATAACGGAACTTAATAAACCCTGTGACATTATGGCTTCAGCTGATCATTATGTGATTGATGAACTGCTGATTCCCCAATATACTGGATGGGGTATCAGGTTTGCCACAAATGCGATAGTGATTGCCTTTAACAACAAATCAAAGTACTCAGGGGAGATAAACGCTGAAAACTGGCCTGAAATATTGCTGAGTGATGATGTGATTTACGGCAGGTCTGATCCTGACTCTGATCCGTGTGGATACAGGTCGGTCCTGACAATGATGCTGGCTGAACAATATTACGGTATACCGGGGCTTGCCGGCAGGCTTGCTGCCAGGAACAGGAATTACATTCGTCCAAAGGAGGTTGACCTGATCGCTCTTGCTGAATCCAATGTCATTGACTATATGTTTCAGTATAAGTCAGTTGCAATTCAGCATGGATTCAGATTTATTGAACTTCCATCAGAAACAGACCTCTCTGATCCCCTGAAAGACGATCTTTATGCAACTGTTTCCATCGAAATAGCCGGGCGCAGCCCGGGCGATAAGATAATAGTGAGGGGCAGTTATATCAATTACAGTCTGACTCTGCTTAACGATGCACCGGCAAGGGAGGAGGCAATCGCCTTTATTGATTTTATTCTGGGTCCCTCCGGCTCACGTATCTTAAGGGAGAGTGGTCAGGAACCCCTTATACCGCCTTTTACGGAGGCTCCCGGACTGGTTCCTGAACAGCTCAGAAAGTACCTGTCGGCGGAAATACCCCTGTAATAGAAATGATAAGATACAGCCCTTTTAACTGGATACTCCTCCTGCTCTCTTCGCTGGTCCTTTTGTTTATACTGGCGCCACTGGCAGGACTCTTCCTGCACACATCGGCCCCTGAATTCTTTGAAACAGCTGCCGACAGGGAAGTTCAGCAAAGTATCTGGCTTACTCTGTGGGTATCATTCGCAGCATCATTGTTCTCAGCAATAGGAGCTGTGCCGCTTGCATGGCTGATGGCAAGAAAGAACTTCCCCATGAAAAAAATTGTACAGGGAATAATAGACCTTCCAATTGTTCTTCCTCATACTGCAGCGGGTATAGCAGTGCTGGGCTTCATCTCAAGGGAGGGGGCACTGGGAAGGGCTGCCGACACCATAGGTTTAAACCTGGTTAATAATCCTTCTGGCATTGCAATTGCCATGGCTTTTGTCAGTCTGCCCTTCTTTATCAACTCTGCCCGCGATGGTTTTACTGCAGTCCCGGAGAGACTCGAAAAGGCTGCTCTCAATCTCGGAGCAGGCCGGGCAAGAGTCTTTTTTACAATATCGGTCCCTCTTGCAAAGCAAAGCATAATGACAGGCTTTATTATGATGTTCGCCCGTGGAATGAGCGAATTCGGTGCTGTTGTAATAGTGGCTTATCACCCTATGATTGCCCCTGTGCTGATATTCGAGCGGTTCAGTTCTTACGGCCTCCAATATTCGCGGCCCGCTTCTGTGCTCTTTATACTTGTTGCCCTGCTCGTACTGGTATTACTGAGGGTACTGCCAGGCCGGAAAAAAATGACTCAAAGAACCGGGGATGCTGAAGCTTGAAAACATAAACAAGAGGTTTGGCAGTTTCAGGCTATCTGAAATAAACATGCAGATCGGAGAGGGTGAGTACTATATTCTGCTTGGCCGTTCGGGTGCAGGAAAAACCCTTCTGCTTGAACTCATTGCGGGCCTTTCCATTCCCGACTCGGGAAAGGTCTGGCTTGATAAAGAGGATATCACTGTCAAGAGGATACAGGACAGGAACATAGGGCTTGTATTTCAGGATTATGCCATATTCCCCAATATGACTGTGTATGGCAATATTGCCTATCCGCTTGTGGCAAGGAGGATGAGCAGGGATATGATACGGTCAAGAGTAAAAATAGCCGCCTCAGAAATGAATATCGGGCATCTCCTTGAGAGGGATACAGTAAACCTGTCAGGTGGAGAGATGCAACGGGTGGCACTGGCGAGAACCCTGGTGACCGAACCCAGACTGCTTCTCCTCGATGAGCCAATGGCATCAGTCGACGCAAGCCTCAGGGATGATATCAGGTTAGTGCTCAGGCACCTCAACAGGAAAGGTCATACAATGATCCACGTGACACACGATTACCGGGAAGCCATTCACCTTGCATCAAAGGCAGGGGTAATTCATAATGGTAAAATTATACAGGAGGGTACTCCCGCCGATGTGTTCAGAAGACCTGTAAACAGATTCGTGGCAAGATACGCAGGTATCAGGAACTTCTTCAGGGTAACGGTTCTGAACCAGGAGGGCAAATGGAAGGCCGTCTGCGATAATAAGCTTGTTTTCAGCCTGTCAGAGAATACCCGGCCCGGAGAAGGAATAATAATAATACGTAATGAAGATGTCAGGTTGTCGCGGGTAAAACCCGAAGGTAATCACGACAACTGTTTTATGGGAACGGTAACTGATATAATACCCTCCGTGTACGGAATGGAAGTTATGGTTGACGCAGGGGAAAAATTCTGTGTGGATATACGGCAGGAAGAATTTGACTATCTTGGATTAAGGGAAATGGCAGATGTATGGATCACATTTCCGGCCCGGGCTGCCGTTATGCTTACGGATAATGATAATTAATCATAACGAAGGGTATTTGTTCAGTTTAGCGTATTTTTGTAAACGAGCAGATTAACCTGCAGGTTAACTGAAAGGATAATGAACATGGGGGAGATGTTAAAATTTGAAGAGGCACTGCGAATAGTGACTGATTCAGCCTTCATTACCGGCACCGGGGAGATTGATTTTACATCGGCCTGCGGCAGGGTTTTATCGGAAGATATTGTCAGCGATATTGATATACCTCCTTTTAACAGGTCGGCTGTCGACGGATATGCCTGCAGAAAAGATGAACTGACCTCTGATCTGGAGGTGGCAGGAGTAATCGCGGCCGGTATGGAACCATTGCCACCCCCCGGAAGGAACCAGTGTTTTAAGATAATGACCGGAGGAGTTGTGCCGGAAGAGTGTGACATGGTTTTTATGGTTGAGGATGCCGAGGTTCTTTCTTCCGGTAAGGTCAGGTTCAGGGGATTCTCGCTGAAGAATAATATCTCGCTGAAGGGCGAGGATATAAAAGCGGGTAGCACCGTTCTGCCCGCAGGAAGGAATATTGAGCCTCAGGATATTGCCGTAATGGCTTCTGCTGGGTGTACAAGGGTGAAGGTCAGAGAAAAGCCTTTACTGGCGGTTATTAGTTCGGGTGATGAACTGGTTGAACCATCTGAGAAACCTGCTCCGGGCCAGATAAGAGACAGCAACTCCTATCAGCTCGTCGCACAGGCGCTAAGAGCCGGAGCATCTCCAAGATTTTACGGAATAGCGAGAGATAATGAAAATGAAACCTTCGAATTATTAAGCAGGGCAATTTCCGAGAATGATATTGTGATCATTACCGGAGGCGTATCCGTGGGTGATTACGATTTTGTCCCTTCGGTGATGGAAAAAGCCGGGGTAACAATACTTTTTTCCAGTATTGCGGTTCAGCCCGGCAAGCCAACTACTTTTGGCCTGCATCCTGAAGCACTTATCTTCGGCCTGCCAGGTAATCCTGTTTCCTCTTTCATACAGTTTGAGGTACTGGTTCGTCCCCTTATCGACGTTATGACCGGAAGTAACCGCAGACCTGCGGAGATGACTATGAGAATGGGGGGCGATTACTCGCGGAGATCGGCTGACCGTATGGGTTGGCACCCCGTCATTATTGAACCCGAAGGTTATATCCTTCCGCTTGAATACCATGGATCGGCACATATTTCCTCACTGACAGGCGCCGATGGAATCATGAGGATACCTGAAGGAGTTTACAGGCTGGAGAAAGGTGCGATTGTGCATGTTCGACGGATTTAACAGGAAGATAGACTATCTGCGTATTTCAGTTACCGACCGCTGTAACCTGAGATGCAGGTATTGCATGCCTGAGGAGGGTATAAAGCTTCTCCGTCAAGAAGATATCCTTTCATTCAATGAGATAACGGATTTCACACGGGTTGCCGTGGATAACGGAATATCAAAGATACGCATAACAGGAGGTGAACCGCTGGTCAGAAAAAACATTGTTACACTCGTAAATATGATATCTGAAATCAGTGGAATAAAAGACCTTTCGATGACCACAAACGGAGTGCTTCTGGAACATTTTGCCCGTGATCTCAAAACTGCAGGACTCCAGCGGGTTAATGTCAGTCTCGACACAACCGACCCTGACAAATACAGGTATATCACCCGGATTGGTAATATTGATGACGTTTTTGCGGGCATTGAAACAGCAAAAAGGGCGGGATTGCTTCCTGTTAAGATCAACTGCGTTGTAAAGGAGTCAAAAGAGGAGGATGATGCACGAGGAGTGGCAGATTATTGTAAACTGAACGGATTGGAAATAAGGTATATTCGTCAGATGGACCTCTGCAGGGGATTCTTCTCAGTGGTGGAAGGAGGAACAGGGGGCAACTGCAGGATTTGTAACAGACTGAGGCTGACAGCACAGGGAATGCTCAAGCCATGCCTCTTCAGCCCCCTTGAGTTCGATATAAAACAACTGGGCTTCCTGAGAGCCCTTGAGCTTGCGGTTGAAAATAAACCGGAAGCCGGACACCAGAATAATAATGGTTCATTTTATAATATAGGAGGCTGATACGGTATGAAAAGACTTACTCATATTGATAAAAAAGGAAGGGCGGTAATGGTCGATATAGGTAACAAAAAGCAGGAACACAGATGTGCCAGAGCTTCCGGCCATATAAGTTTGTCCGGGGAGACCCTCCGACTGATTGAGAAAGAGGGAATGAAGAAGGGTGATGTGCTGACAGTTGCACAGATTGCAGGAATAGCTGCGGCCAAGAAGACCCCGGAACTGATACCGCTCTGTCATAATATACTGCTTGATAATATAAAGGTGGAACTGAAAACCGGCGAATCAGGCATTACTGCTGAATGCGAAGTTAAATGCACCGGAAAAACAGGTGCCGAAATGGAAGCCCTTACATCTGTCAGCATTGCACTGCTCACTGTTTATGATATGTGCAAGGCAGTTGACAGGAATATGGTTATAGGAGATCTTAAGCTTTTACAGAAAACAAAAAAATGAAACTGCCTGAAATATTTGAAATACTTATTATTACACTAAGCGACAGAGCGTCGGGAGGAGAATATGAAGACAGGAGCGGACCTGAGTTAAAGGAAAGAGTATCGGACTTCTTTAAAACCACCGGCTGGAGATATAACATCAGAACGCTTTTAATTCCGGATGATCCGGTTGCTTTGAAGAGAATCGTGGCAGAGGGATCTGAAGAATATAACATCATTATTACTACCGGTGGCACGGGTATAGGGCCGAAAGACATTACTGCAGCGATTGTCAGACCGCTTCTTGAAAAGGAGATCCCCGGAATAATGGAGTTTATCAGGGTAAAATATGGTTCGATCAATCCTAACGCCCTTCTGAGCAACGGAGTGGCAGGCATAGCGGGTAAGTCGCTGATCTATACCCTGCCCGGATCAGTCAGGGCTGTAGGCGAGTATATGACGGAGATCAGCAAAACACTTAGACACACCATCCTGATGCAATACGGGGTGAATGACCACACGGATCACTAACCGGATATGCGGTTAAGAGTATTTGCTACTATCGACCCGATCACGCGGTCGTACCGTTCGCGGGGATTGCGGTAATATACAATGATCAGGTAATCATTCTCCGTTTCGTAGTGACTCCCTTCAAACATCTCAGAGGTGCCCTCATCTGAGTTGTCTTTCAGATATTCATATTCAAAATTATACCAGCCTTGCTTGAGCAGTATGCTGCATTCGTATGCTTCATTTTCATAGTTATAGCTCATCCGGTTTACCGCGTCATTGTTCCAGCCGTTAAAAGCACCCGACACGTATACCTTTCCTCCGGTTAACGGATATCTGAAAGGGAGAGAGAAATAAATCCATACATAATCGGCATCCGTCTCATGGTTCTGTCCCTCCTGCACTGCAACATAATATTTGCCGTTAAAGTCCTGGTGATAAAAGTAGGGCCTGGCCTCCCTGTTCTCCGAAGGCTGAAGCATAATGTGATAGTTGGAGAATCTGTAATCGATCCTGCTGATGAATTCAGATTTATACCTGATGCTCCTTATATCGAAATACCTGAATTCGTTCCCTCCGGGGAAAATTGTTTTGTCTGATAATGAGCTGTATCTTAGTTCATTATTCCCAACAAAATCGGCTTTGAGATTTGTTTTTAAACGGTCCCATCTTCCGTTC
>Ga0334882_1002422_pt1 | contig 19072 bp, 13 predicted proteins | sample GraSluR1_MG_5_FD_207226 | JGI IMG/M metagenome (GOLD analysis project Ga0334882, IMG submission 207226) | Sludge microbial communities from methane-producing bioreactor in Wageningen University, Netherlands - Granular Sludge_15_04-R1 | ecosystem: Engineered > Bioreactor > Anaerobic >...
CGCCATCCCAGGGCAAACCGGCTGGAGCCCCGTCCCGCACCTCCATCCGAAGGCCGGGCTCACCGCCCCAGGTGAGCCAGTAAACCCTGTGGGTGGCGTAACGGTGTACCAGCCTGTACATCAGGCCTTCTCCATCCTGAAGCCACCCCTCGAGCCCGAAGGCAAAGAACAGAATCTCATCCTCGGGGTCGAAAACCCCGTTGCCGTTGTGATCGTTGACGATTACAGGGATCTCATTCAAAGAGTGCTCGTCGGCGGGATCGTTTCCATGGGATACGCCGGGGCCCGATCGAAGTGAAAGGGTTGAAACCCCGTGGCCCACCGCGGCGCAACCCGCGGCGGAAAGCATGGCTCCGGTCACCCTTACCGGGCCGGTTTCATCTACGGACAGCCTTGCCCATGGCCTTCCGTAAAAAGGGCTCTGCGCCCGGGTCAGGGGAAGGGGCCAGTAGACCGGTTCCCCGGGAGAAACGCCTTCCACAAGGCTTCCCCGGGGAACAGCCACCGGTGACCCGGCGGGATCAGCCCAGGAGAGGGAGAGGTCGACCCTGGAAGCGTAAACGGTTCCCCCGGTGTAGGGGTGCACATCGATAACCGCGAAAACACCCCCTGCCAGGGGAGCAACTCCCCTGAGAACCGCTGTCTCGGAAATGAGGTCCGTCTCCGCTATGACCGCCCGTTCCAGGGTTCCAGTTCCGGTTACCCTGTGGGTAAGAACCGGAGAAACTCCCGGAGGAACAGGCACAAAGACGGTGCGGACCGGAACAGGAGGAACCCCTTCCTGTGAGAGGTTCACGCAGTCGGTTATCCTGGCTGTTCCCTCTGGTCCCGGAAGCGGCTCCTGAAAGAACTGGACGCCGTGCCAAGAACCGGAAACCAGAACGAGAAGTACAAACAAAGCCATCATGCCTCCAACAGCCCCGGAAGAACCTCGGCGGCCCGCCCCGGAATCCATATGACTCCGGGAGATTTTGAGAGACTGGTCGGTTCGGGGTTCAACTCGACAACCTCCACCCCGGCCTGAAGAGCTTCCCAGGGAATGCCCGCCGCGGGCCATACGAGCATGCTGGTGCCCACCACCAGTACCACGTCAGCCCAGTCGCCGGCCAGACGGAATGCTTCCTTCACTACCGTCTCGGGCAGTTGCTCTCCAAACAGCACCACATCCGGCCGAAGCACGGAGCCACAAACGGGACACAAAGGGGGAGGCTTCCTCAACAGCTCTTCATGGAAATCCGTTGCATATCCGCACCCGGAAAGGCACGACACGGTTCGCATTGATCCGTGGAGTTCGTACACCTCGGTAAGCCCCGCGGTCTGGTGAAGCCCGTCTACATTCTGGGTTACCACGGGCAATCTGCCCTTGCGTTCCTGAAGCTCCACAAGAGCGTGATACCCCCGGTGCGGAACAACGCCCTCCCGGGCGTGAAAGCGCTGTCCATACCATTCCCACACCATCCCGGGATTCGCCATAAACCCATCTACTGAAGACAGTTCCGTGGCGGAGCGGTTGTTCCACAAGCCATCCCTGCCGCGGAAAGTTGTCATTCCGCTCTCGCTGGACATGCCCGCCCCGGTAAAGACCAGGGGGCGCTTCGAGCTTTCAAGAAGAATTCTGGCCTCTTCGTAGCCGTTCACTTCAGTTCTCCGGAGACACGGCCAGAAAGCCTCTTCGGGAAGCGGCCCCTTCCGGTGTCTCAAGGGTAACAATGTAGATGTATGCCCCCGCAGCGGGCCTGTCGCCATCGGCATCAAGACCGCTCCATATCAGCTGGCCCGAACCTCCGGAGTGGGATGTCTGGCCCTGCCATAAAGGACGGCCCGCAACGGTGAACACCTTTACCCGGATCAACCCGGGCTGGTTGGTTTCAAAGATGAACGCCCTGGTTCCCGAACCGGGGTTGGGGTATACCGCAACCCGGTCCAGAATTCCTTCGCTTCCTTCGCTGATGGTGATGTCCAGCGTGTCCCGGGAACCGTTGCCCATACCGTCCCACGCGGCGAGAATCAGCCTGTGGCCACCGGCTCCAAGTTCGGGAAGGGGGTAGGTCAGAATACCCCGGGTGTGGCTTCCGGGAAGGTACTGAAAATACCGGCTTACATCAAAGCCCTGGGAATTGATGGAAAGAAGCAGAGCCCTGCCCGCGTGGTCTCCGAACACACTGATTCCGCTCTCATCTTCAAGCGCGGCGGTGAGAATGTGGCTGTCGCCCACTTTCCTGCAGGTCAAGGATATGGAAGGCCCGATGGAATCCGGGGAGTAGCCGCCGGAGTCCGCCACCGCCGCCCACTGGTTCCATGCCACCTGTTGCGTGGAGCCGTGGGCTCCCAGAGCATGAGCCCTGGCCAGGGAACCGGTGTCCGACTGAATCGGCATGAAGAAACTGATCGTGGCCCTTCCATCGGATTCGGTTTCAACCATGCCCTGGTACGCCGTCTGTCCGAGCCGAACCCATGGAATCTCGACATAGGGCGAAAACGGGCTGGTGTAAAGAACGCTGTCACCGCTTTCAGCTATGGCCACCTCGGCGGTTCTGCGGGAGGGGAACTCCACCTCCGCCGTGTTGAGCCTTCCCCTGAGAAGCCCGCCGGCGGGAAGAACCACCGGCTTTCCCGTGTCTTCGGACATGGGAGGCGTCACGCCGCCGTCCCCCATGGCATTGTAGTAGTAGTTGTAGACGGCGTAGCCCGACATGAGTATCTTGGCGTTCCAGAGGGCCTTGCCAGTCCACATCCTGTGAGGCCCGTACATGGAGTCCATGAAAAAGCTGAGAAGCTCGTTGTTCTGGCCGGCGAAACTCACATCAGACGAACCGATGGAGACAATACCGCCGCCGGAGGGGTGATTAACCAGTTCCTCACTGAGGCATGACGTGCCAAGCATGTCGAACTGGCCGGTGTTGCAGCTGGCGAAAAACATGACGGGATATCTTGGATGATTGTTCAGTGAGGGCAGGTCGAGGGCTGAAAACAGGTTTTCCTGGGCTATCTGGTTGTAGGAACCGTGACCGAAGAAAAGCACCGAAGAAGCGCCACTGTTGATGGCCTGGACAAAATCGGCTCTGGCTTCCGGCTTCTCAGGATGCACCCCCCCCGGCGATGTGCCGGGAGGCCAGGGATAGTCGATCAGATACACTTTCTCCACTTCCATGGAAAAAGGAACAACATTGTTCGCCAGGTGTTCACTGGAAAGGGTTGCCATCACATCCCAGGTGCTTGCGTCGTTCCACTCGTCGTCCGCGGCCAGAACCACCCGGTTCAGCCATGAACCGCCGCCAGTCAAAGCATGTTGATATGAAAACAGCTTGAGAAGGTACGCCTGGAGCTGTTGACCGGTGGATACCGGAATCCTGGATACGGGTATCTCCGGCAGCACCGCTCCTTCATGCACTGTTACGAATCCGTCGTCTCCGGCTCCGCTGCGGGTGCTGGAACTTCCGATGGTTCTCCAGAGAGGCGCGGGCGGGCGTGAGCCCGTGGTGTGCCCCAGGGGGTCGTAATTGCTGCTTCCAACCAGCAGCAGAGCCTGAGGGGGATCGTCCCAGTAATCAAGGGCGTGTCTGACCATGGACCGAACAGCGCCGGGGGATTCAACTCCCTGGTTGAACTCGTCGTAAACTTCCCGGTAGGTTGCCATTGCCACCGAGAAGCCCCGGGCGCCATAAACCGCCTCGAAGCCCCGGGCATGCTCCCAGAGGTGTTCAGGAACCAGGATCAGCACATCCCCCTGAATCCCCGAACCAACGATTCGTCCAGGTTGGGCAGGCTGAATGGAAACGGGTGTCTTCCAGTCTTCGGGGTTGACCACCCATACCGATGCCCCGGGCTGCACATCTGCTGATAGCCGGGCGACTCCGCCCTGGAAGCCCCAGTCCACCAGTTCCACCGGGTTGAATGGCGCGGTAGTCTGAAAGACCCTGGCGCCGGAAAGAACCCCCGGAACATCCAGGGTGTAGAAACCGGGGGTTCTGTTCAGCAGGAACAGTTGCCGACCCGGGCCCACCGGGGCATCAAGTTCAAGCTCAAAGTAGTTGAAAGCGCTTCCGCCGTGGACATTCTTCGACCAGATACGCAGCGTGTTCATACCGGTGCTCAGGGGGGGATCGGTAACACTCCAGAGATAAATGTACCGGTTTTTGACAAAGGCCGTATCCAGAATTGCGGTTCCGTTCAGCACGATGCTGTCGCTGGCGTACCCGAAGGATTTATCGTGAAGTATGCTCACCCGCAGGGCTCTCCCGGTGCTGCCGGAAGGGGGTGTGAAGAAAATGGTGGACGGGGTGTTGGGCTGTATAGGCGCCCAGCACCAGCCGGTTCTGTCCTCTTCGGGAAACCAGGTGTAATCCTGTTCCAGCCACACCAGCTGGGAAGCGGTTCCTCCCCAGAAGGGATGCCCCTGATACGAGGCATTGACGGTTTCCATTCTCAGCCCTGCCTCACCGCCCCAGGTGAGCCAATAGGTGTTCGCGTCATCATACCTGTGCCAGGTTCGGGACAGGCTGTCGTCCTGGGCCACCGGCCTCAAAAGCCCCTGGCCGTAGAAGAAAAGCGTGTCCTGGGGGCCGAAGACGCCGTCTCCCCCGTCGGATACCGAGAGGGCTACCTGCGTTGGCAGATGATGATCCGCGGGGTTTTCCATGGCGAAGGGAACCCCGGGGCCGGAAAGCATTGCCAGTGAGGCTGAAGGCATGCCCACAACCGGGCAGCCCGCCTCCTGAAGCTGCTGGCCGGTGATGGCGTAAAAGCCGGAATGCTCTATGCGTATCCTGGCCCAGGGCCGTCCCCAGAAGGGGCTTTCGGGAGACCTTGACCTTCTCCTCCACCAGACGGTTCCCCCGGGGGCCACACCTTCGAGAAGGCTGCCTTCCAAAGACCTGGCGCCGGGACTTTCCGGCCAGGACAGGCTGATTTGAACCCTGGAAGCGTACCGGGAAAGGTCACCGTAGCAGAAGGGGTCGAAGGTTATCATTGCCACCGTTGTCCCCGCCAGGGGGATCACCTTCATGGTCACCGGCTCGGAGGAGGACACGGAGACCGTCGCGGAGTGAACCTCCCGGGCTCTCAACCCGCTTCCCTCAAGCGTCGGCTCCATGGCCCAGGCCAGGCCGTCCCATCCCGTGGCGTTCACCCGGTCGACCCTGTACTCCAGAACAGGCGCGACACCCGGAGGCACAGGCACGAAAATGGTCTGCACCGGCCTGAGAACGCCGCTTTCACCAGGAACGGAGGGTATCCCGGAAACCGATGGGTAGTATCCTCCGCCCAAAGGCTCGAGGGTCGCGTTATCGATACCGACCGATGTGCTGAAGGCTGCGACAAGGGAGGCTAGAACAAACAGAACCCCTGTCATAGAGAAAACCTCCTGGACTAATCATGGTCTGACTGGCAATCCATATATAATAGCAGTTCACTTGGGCTGCGGAGGTTCCAATCTGGCAATGTTCACCGATTCCGTTTCCTGGAGAATCGCATGGAGATGCCTCAGAAGGCATCCTGCCAGGAAGAGGATAGCTTTCAGCACAGTGGTCAGCATAGCCGGGGTTACCCTGGGGGTGGCGGCGCTGGTGGTGGTGATGGGTGTGCTTGACGGTCTGGAACATTTTATCACCGAGAGCGTGATAAATGTGGATGCCTCGCTGGCGGTGATGCCCAGGGGCGCCGGAGTCGTCCCCGACGACCCGGGGTTCACCGAGGCGCTGCTTGCGCTTCCCCAGGTGGGGGTTGCCATCCCCTACATACAGGGAGAGGCCATCGCCAGGCATCCGGGCCGCAACCTTGAGGCGGGCTGCATTGTGAGGGGGGTGCCTTCCGACATTCCCCTGATGCCCGGCATCGACACCCTGCTGGTATGGGGCTCTTCATCTTTGACAGACTCCCAGGGGCGGCCCGGGGTCATCATGGGGCTCTATCTTGCCGAGGAGTTCATGCACAGCTCCGGAGACACGATAGTTTTCTTCACCCCGAGAAGCCTTTTCTCCGGAGGAGCCGGCGGAGCCAGGGCAGTGATGGTGGGCGCGGTGGAAACCGGGCTGCCCGCCAACGACAGAAACCTGGCATGGGTGCCGCTTTCCCTCGCCTCCCGGATGTTCCTTCCCTCCGGAGGTCTGAGCGGCATTCAGGTCTCGCCCGCCGAGGGCTTCAGTGAGGATGAGACCAGATACGCGCTGGAAGAGTTCCTGCCGGATTCCCTGAAGGTTCTCACCTGGAAACAGAGAAACCCGGCCCTGGCCGCCAGTATGAAGCTGGAGCGGATGGGGTCCATGGCGGCCCTTCTGCTGATAACCCTGGTGGCCACTTTCAACATCATGGGAACCGTGGCAAGAAGTGTTGTGGAAAGACGAAGGGACATCGCGGTACTCAGGGCCATCGGCGGAAGCGAAAAACTCATTTCAAGGATCTTTTTGTGGGAGGGGGCGTTCGTGGGGATAACAGGCGCCCTGCTGGGAGTGGCCCTGGGGCTTCTGGGCTGCCACATCCTGGCGTCAACGGGGATAGTTTCACTTCCCGATGTCTATTCATTTCACGACAACCTTCCGGTAAGGGTGTCGCCGGGCAATGTCATCGCGGCCTGCGCGGCGGCGGTGCTCATGAGCCTTCTTTCCGCCATGATTCCCGCTGGCAGAGCCGCCAGCCTCGATCCGGCGACGGTGCTTCGAAAATGACCGTGCTTCTCGCCGCCCTCCTTCTTTTTCCCGGCAGCCCAGCCGACAGCGCCAGGGCTCTGATTTCCATAAGGAGTGTTCCCGTCCGGGCTCTTCTTTTCGCGGAGCAGGCGGCGAGGCTGGAGGGTTCTGCGGTTCTGGAGCTGGCGTGGCTGCTTGAACTGGCCGGTCGCTTCACCGATGCTTCGAGGGTTTACTCCCTGGCCTCGGCGAACGCGGACAGAAACTCGTCCACATGGCTGACGGACCGGCTGCGCGGGGTTGGGGTTCTTGACACCACTCTGGTTCTTCGGGCAACCCTCATGAACACCGGGGCTGAAACCGCCAGAAATGTGGTGCTCATGATTCCCAGGCCCTTCTCTCACATGCCCTACCAGCACCTTTCCATTCTGGAAAGCGACTTCGGAGGGGATGGGCTGGTGCTGACCTGCCTCGTAGACTCCCTGCGTCCCGGGGAAAGGGTGGAGAAGACAATGAGAATGCGAGTCTTTCAGAGACCCCATACCTTCCGGCCCATAGATGGCATTCTGGAGGAGAGCATACTCAGAGAACTCGTCCGGGGAGCCAGAGAGGCCACGGGGGAAAGGTCCGACCCGGGCCCGTGCCTGGAAATGTCCATGGAACTGGTGGCCCTTGCTTCGGAAATGGGGATTTCCATGCATGTGGCCGGCGGAGTCGTGCACCGGGGCGACAGCCTTGTGTTCCACGCCTGGGCGGTGCTGGACACGATTATTCCCGGCCTTCCCATCGACCCCCTTCTGATGAAGACCGACTCCATGATGGCGGTTGGGCACTGTCCCTCCGACATGATACCCCTGTGGAACCTGGACTACACAGATGGCTGTGAACTCAGCGCCCTCTATTCCGGAAGGAATTCATCGCTGAAGATGGACATGAGGGCCCATTTCTGAAAGATGAGGTGAACCGCATGCCAAGGCTATCCGCGCTTTCGGCCCTGGTGGCCATCACCGTGTCCTGCGCCACACCCGGCGGAGATCGCTTGAATGAAACCGTTGAGGCTTACATCCACGCCCTGGGAGGCCGGGAGGTTCTCGAAGGAATTCACTCGGTTCACACACTGGACAGCATTTCCATGGCGGGGCTCGAGGGATTCACCGAAGCCTGGTGGATCAGGGAACCCTTCATGGGCAGGGTGCGGGTTGTACTTGGTCCTGTGGAACAGCAAATGCTCTTTCTCGGAGACAGCGCTTTCAGCCTGGACAGGAACGGCAACCTTTCACCGGCGGGGCGTGAGGGGCTTGCACAGCTGGAAAGCGCCAAAGCCACGGTGTTCTTCCGGGCATTCCTCGAGAACACCGGGCTGGAGTACGCGGGAGATACACTTATAGCAGGCGAACCGGCGGGAATGGTCAGGCTGAATCTCACGGATCCGATCACCTACTGCTTCTCCGCGGAAACCGGTCTTCCCCTGGCGATGCTCACCACCGCCATGGGCATGAGGGTTGTGCAGTTTCCGGGAGAGTACTCGGTGGTGAACGGTGTGACAATTCCCCGAAGCACCAGAGACACCGTACGGGAACTGGGCATGGAAAGCGAAAGCCGGAACATCCTGACCGAGTTCAACACCGGGCACCTTTTCCACGACAGCCTCTTCTCTCTTCTTCCCGGAACACCGGACTGGGAGCTCACCGTTTCCGAAACGCCGAATCCCTTCCATGTTCACGGAGGACACATCTACCTTCAGGCCCGGGTCAGCGGAAGAAACGCTCTGGCCATACTGGACAGCGGCGCCGGAGCCACTCTGCTTGACAGCTCTTTCGCCGCGGAACTGGGGTTGGTTCCGGAAGGGGCGTTCAGCGCCAGGGGAATCGGGGGCTCACAGGAGTTCGCCTTCGCCAGGGTGGACAGCTACAGCGTGGCGGGCGCGGTTCTCAGGGGACAGGTTCTTGCGGTGATGCCGGTAAGAGAAGCATTTCTTCCCATCACCGGAAGAGGCATCGACATGATAATCGGCTACGATTTCCTCAGCAGATTCGTAACGGAAATCGATTATTCCGAAGAATCAATCACCCTCCACTTGCCCGGGGAATACATGCCTCCTTCAGCGGCGGGGTTTGTTCAGGGGGTTCTTTCCATGAACCTTATCTCCTTCGAAGCCGTACTCGAAGACACAATCCCCGTAACCCTGCTTCTGGACACCGGCGCCGGAGGAGCCCTGCATCTCACCCGGACTTTCATCGAGGGCCACGGAGGGACGCTTGGGCACAGGCCATCCTATTCGGCTTCAGTGGAGGGGGTGGGAGGAGCGGGATCAATCGAAGTTTTTCCAGTGGAATCCATAACCCTGGGCGGTTTCACGGTTCCCTGCGGTGAAGCATCGGTCTTCGAGGATTCCGGGCCGCTCTCGATGTATGACGGCATTCTTGGCAGCGACATTCTCTCCCGGTTCACCCTGGTGGTGGACTACTCCATACCGGGGTTCCATCTTGTACCCGGACCGGACCACCTTCGCGAACCGCATTTCCAGATGACGGGTCTCGGCGTGCGAATTGAAGGCGAAACCATTGTGGTTTCCATGGTGGTTGACGGGTCTCCCGCCGGAGAGGCCGGGCTTTCACCGGGAGACACGCTTCTGTCGGTCGGGGGCATTTCCGCAAACCCCGACAACCTGGCCCTGATCCGTCAGACACTTCCAAAGCAGGCGGATGAAACGGTTCTTGTGGAGTACCGGTCCCGGGGTATCTCTGAAGAAACGGTCCTGACCGGAAGAAGGCTCATTCCCTGAAGTGATCGTACCCCTTCGCCTGCGGACACGAACAGCCGTCAGTGGTCAACACCGCCGCCTCACCCTCCCTGATCTCCCCGATGGGGTAGAAACCGGGAAACTGCCGATCAGCCCCGGCTGTGAAGAGTATCTCGTAATCCTCTCCGGCGACCCAGGCATCCTTGGCCCTTTTTCGGGCGTACTCCACCAGGGGTATCGAACCGGAGTCAACCAGCACCCGTACCCGGCTCTCCTCCGCGATGTGCCAGGCCTCGCTGAGAAGACCATCGGATATGTCGATGGCTGCTGAGCACCCATTGGCAAGAAGAACCTTCATGGCGTCGAACCTGGCGGCGGGATTCAGAAACAACTCCACCTGTCGCCGTTCCAGGGGAGTTAGCGCCACGGTTCTGGATTTCTCCAGAAGGGCGGGAGCATCCAGGGTTCTCCCCAGGGGACCCGTTACCCACAGTCTTTCACCGGGGACGGCGGAGGAGCGTTTCATAGGGGCGCCGCGGAGATTTCCCACGGCGGTGAGGGTCACTCCGAAAACTTCCCCTCGAATGGTTTCCCCCCCGGCCAGTCTGCAGTCCCGACGCCATGTGAGTCCCCGGTAAAACCTCAGAAGCCACTCCGCGTCCAGTTCCGGGGGCAGGCAAACCGCGGCGAACAGCCAGAGGGGCTCGGCGCCGGTGGCGGCCAGGTCCGACAGGGTGGCTTCGACAACCCTGCGACCCAGTGTTTCCGGAGGGCACCACCAGCGATGAAAATGCACCCCTTCCAGATACGAATCAACTGTTATCACCGGCGCATCCAGGGAGGGGAGGACCGCGGCGTCGTCTCCGGCGAAATCAAGCATCAGTTCCCGGCGCAGCAGTCGGATCAGCCCCCTCTCCCCCAGTTCACCAATGGTTGGCATCAGCGTACCAGAACCACTTCCAGTTTTTCCATGATTCCCGCATCCCTGCAATCCGGGCCTGTTACCACCCCCAGCGGCGCGGCGCATGAACAGGGTGTCCGGCGGTCTCCCAGCGAAACCAGGGCTTTCCCCAACGCTTTCCTGGCCATTTCCGCGTTATCCTTCATCACCCCGAAGACCATCTCGCCGGTGACTTCCTCCTCCGACTCCCTCCAGCAATCGTAATCGGTGCTCATGGCCAGGGTGGCGTAGCAGATTCCCGCTTCCCGGGCGAGCTTTGCCTCGGGAATCCCGGTCATGCCTATGACGGAAGCCCCGATGGACCTGTAGAACATGCTCTCCGCCCGGGTGCTGAAGGCGGGGCCCTCCATGACCACCATGGTGCCCCCCTGGTGAACCACGGCGCCGGCGGCGGCGGCGGCGTTGACAAGCGTCATCCTGAGGTTCGGGCAGAAAGGCTCTCCGAAGGAGGCATGGGCTACGGCGCCACCCCCGAAAAAAGTGGCCCTTCGCAAACCCCGGGTTCTGTCGAACAGCTGGTCCGGAACCACGAAATGTCTGGGTTCTATCTCTTCCCGAAGGCTGCCCACGGCACTGAGGCTGATCAGGGTTCCAACCCCCAGAGATTTCAGGGCGTAGATGTTGGCGGCGTACGGCACCTCGGAAGGTGTGAACCGATGGCCTTCCCCATGCCTGGCTATGAAGGCGGTTTTCACTCCGTCAAGCTCCCCCAGGGTTACAGGGGATGAAGGGTTTCCAAAGGGTGTGCTCAGCGTTTTCTCCTCCAGAACCCGAACTCCCGGAATGGCGTACAATCCGCTGCCGCCTATGATTCCCACACACTCAGTCATTATCTTTCCCTTCACTATGAGTGATGATGTGAAATATAGCGTTCCCCCCAGGCTCACCGGCATGCCGCTGGAACACCTTGTTTCATGGCTCTCCGGGGCTTTCGGCGAACCAGCCTTCCGAGCCCGGCAGCTCTTTTCCTGGATTCATCTCAGGGGCGCCGAGTCCTTCCATGTAATGACCGACCTTCCACTGGCGCTGAGGGAAGGTCTTTCGGCAAACGCTGAACTGACAGTTCTCGGCACCCTGGAGAGGGTGCGGGGGAAAGACGGTGCGGAAAGATTCCTCCTCGGCCTTCGAGACGGGCTCGTAGCGGAATCCGTTCTGATACCGGACCCGCCCAGGGTCACCGCGTGCCTTTCCACCCAGGTCGGGTGCAGAATGGGGTGCGTCTTCTGCATGACTGGAAACGTGGGATTTCGAAGAAACCTTGGCTCCGATGAGATAGTGGCGCAGCTTTACGCGCTTCGGAAAGCATCACCGAACAGGATATCCAATGTGGTTCTGATGGGAATGGGAGAGCCGCTGGACAACCTGGACCAGGTGATTCCCGCCCTGGACATCATAAGCAACGATTCGGGCATCTGTCTCGGACAGAGGAAGATCACCGTCTCAACCATCGGGCTCACCCGGGGCATCGCCCGGTTGACGGAGCTGGGCAGGCATTACGGGCTGGCCCTTTCCCTTCACAGCGGGGTTCAGGCCACCAGGGAAATGCTTCTTCCCGCCGGGGCGTCGGTAAAACTCGACGATCTGAAGCTTGGCCTTCTTGAGTGGACGAAGGCCATTGGAAGAAGAGTAACGCTTGAGTATTGCCTTATTGAAGGTATCAATGATTCCCTGCGGGAAGCCCGGGCCCTGGCGGAGTTCGCCCGGGGACTCCCCTGCAAGATCAATCTGTTGCTCTGCAACCCTGTGAAAGGCCTTCCGTGGAAACGCCCCGATGACGGTGTCGTGCTTGAGTTCATGGAGTACCTTTATCCCAGATGTCCCGCGGTAACCCTTAGAAAATCCAGGGCATCGGATGTGGACGGGGCATGCGGCCAGCTCGGAGCTTCGGTGCTGGGCCGGTGAAAACCGCTGCTGTTTACATTCGCCTCCAACCGCATTATTTGTAACATGCATGGAAGCAGGAATCAGGGAGGTGCATTATGAGGGTTTCAGTTTTTGCTCTGGCGACAGCGGTGGTATTGTTTCCGACCGGCGCTCCGGGAAACGACATCATACTTGATCAGGGGTTCGAATTCGGTGCGCTGATCACCGGTCTCGCATGCGGCAGCGGCCAGACGGCCATGGTGTCCGACGACTTCTCCCACCCGGAAGAGGCGCTTCTGGAGCAAATCGGGATTTGGGTAATCTACACGGGGGCCCCTTCAGACTCATACAACCTTGAGGTGAGGAACAACGGTTCCGAACCGGGGCCGGAAGTGCTGTGGTCCGCAACAGGAGACAATGTTGCCAATACGGATACCGGTTTCGCCTGGACGGGATACAGCATCTACCATGCGGAGATAACCCTGGAAGACACCCAGTTTTTCTCCATCGCCCCGGATACCGAATACTGGCTCTGCGCGCAGGCGGTTAACGGCAGCCCGGTTTTCTCGCTGTCCCGAATCAACCTTGTCGGAAGCATGTCACATGTAAGCATGGACAATGGGGCAACCTGGGTTTCGAGCCAGCAGGAAACGGGCCAGCAACTTGACCAGTTCATGATGCTGTACGGCAGCATCGGCCCCCAGTACTTCGAGACCAATACCTGGGCCGGCGTGAAGGCCCTGTTCGACTAGCTCAGAAAACCACGGAAGCAGTTACTCTGAGGGCGCCGCACTCCTTGTCCTCTCCTGCCAGAGATGACCCAAGGGGCATCAGTTCCAAAGCGGCGGTGAGTTCAAAATAGTTCGTCCAGCCGAAGGGAAGCCTGGCACCCATCTCGGCGCCGATAACACCCCCCCCGGTAGTTGTGTCATCCCCATCGCCCTCGGCGCTGTCCCAGGCAAGAACCCCGCCGGCGTAGGCTCCCAGCAGGGGCTCGATCCCCCTGGGCCCGGCGTAACGCCGATAGAAGGGGTACATCCTGTAACTGAGGGTTATCGGTACGAAGTTCACTGAACTGAAGGCTTCGTGGTCGGTTCCCACCGTGAAGAAACCCGCCTTCAGAGCGAACTGCCTTCCCTGGGACATGGGCGTCTCAACCCCCAGAAGTCCCCCGAAACCGGTACCGGCTTCGGTATCTCCGCTGAAAAGCCACGGGGTGATGGAGCCGCCGCCCATGGAAAAAGAAAGAGCCGCCCTGTCACCGTGACCTCCGGCGGAAAGAAGAGCGGTCATGCCCAGTAGTACTGCTACCCACTTCATCCCATTCCCTCCTTTGCTTCGTGATGCTGAATATCGGGTGTTCACCGGCACAGCACAAGTTTGGCGGAAGGAGCCACTCCATCCGAGACGATGTATACACCGGGGGTGAGCTCCGAAACATCCAGCAGACCCCCATGAGGATACGAAAGAAGCACCAGCCTTCCCGAGAGGTCATAAACCCTGACTCCGTTGGATTCCGCAGAAATGCCCAGGTTGACCTGGTATCCCGCAGGGTTGGGAAAAAGGGTAATGGAAGACGGGGCAACGCTTTCTTCGATGCCCAGGGGCGGGCAGTTTCCCTGGGAGTCAATGGTCTTGGCCATCAGATCCTCGCCCTGAAGAACACCGCTTCCTCCGATCAGAAAACCTCCCTGGGGAAGGCCTGTGATCTGGCGTATCATCCCTGTGTCAAAAAACCACTCCTGCTCAACCTGGCCGTTCTCCCCGAAAACCACGATGGTCTGCAGATGATTCCCCGGCTCCGGTTCGGAGTTTCCCGCTGCGTAGACCTGGCCATCCACTACCTCCAGGGCCATGCATGTGTCGGTTCCATGATGCCCCCATACCGCTTCCCAGATCAGGCCGCCTGTTTCATCAAGCTTCAGAATCCACCAGTCATAGCTCCCGGCTCCGAAGGAGAGAGTGGATCCCGCCACCACAAAACAATCCCCCTCCTGCAGTACCCTCCAGGGATAGTCGAACTCAGGGCCTCCGAGGGTTGCTGTCCAGAGAGTGTCGCCCCGGGAGTCGGTGCGGATTATCCAGTAATCCCCCCAGCCGGCCCCCCAGGCCATGGTCAACCCGGCTATGATGTAGCCGCCGTCATCACAGGGCGACACATGATGGCTCGTCTCCTCTCCCTCGGTACCCAGTGTTCCCCACCATAACTCTGTCCCGTCCTGATCCAGCGCTACCATCAGCACATCAAAACCCCCGGCGCCTTCACTGGTGGTCCCGCCCACGCAAAGAATGGTTCCGTCGGTTCCCTGGCAGGCCGCGGTGAAATGCTGGTTGCTCACAGCGCTCCGGTGTTCCCACTGAACCTGGCCGTACTCGTCAAGAAGCAGGGCCATCGCATGAACGCCGCTCTCCTGTATGGTCATGGAACCCGTAAGCACATAACCGCCGTCAACGGCATCGAGGGAGATGATATTGCTGCTTCGCCCCCGGTGGAGAGAATCCACCCAGAGGTGGTTCCCATGGAAATCGAAGCCGGCAAGAAGTATCTGGGTATCGCCGCTGCCTCCCAAAGGGCTGTTACCCGCAATCATGCAGCCGTAGGATGTGGTTACCGCCGCCTTCCCCTCCTGGTTGCCCGGATAGGGCAGAATCGCGTTGAAGGGGATCTGCAGGACCAGAACCGCTGCCATCACGAAATGCATGGAGTCACCTTTTCCTGAATGCCCGGGCACTCCCGGATGATGCTTTCATCCAGATCACTGCTTCCGTACGCCTTTCGGAAGTGATGGGCGAACTCTCCGGCGAGTTTCTCCGCCCTTTCCCTGTAAGCCTCCGGATTCCCCCATGTGTTGACGGGGAAGAGGATGCTGTCATCGGGAAGACCGGGACAGGTTTCCGGAACAAGAATGTTGAAGTAGGGATCGGGCACGCAGGGCACACTTTCCAGTTCACCGTGAAGCGCGGCGTTCAGCATTGTTCTGGTCAGGGGTAGACTGATCCGTTTTCCCTCGCCGTAGGGTCCCCCGCTCCATCCGGTGTTCAGCAGGAAGGCCCGGGTGCGGTGTTCATCCAGCTTCTCGCCCAGCATGCCGGCGTAGACTTCTGGTTTCCTGGGCATGAAGGGCCCCCCGAAAAAGCGGCTGAAAGTGCTGACCGGCTCGACGATCCCGGTTTCCGTTCCGGCGAGTTTGCTGGTGTAACCCATCAGGAACCAGAACATCGCCTGGGTTCTGGTGAGTTTGGCGATGGGGGGCAGCACGCCGTTTGCGTCCGCAGTGAGAAAAACCATTGTTTCAGGGTGCCGTGAGGTACTTGACTTCTTGATGTTGGGCAGGAAACCCAGGGGGTAGCTTCCTCTGGAGTTCTCGGTAAGTCTCTTGTCGAAGAGATCTATGCCGCCATCGGGGTAGGCCATCACGTTCTCTACGATGGCTCCGTGCCTCAGGTAATCATCCTCGTGGAAACAGGCGTTGTATATGTCCGGCTCCTTCAGGGCGGACAGGTCAACCAGCTTCGCGTAGCAGCCATACTCGAAGTTCGCGATCCCCTCCCGGCTCCAGCCGTGCTCGTCGTCGCCGAGCAGGGCACGGGACGGATCGGCGGAGAGGGTGGTTTTGCCGGTTCCGGAGAGGCCAAGCATCAGGGCGCAATCGCCTTTCACCCCCTCGTTGGCGCTGCAGTGCAGGGGCAGCACCCCTTCCGGGGGCAGAAGGTAGTTCATCACCGTGAAGACAAGCTTCTTCACACTTCCGCAATAAGCGCTCCCGTAAACAATGCCCAGCATTCTGTCCATGTCCATGGCCACTATCATTGTGGAGGCGCCGCCGGTGGCCGGATCATCCCTGAGCCTGCCCCTGTACTTCCCGGGGTCAAGTTTGTGGTCCGGCAGAACAACAAGAGTGAAGTGCCTGGAGCAAAACACCGAGCTTTCGATGTCTTCCGGAACCGGCCTGAACATGTTGTCCGTGAAAAGCCCTGTCAGAGCCTTGGATGTAACCACCCTGACAGGAAGCGCGTATCTGGAATCTGCCCCCGCCACTCTCTCGGTTACAAAGATTTCCGGCGCCTTTTCCAGGGTTTCAATGCCATCTTCCCATACCATGTCGAAGGTGTCAGGCAACAGCGGAAGGTTGTTGGGGCTGGTCCAGTCTATGGAATCACTGCTTTCGGGCCTTTTGACAATGACGGTATCCCTTGGGCTTCTTCCTGACGACTCCGGCCTGGTCCAGGTGGCCAGGGCTCCGGATCGAAGCAGCATCGCCTCCCTGTTGTCAAGAGAAGCCTGAATCATCTCTTCCCTGCCCGGGTTCCTTCTTACCGCCGACCCGCGCTTCGCCAGCAAAGCGTCAAGCCTTTCAAGCAGTTGCATTGCGCAACCCCCTTCTTGTGGTGCTGTTAAACCAGGTTCCGATAAAGCATGAAGAATAGTACATTCCTGTTTCCGGGCAAGTGTGAATCAACCGGGGTTTCGTTATGATTGACCGGAAGGTTCAGCTTGGGGAGAAGAAAGTGCCGCGGTTGATCATAGGGGCTTTTGTACTGATACTGATGGGACTGGAGGAGTTTTTCTTCCAGAGTTTTCTTCGCAGGGGGAGTCTCAGGCATTCCTTCCTTTCCGAGGAGAGCGACACATCCGACGAAGGCCGCAGCAGAAGATTCCTGGAACACCTCAGGACGGCACAACTCACAGGGCTTGCTGTACTGCTTTTCCTTCTTGATGCACCGGAATTCAGGCTTGTAACCCACTTCACCGGCCAGATGGTCATGACCGTCACAATGCTTCAGCTTGTCCGCATGCTTGGGAGGAATGTCCTGCGCAACTGGTCGGTCCTGGGCGAAATCCAGGTGTTTCAGGCGGCCATGCTGGTAGCGGCCATTCTCGTTTCCCCGAAAACCGCGGGAACCCACACCGGGCATGGATGGTTCGGCGTTTTCTCATTGGGACTGGTTCTGTTTCGGACCCTGAACGCCACAGCTCTCGCCTTCTCCGTAACCTATGCCGCAAGGTTGTTCGCCAGAGAGGGTGGCAGGATCTATCATGCGAATCCCCCCTTGGCTTTCTCGGATCAATGGGCCAGGCGTGTTACAGCGGTCTGTCTTCCCCCGGCCCTGCTTTCCGCGGCTGTGGTTAACATCCGGAATGTCGGGGGGTTGCCCTTCAGTATCCTGCTGCATTCATCGGTGCTGTTCACGATTTCCGCATGGGTTGTCTTCCGGAATCGGAGGCCGCACCATCCCGCAGCCCATTTGCTAACCGCCCTGACTGCCATAACCATTCTGATCGCCACATCAATGGTGTTTTCCGTTGGCTGAAGCCTCCGTTCTGCTGTTGCAGCTTCCCCTGCAACCGGGCTGCGCATTTGAACCCACCGGCAACATTCCCCTCGCCCCGGGCAGGCTGGCGGCGGCGGCGGGGCTGCAGACCCGGGCGGTAATGCCGGCGGATCAGTGTGACAGCCTTTCAGACCGGGAAATTCTGTCCCACATCATCGATAGGAAACCTGATGTTCTGGGGTTTACCCTGTACATGTGGAATGCCGAGCGAAGTTCCTGGCTCTCCCGCCAGGTCAGGAAGGCTCTCCCATCTGTTTTCACCGTGTGCGGAGGGCCCGAGGTTACCCGGGACAACAGGTGGCTTCGGGAATCCGGCGCATTCCACCTGATGGTGGAGGGAGAGGGTGAGCCCTTTGCCGCTGCCCTCAATGACCCGGAGCAGCTTCATGTGCTGGCTGAACGAAACAGCGGTTTCACCTCGGTGGGCCGCTGCATTTTTCTTCCGAACCACTGGCCCGACCCCTACTTCACCGGACACCTGGATTCCGCCTGGAACATGCCCGCCCATGTGGAAACCATCAGAGGTTGTCCGCACATGTGCTCTTACTGCGCTTACCGGAGAATCAGCCCTGTTCCCAGGGTAACACCCTCGGAGATCGTGCTGGAAACCCTCACGCTCCACAGGAATGCCGGCAGAACCGACCTCGTCTTTCTCGACCCGACATTCAACGGAAGGCGGGACCTTTCAGCGGTTCTGGCCGGCATGGAGGGAATGGGTTTCTCCTGTTTCGGCGAAGTCAGGGCGGGTCAACCGGATCTGGATGCCGGGGCTTTCGCCGGCGCCGGTTTCGAGTCTGTCGAAGTGGGGCTGCAGACCATGAACCCCGGGGTGCTTGGAACCCTGGGACGCTCAGACAACCCGGAAGACACCATCCGTGGAGCCCTGTCCCTTAAGGCGGCAGGGGTGGAGCCGGTGGTTGACCTTATCCTGGGGCTTCCGGAAGACGATCCGGAAGGAATTCTGAGGGCAGGCGGCAGGCTTGTTTCCGAAGGGCTGGGAGAGGGGGTTCAGGCGTTCTTTCTTTCAGTTCTGCCGGGAACCCGGCTTCGGGGGGAAAGCGCCCGGTTCGGTCTTGCCTTCATGGACCGCCCCCCCTATTGGGTGACCGGTCTGCCAGGAATCACCGAACATGACCTCATGAACGCAAGGGATGAGCTTGGAGGGATACTGGGGTTCGATCTGGACATGGAACCCAGGCCGATTCTTTGCGATTCCTGGCCTCATACCTCGGTTCTCGATACGGGCTCATGTTTCGAGCCGGTCTTCACTGGACGCCATGCGGTTCTCAGGGTCAGGGGAAGCGGACTTTGGGAAAACAGACACAGGATTCTGAGCGCTGTCGGCAAACGGTTCGAAGACGACCCATTCTGCGTACTTGATGTGGTGCTCCAGGCGGATGAAAGGTTTCCCGTGGATCTCCTTCCCCTTATCACCGGGGTTGTCCGTCCCCTGGACTACCATGACCGAAGCGCAAAAATGCTGGGTCGTCACGGCAGGTTGAGAACCGCTGTGATAGCCGGCTTCGATGCCGATCCGAACTGGCTCAC
>Ga0334882_1002424_pt1 | contig 19063 bp, 13 predicted proteins | sample GraSluR1_MG_5_FD_207226 | JGI IMG/M metagenome (GOLD analysis project Ga0334882, IMG submission 207226) | Sludge microbial communities from methane-producing bioreactor in Wageningen University, Netherlands - Granular Sludge_15_04-R1 | ecosystem: Engineered > Bioreactor > Anaerobic >...
AAGCCTGTTTCGGTTGGGGCTGGACTGGCTCAAGTACGTCTTAAAACACGATCTGCCGCTGCCACCCTTGATTTTTAAAGTGCCTAATCTACAAAGGTTAACAATCACATAGTGTATGGTAGTGAATTGTTATCATAACGGCCACGGTGCTCAAAAAAGGATTTGGCGAGATATGAACTCATCCTCCGGCAAGAAAAAAATCCTCTGCATTGATGATACGCCGGATGTGCGGCGGCTGGTGCGCCGCTTGTTGGGAGAGGCGTATGATTTTTATGAAGCTACCGATGGCTTGAAAGGCATCGAGCAAGCCGCAGCGCTGCACCCTGATTTGATTTTGGTGGATTTGCACATGCCGCACCTCACTGGTTATGAGGTGGCAACCCGCATCAAAACGTTGTTGCCGCATACACCTATTATCGCCCTCACCGCCGACATCACCGCGCATGTGCGCGAGCGCGCGCTGGCTTCCGGCTGCGATGGTTACATCTCCAAGCCCATTGATCCCGATGAGTTTGAAACTCAAATCACTGAGTTTTTGGGTGGCAAACAAGAAGTGCTGGAGGATGATAGCTACCGGCAGGCGTATCAGCAAACCCTGGTGGCACGGCTCGAAGAAAAGGTGCGTGAGCTCACCGATGCGCTGAAACGCAACGAGGAGCTCATTCAACAGAATCAGAAGCTTCTGGAACGCTCCGAGCGCCGCGCTCGGCTGCTGGAGGCCGGCGCGACGGTGGGGCGTAGTATTACTTCGATCCTTGATCTCGACGTATTGCTCAATGCTACTGTGGATGTCATCTGCAATGAGTTTGGCTTCTACTATGCGGGCGTCTTTTTGATTGACGAGACGCGCGAGTGGGCCGTGCTGCGTGCGGGGCGCGGCGAAGCGGGCGCGGCGATGCTGGCACAGGGTCACAAACTCAAGGTGGATGGGCATTCTATGATTGGTACAGCAACAGCGCAACGCAAGGCGCTGATCGCGCTGGATGTGGGTGATGAACCGGTGCATTTCAAGAATCCGCTGTTGCCCAATACCCGCTCGGAGATGGCATTGCCACTGGTTGCCGCGAACCAGGCCATTGGTGCGCTGACCGTGCAGAGTCGCCAGCCCGCGGCCTTCAATGAAGAGGATATCAAAGCTCTGCAAACGATGGCTGATCAGCTGGCGATTGCGATTCACAATGCGCGGCTATACCATGAGAACCAAAATTTGCTCCAGGAAGCCGAACGCCGTGCGCGCCTCTTGGAAGCTGCCGCGCAGGTGGGCCGTGATATTACCTCGATCCTCAAACTGGATGAATTGTTGCACAAGACGGTGGAGATTATTTGCGCCGCATACAATTTCTACTATGCGGGCATCTTTTTGGTGGATGAGACCGGTGAGTGGGCCGTGTTGCGTGCTGGTTACGGTGAAGCGGGCACGGCGATGGTAGCACGCCAGCATAAACTCAAGATCGGGGGGCATTCGATGGTAGGGGCAGCGATGTCAACCTGCAAGGCCCGTATCGCGCTAGATGTGGGCGAGGAGCCGGTGCATTTCAAGAATCCGCTGTTGCCGTACACCCGCTCGGAGATGGCGCTGCCGTTGATGTTGCAGGAACACGCGATTGGCGCGCTGACGGTGCAGAGCGTGCAACCGGCGGCCTTTAGTGAGGAAGATGTGACCAGTTTGCAGGCGATGGCTGATCATCTCGCGGTCGCCATCAACAACGCCCAGCTCTTGCAGGATTTGGAGGCCGTGCATAGCGAGCTGGTGCGCACTAAAACCTATGAGGCGATTGCCACCGCTACCGGCGAGGCGATCCATTGGGTGGGCAACAAGGCGGCGCCGATTCCTGGCAGTGTGGAGCGTATTACAGAGGATATGAGTCGGTATTTGTATATGGCTGCAACTGCGTTGAAAGCGGCGCCGGACGATGTGCAAGCGCAGACCTTTGCGCAGATGCTGTTGGTGGCTGTGGAGGAGTTGGCTGAGCAGGGCTTAAATGTGGAGATCATTGAGGCTGAGTTAGAAGGGCAGACCTTCCAGCGGTTGCAGCGTTTGTTGAGCATCGAATCCATCTTCGAGGACCTCGCTATTATTCGCGGCAGTGCGCGTGCGATTTTGAACATCAAGGAAGATTTGATAGGCCCGGCACGTAAACGTGAATTGCTGCCGCTCTCGTTGACGGAGCTGCTACGGGAAACAGTGGCCTCGATGGGGTTGCCCAAAGAGGTTGTCGGTTTCGATTTTGCGCCGGATGTGCCGGAGGTGCTGGGCGACCACGCGCAGTTCAACAATGTTTTCAGCAACCTCATCAAAAATGCGATGGAGGCGATGGAAGATATGCCCACCCAACGCCTCACCTTGCGGGTGCATCGCTCTGAGGAGCAACCGCACTTTGTCGTGGCACACGTTACCGATAGCGGTTGCGGCATCCCGCCAGATCAGATTGACAAAATCTGGATGGCATTCTACACTACAAAAGCCGGGCGCGGGGGTACGGGATTGGGGCTGCCCGCCTGCGCGCAAATCGTAGGGCAGGCAGGGGGCAAAATCACCATTCAGAGTGAGATGGGGGTGGGGACTACTTTTAGCGTTCACTTGCCAGCGGTTGAAGGGTGAGGGTTTAACTACCGAGGACGCCCAGTACACCAAGAAAACTTCAAAAAATCTTTGTTTTGCCTGTTATCACTATTGGCTTTCCTGAAAGAAAGTCTTTCACCACGGGGAGCATAGAGGAAATCTATAGGATCAAGCCGAAATCTTGAGCGGAAAGACTTGATTTTGGTAAGATAAAAAACTCTGTGTCCTTTGTGATAAAACGCAATAGCGCAAAAGTCGCCCTGTCAAAGCCGTCAATAGGCGTGTTTTGAGCCTACTAGTACAGGGTTGGTTTTACGGTACGGCCTTTGACGAACGCAGAGGCCTTCGACAGGTTCAGGCACCGGAGCAGCCCGGTGGCTGAGCCTGCCGAAGCCTCTCCCGGTTGCTCTACGGCATTGCCTTTGACAGCAATAGCGCAGAAGTCGCCCGGTCAAAGCCGTCAATAGGCGTGTTTTGAGCCTACTACAGGGTTAGTTTTGCGGTACTGCGATAAAACGTTTTTTTCGGCAGGGGCAACTCTACAAATCAAACTTTATCTAAGGAGCATTCCATGACTGATGAAATCAAAATTTTACTGGTAGATGATGAACGCATGGTGCGGCGCAGCATGGAGAAGACGTTGCTACGTGCCGGATTCGAGGTGGCGTCAGCGGAGGATGCCCGCGAGGGGTTAGCGCTGTTTCAGGAGGCGTTGGGTAGTGAAGCGCCTTTCCAGTTGGCGATTCTGGATTTGCACATGCCCAATCTGGAAGGTGTGGATGATTCCAACGCCGGCTTACAATTGTTGCCTAAGTTGTTAGAAGTGGATGCCGCGTTGCCGGTTGTTGTGCTGACGGCTTTTGATGATGTGACGCGCGCCAAAGAAGCTGTGGCGCGCGGCGCGCGCGCGTACTTCGTCAAAGGGCGTGAGGCCGGGCTAGTAGAGCTGGTCAACGAGATACTGGGCGCTTGAAATTTACATAAGGAGCATAAAGTATGAACAAGACCGTCAATTTAGATCAACGCCGCGCGATGTTGTTACAGGCCGGTGCGCGGGTTAGCCGCAATATCACGATGATTTTAGATCCCGATGAGCTCTTTCGCCAGACGGTGGACATCATCTGCGACGAGTTCGGGTTTTACTATGCGGGGGTCTTTTTGGTGGATGAGACCGGTGAGTGGGCAAAGTTGCGCTCCGGGCGTGGTGAGGCTGGCGCGATTATGGTTTCGATGGATCACAAGCTCAAGGTGGATGGGCATTCAATGATCGGCGCGGCTACTGGGCGGCGCACAGCGCTCATTGCCCTAGATGTGGGCGAGGAGCCGGTACACTTTAAGAACCCTTATCTGCCTGATACGCGCTCGGAGATGGCGCTGCCGTTGGTCGTAGGGCCGGAGCTCATCGGTGCGCTGACAGTGCAGAGTGTAGAAGAGGCCGCGTTCAGCGAGGAGGACATCACGGCATTGCAGGCGATGGCTGATCAGCTGGCGATTGCGATTCACAATGCGCGGATGCACCAGGACAACCGTCGCCTGCTCAAGCGGGCCGAGCGGCGCGCGCGCTTGCTGGAAGCTGCGGCTGAGGTAGGTCGGGGTGTTACCTCAATCCTGGATATGGACGAGCTGCTCAACAAGATGGTGGATATCATTTGTGACACCTATGGGTTTTACTATGCCGGGGTGTTCTTGATTGATGAGGGCGGTGAGTGGGCGCAGTTACGCGCTGGATATGGCGAGGCGGGTAAGGCAATGTTGGAAGCTGCGCATCATCTGCATGTAGGCGGTCATTCGATGATTGGTATGGCGACGGCCAACCGTAAGGCGCGTATCGCGCTGGATGTGGGCGATGAGCCGGTACACTTCAAGAACCCTTACCTGCCTCACACGCGCTCGGAAATGGCGTTGCCGTTGATCGTCAAAGACCAGGTCATTGGCGCGGTGACGGTGCAAAGCGTGGAGGAAGCTGCTTTCAGTGATGATGACATCACCAGCCTGCAAGCGATGGCTGATCAGGTGGCGGTGGCGCTACGCAATGCGCAATTGCTGTGTGATTTGGAAGCCGCGCACGCGGAACTACTGCGCGTCAAGACTTTTGAGGCGGTTGCCAATGCGACGCTTCAGGCGATTCACTGGGTTGGCAACAAGGCGTTCCCTATCTCCACCAGTATCGCGGGGATGCAAGATGATCTGGCGCAGTTTGCCGCTGCCGGGGTAGATGCCAAGCTGGTGGCTTCGATGCAGGAAGATTTGGAGATGGTGGCTGACAGCGCGCGCCTGATTGTGGAGGTACGTGAGCATTTGATCGGCCCGGCACGTGAGCAATTGCCGCAGCCAGTGCTGCTTGATGACATCGTCCGCGATGCGGCGTTAGAGCTGGTCATTCCGGCTGACATGCTCACTTATGAGATTGCGCCAACGCTGCCCTATGCTATTGGCGAGATTACACAATTAAGTCGGGCTTTCGTTTATGTGCTACGAAATGCACTCGAAGCAGTAGCGGGCGTGGCGACCCCGCGCATCGGCATCGCGATTGCGCCTACGGAAGAAGGTAACTTTGTGGCGGTGCGCATCAGCGACAACGGCCCAGGTATCCCTGAAGCCGATCTCGATAAAATTTGGGCAGCCTTCTATACGAGCAAAGGTCTCAAACATGCAGGTTTAGGGCTTTCAGCAACCCTGCAAATTGTTAATCAAATGGAAGGGCGTATTTCGGCAGCCAACCAGCCTGCGGGGGGGGTGTGCATTGAGTTGCTCGTGCCGGTGTTCCCCGGCCCGTTACCGAAGGGCAAACTCGCGGGGGGCAAGTCTATCTTGCTGATTGATGACGCTGATCCCTGGAGTCGGTTTGCCGAGAAAGCTTTCAAGGAGGCTGGCAATACTGTAATTCGTTCGTCCGACGGGCAACCTGACCCGGCGACCTTCGATCTGATTTTGGTGGATGATGCGTTGGAAGAGGCTAACGTCGAGGAAGTGCTGAAGAAGCTCCAGCAGGCCGGCGCAGGGGCGCGGGTGCTGGTTGTGACCTCGCATCCACGAGTGGAGCGCACGATGGCCCTGATGCAGTACGGGATTCGTGACGCCATCGTCAAGCCTTACACGCTGGAGGGTCTGGCAATCAGCATTGCATAGCGGGTAATCCATATTAACCGGCCGGCGCAATTGTGCCGGCCGGTTTCGCTTAGGTACATTGAATGAGTGTAGCAAACTGGTAAATCTGTATGCCAGAGTCGTTATACTTCGTATGTATGCAATCAGTGTCATTAAGTTAAGACCTGGAAACTTGCCAGGTCTATGCCCTAAACTTATGGCATTGGTACAGCCTTGACATACACGCTAAATCCTGGTGCGTTTTTGTCAGTTTCCACGCTATGCGTTGTTTTGGGTTGTGTTCATTAGCTTTTGTGGTATGATTTTTGCTGTGATTAAAGGTTAAAAGATTGTGAAATTGACTAATAGAGAGATGGGGGGAGGTTGTCTTGCAAGAAGAAGAGATTGATGTGCGCTTATATGTTGCGTTGCTGTTAAAACGTTGGCGATGGATTAGTGGCGCTGTAATCGGTGCGGTGATCGTAGCGTTGATTATCAGCTCGTTCTTGCCACTTACCTATGAAGCAACGGCGCTCGTGACTGTTAATCAACCTCGTTATATATTGCACTTTGATCCACGCATGGAAACAACGGTCAATATCCAACTTGCCTATAAAACTTACCCGGAGCTAGCACGCAGTGATGCTGTGTTACTAGAGTTGTTTGCATCCCTCCCTGCTGATTCTGTTGCGTGGGCAACTTTAGCTGACTTGCGCAAGGCTGTTAATGCCCAAGCTACTACAGATCCTAGCCTAATCAAGTTTGCGGTAGAAGCGCAAGATCCAGCGGTAGCGGCACGGGCTGTTAACCTATGGGCGGAGATATTTGTCACATATACAAATCGCGTTTATGGACAAAGCGATCAACAGGTACTTTTTTTTGAAGACCAGTTGACGCGTATTGAGGCACAGCGCAGTGTAGCTGAAGAATTGCTAGTAGCTTTTCAGGCAAGGAATGAACTGGCGATTCTTAATAATCGGTTGATCGCGGTCCTGCAATCTCATGCTGATTATTTGGCTGATCAACAGGCAATAGAAACCGTAGTTGCGGATGTGGAGATGTTTCGCGCGCAGCTTGCTGTGCAACCGAACGATTATCAGCTCTCCATAGCTGATCAGCTCACTGCCCTCTTTTTGCGCGTTGAGGCACTCAATGCTGAAGCGGCCCCTTCGTTGCAAGTACAGATTACAGATGCCACAATTCTTTCTTCCCAAGATGTGAGTGAACACATACGGTTTCTGGATACCTTAGTAGCGGTTCTGGAACAGCAATCTGATGTGATTGATCAGAAGTTGCAACAACTTGAGCCGAGCATTCTTAGCTTTCAACAAGCGCTCCAGCAGGCGAAAATAGAGGAAGAGCATTTAACGCGGGCGTATGATCTCACTCGTGAGACTTATACAACGGTGGCACGCAAAGCGGAAGAGGCTCGTATAACAGCACAAGGTGATGGGGTGGTGCAAATAGCTAGCCAGGCGGCGCTTCCAGAAGTTCCGGTTGGCCCACGGAAATCGTTAAACATAGCCGTCGCAGGAACGTTGGGATTTCTTCTCAGTGTACTGACGATATTTGTATTAGATTGGTGGCGCAGTATCCCCGGTAACTTGTCTGAACAAGATACCTAAGTTGATCAACATGGTAAGCGCTGTAACGAGTGATACACCCATGCGATTCGGTGTATATAGCTATCAGATAGGCAAGAGATGGGTTGCACGTTTCTGGGGGGTAGGGCTTGGCTTGTTGCTCGTTGCGGTGTGGGCGATCCCCTACGGGTTGGCTGCATATCATTTGGAAATGGGCGGCAGACTGCTGAACCAGGCTTTGAGTCCTGTGTTTTCCGAACGTTTGGCCCCGGAGCAAATCGTCGCCCCTGAGTTGTTAGAGTCGGCTCGCGCGCATTTGCAGGCCTCTCTTCGTCATGATCCGCGCAATGTAGAAGCGATGCGTCAGTTGGCGCGGATTGATTTGTCGCAGGGGGCAGCAGAAGCGGCGTTGACCAGGATGCAGCAGGCTGTTTTCTTACGCCCTGATTCACCTATGTTACAGCTCGCATTGGGCGATGTTTATGATGCTTTGGGGTACAGTGAAGAAGCTATCGAGGCGTATGAAGCTGGGCGTATCGGAAATCGTGGGCATCCGATGGCAGCCAATTATCTTAAGTTAGCAGACGCTCTGGTAGATCAAGGCAGTAGTGATATAGCGATTGGGCTATGGCACAAAACATTAATAGCTGATCCAGGAAATCTCTATAGTCTGCTACAACTGATGGACATTCATCAAGCATTGGATGATGAAGTCGCAACGGATGTGTTTGCGGAGCGGGCGCGCTTTTTCACATTGGAGAACGTGGCTGTACCGCTGGATTTTCGCTTGGCCGAATATCAAGGACAGGCGATGCTTGCGCTAGTAGAGCAGGACATCTGGGATCGGGCCACGCTGTTGAATGTGCTTGCGTATCAGGTGTGGCGCTTTAATGAAGGTATCAATGGGTTGATGACAGAACATTTGTTGGAGACAGTTCTGCGGTATGGGCCGGACGATCCCGATCTTTTGTTTTATCAGGCAGAGCTATATCATCGGCGCGGGGATGTCACGCGAGCAGAAGCCAGCTATCAGCGGGTGCTTGCGGCGGATGTGGATTATGCCCCCGCGTATTTACGGTTGGGGCTACTCGCAGTAGATACGGACTGTGTCACAGCTATCCAGTGGTATGAGTATTACCGCGCGCTGCAACCCACAGATCTGTTGGGCGCGCAATTACAACTAAGGGCTTATCAAGTGTGCGCTCAAAATCCTTCGGATGACTTAGAAGGGTTTGTTGCCAGTCAGTGTAGCTTACAGCAGATTGCAGCGGATTTGCTGGGGGTTCCCCAAGACAGCATTTCTGTGGGGGAAAACTTGTTCGTTGCCGGAGACTACGAGACGTGGGAAATGGATATACCCAAGGGCTGGGTATGGTCGGCGATGTTTAATCAGTCGCCCTTTGCGGAAGCGCTTTTTTATGGTGGGGAAGATACCTTGTCCCCGATACAAGGTAATCGTCATGCGAGGATTTTTGGCTTGTGGGTAGCTGCTCCGAAAAGCGGTCAGAGTCGTGCCCGTGCGGGTTATTGGGATGTTCAACGGACTTCTCCAGAGCCTGTATATTTGCAGCCTGGTGCGACCTATCTATTTAGTGTCTACTATCGCACGCTGCAAGTTACAGAAGATGTTGCGAGTGTTTGGCTGGCGGGAACGCAAAACTCTTTTTGGGTACATGACCATTTATTACCGCCCACTGATGGAATTTGGCAACATTTTGTAGCTATTGGGACAAATCGTAATACGGAAGCCGTAGTAATCGCTCCATTGTTACGGTCATTTGGCAGCGGCGTAGTGGAGTTCGATGCGGTGGAGGTTTATGAGTTGAATGTAGCCTTGGAACATGAGCAAGTGCTAACGGAGACTTCGCTTTTTATGAGCGGCACGACAGATTTTACTGATTGAGGTTTGTTAGCACTGATATGGATTGGGATGTGTGTTATTTCAGTTGAAGGTCGCGGCATTTTCCATAGATGACTCATTTGAAGTACGTCGAGTATTGTTCTGGTGATTTTTGGCATGGCTCAAAACCCTGGTGAAGTCAGTTTGACACTTTCTGGAATTTTTGAGGGTCTTTGGGAATTCGCTGGGTTAACATTTGTTCTATGCCATATCCAGGTTTTGCACAACTCTCAAACACAAGATTTGGCGGGGGCGACCTCAAAATAGGTCGAATTCCCAGAGAGCCATTTTTGATCGTTTTGTTACTACAATCAAACACTAATATGGTGCAAAGGCGCGAAAAAACGCTACATTTAGAGTGTACAGCAGTTTTCAAAAAACTAAAAAATGTTAAACTGATTCTGGTTCTAATGGATTCTGGGGTCATTGCTGATACCCGCCCAGAGAAGCCGAAATCAGAAGGTTGTGTAGCCAATTGTCGTGATAGACAAATCCATTGAGGCGATGCGCTGGGGAGGTGTAGGTCTGCGCAATTTTAGCGCGCGGGCAGTAAGGCTGGAAATTGTGGCACAAAGCCCAGGCCCGACAAGTGTATTCTCCCGACAACAGATGGCCGTGAAAGTACTTACAGCTATCGAGGTAGTGATCTAACGGTTGCATGTGCCGATCTACCATATTGCTGGTCCGATAGGCTGTCGGATGCGCATAGGCTTGCCCAAACTCGGGGGCCTTGGCACACAGTTTCAGCACGGCTTCCAGTCCCCGGCCTGCCGGCAGCCGCTCCGTGGCCCACGCCTGGAGTTGGGCGAGCTGCGCGGTAAAAGCTTCCGCATCCGGGGCCCGATACGCGTCCCACACGCGGGTTTGGAGTTCCCCGTAGAGATCGGTGAAGCGCTTGCAACAGTCACGAATCTTGAGAAAGGCGTGCAAACAACACAAAATCAGGCGCACCGGCGTAAAGAGTGCCCGCCAAGCGGCTTGCGTCGCGGCCCACCCGTCCGTATTGACCGTGTTGGGCGTGTACTCCGGCTGGACATTCTGAGCTTCAGTTTTGAAATGGCCGTAGGCGGCGGTGAGGGTGGGCTCATTTGCGGCCAGGGTCAGGGACACTCCCAAGACACACTCTTGCCCGACCGTAGTCGCAATATACGCCTGGTGGCCATTAAAATGCGTATGTTTCTCATCGGCTAAGAGGTCCACCGGGAGTGTGGCGGGATCTTTAACTGTCGTGCCGACGATACTATTGTGGCCCAGGCGCTGTTCCAGCCGATACCAGTACGCTACATCGTGGCCGAAAACATACACCAGGGCCCAAAAGGGCACGCCCCAACGCCGTAAAAACAAGGCCTTTTCGACATCTTCGGTGTAACCCGTCATATAAGGCAGGACAAAGGCCGGGCGAATGGTAAACACGCCCCCTGCCTGTAACTCAATGCGGCGCAGCCGGATCCCGGGCAGTTTCTTAGATTCGGGGAGCATATCGTACAGCTTGTAACCGTGTTGAATCGCTGTGGGAAAGAGTTCGGGATGTACCGCAATTTCTTGATCCAGACAGGCCCGGAAGGCACCAGGGTCTAACAAAAGCGTCTCATATGCTTGTGGATCAATGTCAATGCAAATCTGTTTAGATTGATGGCTAAGTGGATCAAAATCTTTCTCGAAACTACAGTTTCTGCTGCGCTTTGCCATGCGGGGACACTCCAAGTGTAGTTTGTAGAACGGGTAAGTTTACCATATAACCGCCGAAAAGCGCTGGCGACAAGGTGGCACTGTGTTGACCCCAGAATCCGTTAGAACTAGAAACTGATTCTGAACCATGCCGAAGATTCAGTGAGAGATTGTACAATTCTTGCCCTGTTGACCGTGCGATTCGGAATCAGATTGTTCAATCTTTAATCAGTTTCTCTTAAGAATCCTGAGGGAGTGGGTTGGCTAATACTTATTGTGCCTTAAAAAAATTTACACAAACCTTGAAATCGGCTTTATGTTGGACAGAATTGAATCTCCAAAATAGTGATGCATTTACAGTAGCGGGTTGGGTAAACATTAATTTGTAAAATTACACCAATTATGGGATCAATTTTAATAAATATCTTAAACTCAACCCGCAATATCATTGTGCCAGTGATGGTTTGAAACAATGTCCATGAGCCTTCCAATCTATTTTGTTATCATAGTAAGCGGTGCTTTGTTATGAATGTCAGTCGGCGGCGTGCGACATTGGCCACGTTTGGGGGGAGCTCCTTCAATACACTGATTATCTCAATTCAGGCGATTGTATTGATGCCTTTGTATTTGCAGATCATAGGCCCACGACTCTATGGTGCCTGGTTAGGTTCGGGTGATATCCTGGTTTGGATGCAGGCCTTTGATTTAGGTCTACCTAATCTAATGATCCAACGAATTGGAGCCGCGCAGGGGAAAGGGGATTTGCAAACTGTGGGCGAGTATTTTGCCACAGGGATGGTAGCATTGATATGTATAAGTCTTTGTATTCTAGGGATTGCTATGCTACTCTCGCCATTTATCCCTTCCTGGATGGGATTGGCAGGCGAAGAAGCCCAGGTTTTGCAGCAGTGTTTCAGAGTGGCAGCGGTAGGGGCTGCTGTGAATATTGCTAATAATAGCGTAGTGGGGTTTTCGCGAGGAGTACAGCGCACTGCTTTTATTAATTTGATGGGGGTTGTCTCCAGTTTAATTGGGTTCGGTGTTTCTTTGGGATTGGTTTTTTCTGGTGCTGGACTCTGGGCTGTTGCTTTAGGCTTACTGAGTCGGTCCATTATCTTAGTCATTGGCAGTTTTGTTTTTACATTTGTCATTTTAAGAACCGAACTCCACGGCGTTTTTTGCCTGCGCCGCACAATTTTGCGCGAGTTTTTTTTAATTTCGCCGGCGACTGCACTGGGGGGATTGAGTTATACCGCGATGAATCAGAGTGAGACTGCACTGGCTGCTATTTTGATTCGGCCAGAAGCGGCAGTAATTCTTTCTCTCACCCGCAAAGCCGTGGATATGGCCCGCAGCCTTGTAGATATGATTGGGGTTGCAACCTACGGAAGTTTTGCTCACTTGGTTGCTTCTGACCAACGTGACCGCGCCCAGCAAGTTTATGCTCAAATTAATTCTCTTCGGCTTTCACTAGCGGTTGCACTGGCGGCAGCGTACCTGGCCGTAAATGCCAGCCTGATTTCAGTGTGGGTGGGTTTTGATCAATACGGAGGGCCACTGCTTACTGGCTTGATCGCCATTCAATTCGTTTTAGTTGGCGGCTCGTACTTAATTAATTACTTATACCGAGCCACAGGCCCTATCATGAAAGGATCATTCATGTTAGTTGCAGAAAGTATTGTACGAGTACCTTTAACTGTAATTTTACTACGTCAATTTGGCTTGTGGGGGGCCGCGGTGTCTAGCATTGTGACCTCAACACTCACAGCATTGATTGTTTATCGTTGGACGCACCGGGCGCTCATTCGTTTTTCTAAACCGGTCGAAAGGGTTGTAGCACCTGTTTGGATTGCACGATTGTTACTGTTGGCTGCGGGATTTTGGATAGGGATTACTTTTCATCAACCCAGCTGGAGCTATGTCCTGATTGTCGGATCATTGATTGCTTTAACTGGGGGGATAGGATTAATTTACATGGATCCTCTGTTATGGGATATGCAAGATATAATCTTAAGTATCCTGAAGCGTTTGCAATGTATCTTGCGATTGGGTAGAGGCCCTTGGGTTAAGTAAAATGACAGTAGAAAGTATACATCTTTCAACTTCCAGCCCATCGCAGTTCAAACTACAAAGGACAAAGGAAAATTCCTTGCGTAAATTTGGATTTGGCTTGCGTACGTTCCCCCTCTTTTTTTTTATTGCTTATTTAAGCTTCACTGTTTTTCTTTTCGCGTATGGACCCTGGCCTTATCCTGTCAATGATGGCCTGGCTTTATATACCTTCCTGTTCTTAGTTCACCTTGCTTTATTCACTGGTTATTTAAGTGCCGCCTTTGGAAAACCACGTGGTTATTTTGGGAAATGGCGCACTGAACCCATCTTCAAATTGAGCGTGTTGGTCAATCTTGTTTTGCTATGGCCTACTCTGGCTTTTCGCACAGGCCAGTGGCTCCCCAACTTAAAAGCAGCTATCTTAGATCCAGGTGCGGCTTATAGCCAATCGCAAATTGTACGATTTCAGACCGTCCCTGTTGTTGAATATATACGTATTCTCACAGGTCCATTTATTTTTTGGCTCCTCCCACTAGCTATTTTTTACCGCTATCGTTTGAAAAAGGGACTGTTTTGGTTGGCTTGTCTCCTAATAATGGGAAATGCTTTAATGTTTGTAACCATGGGCACCAATAAGGGTATTGCCGATATAGTTTTGTTGGGGATAGGATTATTATTAGCCGGACATTACGCCGGAATTGCCAGGATTTCTACCCAAGAAAAACGGCGGTTTATCATCGGGGGCAGTCTGGTTATGGCCTTATTTTTGGTTTTCTTTGCCAGAGGGATGGCCACTCGTTCAGGGTCAGGTCCTTTGCACGGTTACTTCACTGCTCTGCAAATCTCGGCCGATCCGGAAAATTTTATAGTACGTGGATTGCCTCCCAACGCCCAAGTGGGAGTCTATGGATTAACAATTTATCTTACACAGGGTTACTATGCTCTTTACTTATCCCTCAAGGAACCCTTTATTCCTATGTTTGGCATAGGCCATTCAATGTTTTTGTTAAATCAGGTGGCTGATTTCCCAGATTTAGCCTTTGTTGGGCAGCTACCTTTCCCCATGCGGATTGAGAAATATAGTTGGAATGCTTACGGTTTGTGGTCTTCCATTTATCCCTGGATCGCTTCTGATGTTTCGTTTCCAGGCACGTTGTTGGTTGTGTTCATAATCGGGCGGCTCTTGGCCCAGTCATGGTTGGATACTTTGCGGGGAGAAAACCCTTTTGCGGTGGCAGCTTTTGCTCAATTTTTGATTGTGTTGTTCTACTTTCCAGCCAATAATCAGGTGGCTCAAAGCGGTGAATCATGGACTGCTTTTGTTGGAACGCTAATTCTATGGCTTGTTACTCGCCGAAAATATGTGTTGAGATGAACAACTGCCAGTCCTCTCCCTTCATTCCCCTGGCCTATGTTGGCTCGGTAGTACCTGACCAACCGGCTTTCCATAGCATTGCTTTCAGTCGTGCCGGTAATATGTTTCAGGAAAACCTGTTGACGGCGCTCAGTGAGGCGGGTTTACCGCCTGACCTGATTTTGTCGCAGCAACCGCTGCGGGCTTTTCCCAATTCTACCACCCTATGGAAGGCAAAATCTCAATGCCAATTAACCTCTGGTTTAGACGTTCAATTGGTTCCGTTCTTGAATTTACCGTTTTTGCGACCTCTTACTGTAGGATTAGCTGTAATTTTTGAGTTGTTTAAATGGGGTTGGTTTTACCGCAAGTTACCTTGTAAGGTGATTTATACTTTTAACCTTACCGAGCCACCAGGACTCTTTACCTTTCTGGCAGCAAAATTGATTCATGCCAAACTGATAGCGTCTATCAGTGACATCAATATACCAGGTGAAACCATACCCTTAACTTTATCCCGTAAAATCGATTATTGGCTACAAAAAAAACTTATCCCCAGGCTTGATGGTCTGGTAGTTGTTAGCAAAAAAATCATTCAAGATTTTGCCCCTGAGAAGCCTTTTGTAAGGTTAGAAGGGGCAATTAACCCACTTGTCATTCAACACTTTTCACAATCTGTTCGCCCGCCTAAATCAGACACTCTTTTTACCATTGTCGCCACCGGTAGCCTGGATGAGGCTAATGGCTTCCGAGAATTATTGGCCGCTATGGCATTGCTGCCCGCGCACTATCAGTTACGTATCGCAGGTGCCGGTCCTTTACAATTCCTGATACAACAACAAGCAGCTCAGGATCCCAGGATTGAATACTTAGGATACCTTTCGTTTGACCAGGTGTTGACTATGTATGATTCAGCTGATGTATTAATTAATATGCGTTTAACCCAACGTATGCATACAGCATATTTCTTTCCCTCTAAAATGATGGAATATCTGGCTTCGGGGGTGCCGGTGATTACAACCAGTACGGGACATATTGAAGACGAGTATGCTGATTTTACATTTTTATTGCAAGAGGAGACTCCCGAGGCGCTGGCCCAGCTCATCGAACAGATAGCACAGTTGCCGCGCGCCATACGGCTTGAAAAAGGGCGTGCTGCGCAGTCTTTCATCCAAGATCATAACACCTGGCAAGTACAGGGCGAAAAACTGGCCGATTTCATTCACGCCCGGTTGATAAATTCTGAAAAATAGCACACGGAATGGCGTTCTTTGAAAAAGATACTGATAGTTATTGATTATTACTTGCCCGGCTACAAAGCCGGCGGGCCGATTCGTAGCATTGTCAATATGGTCGAGCAGCTGGGAGACGAGTTCCAGTTCAATATCTTGACTTCGGACCGTGACCTTGGCAATCCTCAACCCTACTCGAATATTCAGAGCGGTAGCTGGTATCCCGTCGGCAAAGCACAAGTGCTCTATCTGACTCTGTCTCAAAAGCACCTGTGGAAGTGGTGCCAGCTACTCAATCAATTGGATTATGATTTGCTGTACTTGAACAGTTATTTCTCGCGTTTGAGCATCCAAACTTTGTGGCTGAGAAAACTCAGGCAACTGCCTCGTAGACCGCTTGTGTTAGCCCCTCGGGGTGAATTTTCCCCAGGCGCTCTGGCCCTCAAAGCCTACAAAAAGCAGCCTTATAGATTGCTCTCTCGGTTGCTCTCTTTGGAACAGGGCCTTGTTTGGCACGCTTCCACGCCCTATGAAAGAGATGATATTCAAAAAGCCACAATCAAACAGGTAGCCATTGTCACTGCTAAACCGGTTGTTTACGGTGTTTGTGATTTGACAGCATCGGTTGCCAGTGACGTTCCCGCCCGGACGAAAACAGCGGGGAAACTCCGGGTGGTATTTGTATCACGCATTTCTCGGAAGAAGAATTTAGACACAGCATTGCGCTTGTTGCAAGGTGTGCGGGGGCAAGTTACCTTTGATATTTACGGCCCTCTGGAAGATCCGAAATACTGGCGCGAGTGCGAAGCGCTTATCGCCGGGTTACCTGCTGAAGTACAAGTTCAATATAGAGATGCTATAGTGCCGGCACAGGTTTCCCAAGTATTTGCCACAGCGCATTTGTTTTTGTTCCCTACCCGGGGAGAAAATTTTGGGCATGTCATCGCTGAGGCCTTGGCTGCTGGATGTCCGGTATTGCTGAGTGACCAGACCCCTTGGCAGAGTTTGGAGGAAAAAGGAATTGGCTGGGACATTCCTTTAGCAGAACCAGAACGCTTCCAGGCTGTGTTAAACCACTGCGTGGCGATGGAGCCGGGCGAGTTTGAGCAGTGGTCCTGCCGCGCGAAAGAATACATGTTAACTATAGAGCGAGAGCAACAGATGACTGTATTGCGGGACTATCGTCATCTTTTTAATGCTGCTCTCAATAATCAATCATGACAAGATAACTAGAGGAAGTGCTATATGTTTTCAGATCAAATCCTGCTTATTACCGGCGGCACCGGCACGTTTGGCAATGCCGTTCTGGCTCGCTTTCTTGACACCGATATCCGCGAGATCCGCATCTTCTCCCGCGACGAGAAGAAGCAGCACGATATGCGGTTGGCGTATAACAACCCTAAAATCAAGTTCTATATTGGGGATGTGCGCCGGCCCGCGAGTCTGCTGGATGTCATGGCAGGCGTGGACTTTGTCTTCCATGCGGCGGCGCTCAAGCAGGTGCCCTCGTGCGAGTTCTACCCCATGGAAGCGCTGCTCACCAATGCCGTAGGCACGGAAAACGTGATGAACGCGGCAATCGCGGCGGGCGTCAGGCGTCTTGTCTTGCTGAGTACGGATAAAGCTGCCTATCCCATCAACGCGATGGGGATCTCCAAAGCGATGATGGAGAAACTGGCCGTGGCGAAGTCGCGGATCGCGGTGGAGCGGGGCTGCGTGATTTGCGCGACGCGCTACGGCAACGTCATGGCCTCGCGCGGCTCGGTCATTCCGCTCTTCATCGAGCAGATCAAGGCGGGCAAGCCGCTTACCGTCACCGATCCCATGATGACCCGTTTTATGATGAGCATCGCGGATGCCGTAGATCTGGTGCTCTATGCTTTCGAACACGCGAAATCCGGCGACCTCTTCGTGCAAAAGGCTCCGGCTGCCACCATCAAGACGCTGGCAAAGGCAATTAAGCGTGTCTTCCAGGCTGATAATCCCATCCAACTGATTGGCGTGCGGCATGGGGAGAAGAAGTATGAGACGTTGCTGACCAGTGAGGAGATGCTGCACGCCGAAAACCTGGGTGGCTATTACCGCGTCCCGGCGGATAATCGAGATTTGAATTATAATGCCTACTTCACGGAAGGACGCGAACCGCTTTTGGATGGGGACTACAATTCGCACAATACGCGGCGGCTGAATGAGGATGAGATGGTGGAGATGTTGCTCAGATTGGCCGAGGTAATAGCCGCGCTGAAGTAAAATTTTTCTACCGTACATCTAGATTCAGTACTTTAAAAAACGCCCACGGGGCGAGAAACTGAAAGCACTGGCGGACGAATCCTATGAATCGCTTCACGCAGAAAATAACGGAATTTCTCGAGCTGAAATAGGTCTGGGAGCAAATATCGCCCGCCACGTCTCGGAACCGCTAATACTGTCCAAGATAAGAACACCCAGAGGTTCACCAGTGCAAAAGCTAGCATCACAAACAAGAGCCGCAGCTTGGGATTGCGATTGGTAATGCGAATTCGGAGGGTGTTCATGAGACGACAACTCGATTCAATCCCAAAGCGCCGCCATACAGGTTGGCTAAGGTACGGGGTTGCCCCAGCACGGCAAAGTACAACAACAGGTCCTTACCGTGTTTACCACGACGGCCCATAGCGTACCGACACACAACGTGTAAATCAAAGGTGAGGTCGCCGTCCCGGGCTGAAGACAGCGTATAGCGCCGCTGATGGCTGCGGTGGGCGGTGTGGCGCAGGGTTTTGAGTTCGTGACTATGGGCGGGCACAGGGATGACGGATTGCCACGATTGCTGCTCCAAATAACTGAATATCTTGACAGAACAGAACTGGCAATCCAAAAGCCATTGCTTGAGGCCGATATCTAGCGCGGTTAGACGCCCCAGAAGCCGTTGCAGCAAGGTTAACAACGTTTCTTGAGCTTGATAATAGGCCACGGCAACCGTTACGCGCTTGTGCTTGTAGATGATGTATGCGCTGGCATACACGTGAACATGGGTGGCCCCTGACTTTGCTGCGGAGCGCCGGATCTCATCTGGGGCCTCTTGTGGGTCTCCGTGGTAAGGAATGAAAACCAAGTTCATGGCGACGCAGTGTTCCCGGCCTCGGATTCGCGGAGGCAGGCGACTGGCTAGGAGCGCGTTCAATTGCGCTTCAACTTCAGCTAGAGACCAGTCGTCCAGCCAACCTTCGTGGAGCTGATACAAAACAGCTGCGCCTGTGGGGGTGTCTTCTGTAACGTCACAAGCTGCATGAATGCTGGTCTTATTAACCGCCGCAAGCCCTAAGATGTCCAAGATAAGATTGGGTATGCATTTGGTGCTATCCGTCGTAAACTCAATATGTTCGTTCATTACGTCTAGGTATTCTTCGCGTACTTGCTCATAGTTAAATGTTGACATAGTATTTAGTTGTCTCCTTGTATTCGTCTGGTTTTCTCAATTCTATCATAACGCATCCAAGGAGTTTTTTAACTTACTGACTCGACTTTTGCAGTACCTTAACATGGAAATACTCCCTAAATTGGTCTGCACCCAGTCCTAACTGGTAGTAAAATAAGAAGAAAGGATATCTAATAGGAGGATTACCATGCTCCCTATCGTAGAAT
>Ga0334882_1002427_pt1 | contig 19058 bp, 17 predicted proteins | sample GraSluR1_MG_5_FD_207226 | JGI IMG/M metagenome (GOLD analysis project Ga0334882, IMG submission 207226) | Sludge microbial communities from methane-producing bioreactor in Wageningen University, Netherlands - Granular Sludge_15_04-R1 | ecosystem: Engineered > Bioreactor > Anaerobic >...
GAAATTTCCAAGTTTCGATTAGTTCGACAAACTTTTGTGTATATTGGACTTCGACAGAATCAAAACAGAATAATTATAGTGCGGATGCCCATGCTCAAGTTGTACAGTTTGGTGGAAGCAACTCTTTCTGGGTCAACTACAAATCTCCCAGAGATTCCAGCTATACAGCGGGTGAGCTTGTCCGCCCAGTCCGTTACTTCTAATCGAGTACTCCCTGCCGGGCAATTGCTTGGCAGGAAGCATTGCACTCTTCACAGGGAATTGCCTATGCAATTCCCTGCGTGTGCCCTATGCGGTTACTAGAGTTTCACCCCATTCTTATCGTATTGGCGTACGGAAATCTCTATCCGCTCCCAGAACGTATCTGCAAGGACAGCAATATCATCCATCAAGATATTTGGCGTCTTGTTATCGTAGATTTCTATGATGTCTTGCAGGTCCCAGAATATTTCAAATGCAACTCGGGCTGCTTTCTTATGAATCTCCACCCCTTCCCAGGGAAGGCGGGTAAAGACAGTATTTCCTTTGGTCCCCATACCTGGAGTGGTTTTATAATCAAACAACTCATGCCATGTTTGCCCTTGGGGCACATCATACGTAACAGTCTCATCACCATTGAACCAGAATACTGTGAGTTTCTTCCCCTGTATCACTCCATTTGTTATCGGACCTGGAAGCAAATCCGACAATTCAACCTGATAGATAGCCCGTTGGGCATCAACTACCTTGGTTTCATATACCGTAGAGCCATCAATGACTAAATCATACGACTCATAGACCGGCTCACCTTCTGTATTGGTTCTTCTGTGTACACGCTTTATCTGGTCTGTTATCGGAAACAGGCCGGCATACGTATCCGGCAGATCCATGACAATTTCATTGGAATAGAGGGCGTTGATCCCTGGAGTTGATGACATTTGCATACTTCCGGCACTATCGAAGAAGACGAACAGAAAATCGGTATAGGTATCAACGGGAATGAGTCCAGGGCTTGCAATGTTGTTCTCAGTGAAATCCCCATACTGAACAATCCACTTCTGATTTCCTTCGTCGAACTGATGAAAAGGAATCGGATTGACATATTGCCTCTCATTGCTCAACTCGACAGCTTGCAAGGGAATCTTGAATTTGGAAGGGGTGACGGTTGCAACAAGGCTTCCGTAATCTTGGTAATAGGGCGTTACCAAGGAATCGGGCTCCTGTAAAGTTCGGGCCGTTGTGAGTTTTGGACTATCGCTCGATCGCCATGCGACGGTAGACGTCAAAGCAGAGCCTGGATTCCAGTCACAGCCTATGAGTAACAGCATACACAGAAACAGTACAAGCAACGCTCGCTTCATACTCATCTCTTCAAAAAATACTCCAATCAAAGTATCGCATCAACATTCAGATAGCAAGCATAAAAAAAATCAATACGGTGTGTTCGCCAAGCCGCAGTAGTTGCTCGTTGAAGCCATGATTTCCTAAAGACATATTTACATGCGGTACTTTCATCCGGCTCTTCTCATATCGGCCATGAAAAGTCTCCAATTGTCTTCCATACTCGTTGCTTATAGGAACCGTCTGAAAATTGTAAACGATTACACTCCAATCCTTGACAGATGCCATAAGCCGTGTGAACATGGTATTAGGCAAGGAGAAGCGGCCATGAGAAACGTCATTCTGTCAATGAAGAACATTGACAAGCGATTCGCCGGCGTCCATGCACTCAAGGGTGTTGACTTCGAGTTGTGCGAAGGCGAAATCCATGCGCTGGTTGGTGAAAACGGAGCCGGAAAATCGACTCTGATGAAAGCACTGACCGGAATATTCCCCAAAGACTCAGGAGAAATCCACTACCAAGGGAAGCTCTTCAATCCCCAGGGGCCGAAAGACGCGCTGGATGCAGGCATAGCAATCGTACACCAAGAACTCAATATGATGGAGCACCTTACTGTTGCCCAGAACCTGTTCATCGGGCGTGAGGCCACCAAGCATAACGGCTGGTTTTTGGATGAAAAGGAACAAAACAGAAAGGCCGCCGAGCTCTTTGGGCGGTTGAACATGCACATCGACCCACAGGAGAGAGTGAGCAACCTTACGGTGGGCAAGCAGCAAATGGTCGAGATTGCAAAAGCCGTCTCACACAACCTCAAGGTCCTCATTCTCGACGAACCCACCGCCGCCCTGACCGACAGGGAGATCAACGACCTGTTCATCATTATGAAAGACTTGGCTAAAAGAGGCGTAGGCATGATCTACATCAGCCACCGCCTCGATGAGATTGGAATCATAACCGACAGGGTCACGGTGTTGCGTGACGGCGAGTATGTCGGTACCAAGGAAACAAAGGACCTGAGCAAGGATGAGATGATCAACATGATGGTCGGGCGGGTGATTTACGAAAAGCCCAAGACAAAGAGCAATGTCGCCCCCGACGCTCCGGTTGTCCTGAAAGTACAGGACTTGAATGCCGGAAAGCTTGTGCAGAACATCTCATTTGAACTAAGAAAAGGTGAAATCCTGGGCTTCGCAGGACTTATGGGAGCAGGACGCACAGAAACGATGCGAGCTCTCTTCGGTGCAGATAAAGCAGCAGGAGAAATTTTCATCAACGGAAAGAAATCCATCATCGAAAGCCCTCAGGATGCTGTACGCAACGGTATCGGATACCTTTCGGAGGACCGCAAGCGCTTTGGGTTGGCCATAAAGCTCTCAGTGAAGGAGAATGCTGTGATGGCCTCCTACGAGGACCTAAGCCCTTCTCTCTTTTTACCGAGGATCAAGCTGGACGGCATTGCAGCTGAATATGTGGAGAAGCTGAATGTAAAAACCCCTTCGCTTGACCAGTTTGTACGAAATCTCTCGGGAGGAAACCAGCAGAAGGTGGTTATCGCCAAGTGGCTGATCAAGAACTGCTCGGTGTTGATTTTCGACGAGCCGACGCGCGGCATCGATGTCGGAGCGAAGAGCGAGATCTACCACCTTATGAACGACCTGGTCAAGGAAGGCAAGTCCATCATTATGATCAGCAGTGAACTGAACGAAATTCTTCGGATGAGCGACCGTATCGCAGTCATGTGCGAAGGAAAGCTCACCGGAATTCTCAATATTGAAGAGGCAACCCAGGAACGCATCATGGCCTTGGCTACCCAACGAGGATAGGAGTGACCATCTATGAAATTGACAGATACCAATAAACTCAGGGAGAAACGAGGGGTGAATCTACAGAAACTGCTTGCACCCTTGGCTCTCGTCATCGTCTATGCATTCTTCGCCCTGTTCGGAAGAAACTTCTTCTCCTACACCACGCTGGTCAACATCCTCGACTCCTCGTACTACATCGGCTTCATCGCCATCGGGGTAACGTTCGTCATCATCACCGGCGGCATCGACCTCTCCTGCGGAACCATCATGATGGCATCCACCATCATCGGCGGAACCGCCTATAAGACATGGGGCTGGCCGATGTGGCTCTCGCTGCTGCTCATCCTTCTGGTTTCCACCAGCTTCGGCTTGTTCAACGGCATTTTGGTCAGCCGTCTGAAGCTCCCTCCGTTCATCGCCACCCTCGGCACGATGATGATCAGCCTCGGAACCGGCTCGATCGTGTCCAACGTCCGCAGTGCCACCTTCCCTGCCCGTGGAGCAGCCGACAGCTGGTTCAAAGGCATCTTCAAGTACATCGCCCCCAACAATGCCAGCTACCCCACAGGAGCCCTGGTGCTCTTCGGCACCGCCTTCATAGCCTACATCATTCTGACCAGAACCAAGATGGGCCGCTACATTTTCGCCGTAGGCTCCAATAAGGAAGCCGCCCGCCTGTCCGGTGTCGATGTAGCAAAATGGGAGATGATGGCTTATGTGATCAGCGGCTTTTTGGCAGGTGTGGGCGGTATCGCCTTCGCAGCTGTCTACACCACGGTCATGCCGGCCCAAGGCCAGGGCTTCGAGCTCTACGCCATCGCAGGAACGGTCATCGGAGGAACAAGCCTCAGCGGCGGTGCAGGTTCGGTGCTCGGCACCATGATCGGCGTGTACATCATGAGCGTACTGCGGGCGGGGCTGCCTTCAATGAACCTCCAGGCACAGTATCAGACATTCTTTACCGGCATTGTTGTTCTTGGAGCAGTCTTGCTGGACATCTATCGTACCAAGAAAGCTACCGAAGTGCGGATCCTCACTGCAAGTGATCGCTACCGACAGGAGATGCTGCTCAAGATCAGCCAAGTACAGGGAGAAGAAGCTAGTATTCTGAGAGCAGAGATGAACAGGGAGTATCGCCGCCTCAGACATGAGGAAAAAGCGCAGAAGGCGGCTCTTCGTAAACAAGAGAAGGAGTTTGAGAAATCATAAACGGAAGATTATCCGGACTCGTATGAATCCGGAGGAAAAATAGGAGGGTTATTATGAAGAGAACCTTAGTCGTTCTATTGGTTCTGGTTGTACTCGCTTCAGCAACTGTATTCGCCCAAGGCGTGCAGGAAGCCAAGAAGCCGTACATCGCCGTTGTCTCCAAGGGGGAGCAGCACGATTTCTGGCAGCAGGTAAAGCTTGGTGCCAATGCCGCAGCTGCGGCCTATGGCGTGGATATCACCTTCGAAGGTCCTCCTTCTGAAAGTGATGTGCAAATCCAGGTGGAAATGCTGAATAATGCCATGGCAAAGAATCCTGTCGCTATCGCACTGGCAGCCTTGAACACCAGCAGTGTTCTTGACCAACTGCAGCAGGCCAAAAACCAGAAGATTCCCGTAATCGGATTTGACTCTGGTGTACCCGAGGCCCCGGCGGGGTCGATTTGGGCGAATGCCTCCACGAACAACTATGCAGCAGCCGGTATGGCAGCTGAAAAGATGTTCGAGGTGATCAAGAGCAGAATCGAAGCTGCAACGGATGCCAAACCGGTGAAGATCGTGGTCATGAACCAGGATGCGTCCGGTGAGTCATTGCTCAGCCGCGGAAAGGGTTTCCGAGACACAATCGTCAAGTTGATCGATGAGAAGACCGCTCTTTCCAAGAGTGACATCGCAGTCATCGGCAATACTGCCTACATCGCCGCCGACAGCCCCAGAAACGGCAAGAAAGTCATCATTGAGATGGTTGTTCCTGCTTCTTCTGCCATGACCGATGCCACCAATGCCGCCCAGGCAGTGTTGAACAAGGTCACCAGCGACAATATTGTTGGCATCTTCTGTTCCAATGAAGCAACGGTAAAGGGCCTCCTGGCCGCTACCAATGACGGTGCAACGCTGAAGAGCAATGCAGCGCTTAGAAACGTTGTAGTCATCGGTTATGATGCCGGAGCTGCCCAGAAGAATGCTGTTCGCAACCAGTACTTCCTCGGCTCCATCACCCAGGATCCGTACCAAATTGGTTACAAAGCCGTCGAGTTGGCTTACAAGGCCTATAAGGGCGAGCCAGTTGCCGATGTCGATACCGGTGCCAAGTTCTACAACTATCAGAACATGGATAACGCTGATATCAAGGGTCTGATCTACGATTGATGCATGGTATTTTCAACCGGGGGTCTACGAAGGCCCCCGGTTTCTATGGAGAGACAAACGGTGGATAGCAATATTCCGGTGACGATCAAGGATGTTGCGCGATTGGCAGGAGTGTCGATCGCCACGGTGTCCCGAGCCCTCAACGAAAGCGATGTGGTCAAGGACCAGACCCGCAAAGCCGTCTTGGAGGCAGTGGAGAAACTCGGGTACAACCGCAATGAGGTGGCTCGTTCACTCAAGTTCCGACAGACTCGAACCATCGGTATCATCGCCCCCGAGCTCTCCAACATTTTCTTCATGGAGGTCGTCGAGGCACTGGAGCGATGTCTCGCGCCGAAAGGCTATTCGATGATCATCACCTCATCCTACGATTCGGTTGAAGAAGAGAAGCGAAAGCTTCAGATTCTCATCGAACGCAACGTCGACGGGATGGTAGTCATGCCCTCGGGCTCGGAGGGAGAACACTTCCTCTCCAAAGCCCTCTCCAACATTCCATTGGTCCTCGTCGACCGCCGCATCAAGGGCCTGAAGGTCGACTCTGTAGAGACCGACAACCGGTTCGGCGTGCATAAAATGATTCAGGCTCTCAACAATGAAGGATTTTCCCGCATCGGTTTCATCGGTGGGGATCCGGATATTCACACCGCCGGCGAACGGCTGCACGGATATCTTGAAGCAATGGCCGAACACAACCTGCCTGTCGAAGATAGATTTGTCCTTCACCAAGGGGCGATGACCCAGCTCAATGGCCGCGAGCAACTGAAGAAAGCTCTCAGTGAATCCGACCACCCCGACGCCTTTTTCATTGCCAACGACTCCATGCACCTCGGGGCTACCATCCATGCAATCGAGAATGTACAGGAGCAAGAGCTCAAGAAGTTGGTATTTGCAAGCTTTGACTACCTCAGCTACGCTCCCCTGCTCAAGCTCTGTCATTATGCCGTCTCCCAGCAGTTCGAACAGATCGGGGAGGAAGTAGCAGCCTTGCTGCTCAAGCGCCTCGGCGGCAACTGGGAGGACTTCCCCAAGCATGTCATGCTCAGGCCCGAGATAAAGGTTATCAAGGCTAATGGGGGTGTTCCTTTTGAGTCATTGGAAGAGGAACCAAAAAGGACAGAGAGTGAAGAAGGGTCTATCGAAACGTTGTGTTCATACTTTTAAATACTCAAGCAAACGATTCACTACTTCGATGCGAATATGATTAATCGATCGCACATTTGGTGTGTGCAGGCGGTTGGTCAGCAGGGTAACAATCATGTCACGCCGAGGATTCACATACAGATAGGTTCCGGTGAATCCCGTGTGTCCGAATCCTTCATCGGGATACAACTCACCGAACTGGATGCCGTAGCCGCGTCCCCCTCCCCAATCATACAAGCTTTGCTTAAGCATTTCAGGTGAGAATAAGGTTGCTTTTCTTGGCAGGAAGGCACTTCCCAACGTCAACACATCAGCGCAATCGGCAAACACTCCAGCATGACCGGCTGCTCCCTTGAAATAGTAAAACCCGTTGCCGTCATTACACTCCCCGATCATGGGGTGTTCTTCACTACGCCAACCATGGAATTCCAAGCCGCGCTCTGTCACCATGCGTTTCTCTATTCGATTTCCGAATTCCGTAGCGACGCACTGCTTCGGCTCTGGATGATAGGTGGCACTCTTGAGCTTCAGCGGTTCAAAAACCAAAGCTTGGGTTGCCTCTTCCAAAGGAAGATGGGTCAGCTCGCTGATCAGCTGCCCTAGCAGCATGAAGTTGAGATCGGAGTACACCACTCCCTGTCCAAGAGGAGAAGATTCAAGAATATGGCGGAGAATGCCCTCAAAGGATTCGCCCTGCCTTGTATACAGCGGATACCAGGCACAGAGACCCGAGGAATGCGTCAACAACGCAGAAACCGTTATTGAGCCCAATTGCTGTGAAAGCACAGGGTCGGAAACGTGCAGGACATCCAACAATCGTGTCCGGTCGGAAACAACACCAGCATCGATGAGGCGCAGCACTGCAGCGGTGGTAAAAAGCTTGGATAAGGAAGCAAGGTCAAAGAGATGGGAAGGCTGCGCAGGCTCGCCTTCGACCTTAGTTCTTCCCCACGCCTTGGTGCAACGTTCACCCCGGTAGGCAATGCCGACAACCGCTGCACTGAAGAACTGCTCGGAAATACATTGTTGAAGATACGAAGAGAGGCTTTCCAGCATTACTTGCATATACCATCCTGACAATTGGGCTTGACCATCATGACTTCCGCCACACCTGCCACGGCGAAATCTGCAAGCTCACCTACCCTCTGATACCCTTGCTTTTGATAGAAGCGCTGCGCTCCCACATTGAAATCGGAGACAAGGAGGAAGAAACTCTTTCCTAGGTGCTTGGTCCTCTCTTCAAACTCATCAAGCAACAGTCCACCTATTCCCAGACCTTGAAACCGGGGATCGACGGCAATGAATCGAAGATAGGGGGCAACCAAGAAGGCTCCCTTGAGATGCACCCATGCAAAGCCGGCAATTTCTGATCCCACCCAGGCAACAAACAAAAGATTGTTCGGATCCTTGTGTGCATTGCAAAGTTTCTCAAACCATCCCTGCTCGGTGAAGCCATACACAGCCTTAAGCGATGAAGAGGCTGCCAGTGCGGCACAGGTTTGTACGTCAGCTTCGTTGAACAGTCGAATTTCCACTTTCATCTTACACCTCGATGAATGGCTTTGCCATGGCAAAAGCCTTGAGCAGACGCTCCGAAGGAACCAGCGATGACAGCGGGCAGACGGGCAATTCGTCTTGATAGACCAGTCCGGAAAAAACATCATCGGCGAGCAACGTCGGGGCATCAAGGTCCACCCACTTGCATAGATGCTCCAAAGCCAACGCATGGGCGATTCCCAATGAGGACTCGATCATGCAGCTGAGCATGACCCCAAGGCCTGATTGCTTCGCCTCTTCAATCAAGATTCGGGCGGCTTGGGGCCCTCCGCTCTTGGCCAGCTTGACCACAATGCCGGATGCAGCCTGGGCGTAGGATTGCAGGTCTTGGACCGTCTGCACGGTTTCATCAAGCAGGATGGGAATATCGCTTAGTTCCGACAGGCTTCGAATCTGTTCCACCGTTCCGTTTACAGGCTCTTCGATTAACTCGATGTTGAACGCCGAAAGTTCAGCAATATTTCTTCGGGCCTGTTCGAACGTCCAGCCTTGATTTGCATCAAGTCGGATTTTCAGGTCGGGAAAGTGTTCGCGTATTGTACGGATCCGATGAATGTCATCAACAAAGCCCGCCTTCAGCTTGATGGTTGAGAAAGCGCACGTGTGGATGGACTCCAACATCTCCGACACATCAGGTTGATAGGCAATCGTATAGGAGGAACCTCGGCGAAGCGTTGTCGACAAGGTTTGGGGACTCTGGCCAGCGTCCAGCAGCTGCAAAGCCTGTATAGCGCTGGTGTAGGCACAAGCACTCATGCTGTGTGCAAACTGATTGACTGTGGACAAAGCCTCGCGGTTCTCTATCATTTCGGCTGTAATGGTCCTACGCAAGTCTTCAAGAATTTGTTCCTTAGAAACACCATAGTAGGGAACAACCGCGGCCTCTCCATAGGCGATCTTTCGATCGTGAATAATTTGAAGAAAGACATTCTCCCGGTACTCGGAACTGCCGTGTGCAATGTGAAATGGATTTTTCAAGGCCAGCTTGAGGGGAACTGCAACAACCCTAAGCATGATCACCCCCTTGAGCATTCTCATAGAGGAAACATGCCACCTGATGACCCTCTTCAATTTCAATCAAGGTGGGTTTTTGCTTCTCGCATGCCCCCATGGCCATAGGACACCGTTCGTAAAACGGGCAGCCCGGCCGAATTGAGATGGGGGAAGGAACATCACCATTGAGAATAAGGCGTTTTCGCGTCTTTGCCGCCACAGGATCGGGAATGGGGACTGCAGAGAGCAATGCTTTCGTGTAAGGGTGCATGGGATTCTTATAGAGTATATTCGATGGAGCCAACTCCACGATATTTCCCAGATACATTACTGCAACCCTGTTGCAAAAGTACTCGACCACCGACAAGTCATGGGCAATGAACAGGAAGGTAAGATTGAACTCCTTCTGAAGGTCCTTGAGCAGATTCAAAATCTGGCTCTGGATGGAAACATCCAAGGCACTGACCGGCTCGTCGGCAAGAATAAGCTTCGGTCCCAGCGAGAGGGCGCGTGCAATTCCTATGCGTTGACGCTGGCCGCCGGAGAACTCGTGGGGATAGCGCTTGGTATAGGAAGACGGCAGGCCGCACCTGTCCAGCAAGCTCAAGGCTTTTTCTTCTATCTGTTTCTCGGTAAGGGAAAGAAGTCTCTTTTTAGTAAAGATACGCATAGGCTCGGCGACAATATCGATGACACGCATACGGGGGTCTAAGGAGGAGTAGGGATCTTGGAAAATAATCTGAAAATCCTTGCGGGCGCGGATGAGCTGCTGCGCATCCATGCCGGCCAAGTCCTTTCCCTCAAACAGCACCTGTCCGCTTGTAATGTGCTCAAGCCGTGCCAAGGCCATGATGGTTGTGGACTTCCCGCAACCTGACTCCCCTACCAAACCCAAGGACTCACCCTTGTGTACACAGAAAGAGACTCCGTCGACGGCTCGGACAGCACCGGCTTTCTTGGTGAAGAGCAAGCCTTTCTCCAAGGGGAAATGCACTTTGAGATCCTTAATTTCCAGCAGGGTTTCACGCGTTTGCATCAATTTCCTCCTTGTTTGCATACAACCAGCACACAACCTGTCTTGGACCGGAGGATCCACGAAGGGTTAGGTCAGGGGGCAGTTCATGTGCACAGCGCTCCACCGCCTTGTCGCATCGATCCCTGAAAGGACAACCCTGCGGCAGGTGCAGCAAATCGGGAGGCGAGCCCTTGATCGAGTGCAATCGGTCGACGCCGGTGCGGTCGAGCCGGGGAATTGAATCGAGCAAGCCCTGTGTGTAGGGATGCTTGGGCGATTGGAACAGGTCCAGGACATCGGCTTTTTCCACTATACGGCCGGCATACATGACACAGACTTGGTCACACATCTCTGCAATGACACCCAAATCGTGGGTGATCATGATCACCGCCGTCTGCAGCTTGTCGCGCCGCGTCCTGATGAGATCGAGAATCTGTGCCTGAATGGTTACATCCAAGGCTGTGGTGGGCTCATCGGCTATCAGGATGTCCGGGTTGCAAGACAGGGCCATGGCAATCATGACTCGCTGGCGCATGCCGCCGGAGAACTGGTGGGGATAGCACTCTGCACGCATCTCTGGATCAGGGATGCCGATGATGCGCAACAGTTCAATAGCCTGCAGCTTCGCTTCCTTTTTCTTCATGCCTTGGTGAAGCATCAAGGCTTCAGCAATCTGCTTCCAGATTTTGATTACAGGGTTGAGCGAAGTCAGCGGGTCCTGAAAAATCATGGAGATATGCTTGCCGCGGATTCCCAGCATCTGTTGTTCGTCGGCCGCCAACAGGTCTTGGTCATGGAACAAAACCTTGCCGCCGGTAATACGCCCCGGCGGGTACTCGATCAATCGGAGAATGGAAAGATTGGTGACGGACTTTCCCGAACCCGACTCCCCCACTATTCCCAGAGTCTTCCCCCGTTCAACATTGAAGGAGACTTTGTTCACGGCATTGACGATACCCCGCTCAGTCTTGAACTCCGTCATCAATGCTTGTACTTGTAGTATTGGTGATTCTTTCATCTCCCACCCCTCATCGAACGTTGCGAAGCCGAGGATCGAGGATATCCCGTAATCCGTCGCCCAACAGGTTGAACCCCAGCACCAGCAATACAATGGCAAGTCCCGGGTACACCGCAGTCCACGGTGCAAACATCATTACCTTGCGGGCACTGCTGAGCATATTCCCCCATGATGGATTGGGTGGCTGGACCCCCAGCCCAAGAAAACTCAATGCCGATTCCAGCAATATGGCTGTAGACAGAGAGAGCGAAATCTGAACTATGAGCGGAGCAGTGATATTTGGTAGCAGATGATGAGTGAGAATATAGGTTCTTCCTGCTCCATTTGATGTAGCGGCCCTGATAAACTCGTTGCCTTTCAAGGCGATGATCGCACCCCGGCTTATTCTTGCAAACTGCGGGATGTAGACGATGCCAATAGCAAGCACCACATTGTAGGTATGCTCACCGAGAATTGCCATAATAAAAATGGCAAGCAGTAAGGAGGGAAAGGAGAAGAGAATATCGGCGATCCTCATAATAATGTTGTCAGGCTTCCCTCCGAGATACCCCGCCCAAACGCCCATGAAAATACCGATTATGGCACCCAAGGCAGTTGCGCTGACACTAATGATGAAGGAGACGGAGGTCCCTTTCATAATGCGTGATAAAATATCCCGACCGAACTCATCGGTACCGAAAAGATGTCCAGAGCCAATCGAAGGAGCTTGTAAAATCTGTTCGGCATTCATGGCCAATGGATCGAAGGGCAGCCAGAACAGGGAGACCACACTCATAAGCAGGTACAGCACAATCAAGATAAGGCCAGCCAAGGCGATTTTATTTCGTAGCAACCGTGGAGTATTCATACCATCACCTCTTCTCATCAACCAAGCGGATTCTGGGGTCCGCCAAGGCATAGACCAAATCGGTCATTAAATTGACCAACACAAAGAGGGTCGCTATGACAAGCACGATTGCCTGAATGACTGGATAGTCGCGTTGATTGATTGCATACAGGGCAAGTCTTCCCATACCCGGCAGTGCAAACACTTCCTCGATAACGATGGATCCGCCGAGCAGGTATCCGGCATTGAATCCAGTCACCGTAATGACAGGGAGAATTGCGTTTTTCAACGCATGGATGATGATCACCTTGCGATGGGGAAGACCCTTTGCCTTCGCCGTCCGAACATAATCCATCTGCAGCACTTCAAGCATGCTGTTTCTAGTATAACGCATGACCACCGCAGCAAAACCGAAACCGATGGCAAGCGATGGGAGAAAGAACATTTTCAGGTTTTTTACAGGATCTTCAAGCAAGCTGATATAGTTCCCCATCGGAATCCATCCTTGGAAATTTGAAAAGGCGATAACCATTAATGCAGCAAGCCAAAATTGCGGTAAAGAAAGACCGATGAGCCCTATGACACGATTGATGAAATCGCCAAAGGTGTTCTGATGCAATGAGGAGACAACCCCCAGGGGAATGCCGATCAAAAGCGCCAGAATGAGAGAATACAGCGTCAATTCGAGGCTGATGGGAAGCCGGTTGAGAATATCGGGCAATACAGGCCGACCGGTTCTCAAGGAGTAACCGAAATCTCCTTTCAGCAAATCACCGACCCACTCAAAGTATAAAACTGGAATAGGCTTGTCTTCCCCGAACAATCTTTTAAGTTCTTCCATCTGCTCGGCTGTGGCTTCCACCTGGGTTCCCATGTACATTTGCAATGCAGAACCGGGAATCATGCGGACCAGAAAGAAAACAATCAGGGAGACCCCGATCAAAACAGGAATGAGCGAGAGCAGTCGTTTGACAATATATTTTCCCACGAAACACCTCAGTAAAGCAGAGTAAGGAGACTCCTCCCCGAAGGGAGGAGCGCATTAAAAGTTATTACTTGATTACCTGGGCATGCGTCACATAGTAGAGACTGCCATTGCCGATTTGCTTGAATCCATCCACATAGGTGCTGGTTACCTGGTTTTCGTTCGGGCTGTAGAGGAATACCAAGGGAGCCTTTTCGCTGAGCACCTTCTGCACCTTGTCGTAGGTTGCTTTACGCTGGGCGGGATCGGTCTGTTCTCTTCCAAGCTCGAGCAGGGCATCGGTTTCTGCATCCTTGTACATGAAGTTGTTGACCCCACCGGTGCTGTGCAGTGAACGATAGAGGAACCGGTCGGGCTCACTGCTTCCGCCGCGCAGTTCAACCATTGTTGCAAAGTCGCGCTTCACCCAACGGTCGATGTAATTGCCCCACTCCACCACATCAAGGTTTGCAGTAAGACCGATGTTCTTCAGCTGACTCTGAATCACCTGAGCAACCGTCAAACCACCTTCATAGGTAGAAGAACAGACGATATCGAAAGAAAATCCGTTCGGATAGCCTGCTTCGGCCAGCAGTTGCTTCGCTTTTGCATAGTCTGTCTTTCCAAGAGGAAGCTGATCGGGGGGAATAGCCCAGACTTTTGCGGAGATGGGAATCGGGCCGGTGGCAGCCCCCATACCGTACTCGGCCATGGTCAGGATTTCAGAACGATCGAGGGCGAGGGCGACAGCCTGACGAACACGTATGTCATCGAAGGGCTTTTTCTGGTTGTTGAAGCTGAATACACGCACATTCATGCCCGGCTTGCTCATTACAACGACACTCTTGTCGGCTTTTGCCTGACGAATGGTTGCACCATCATTGATGGTTGCCAGGTCAAGGTTACCCGAACGCACGCCTGCATACAGGGAAGCTTCCTCTGGGATGACTCTGAAGATAACCTGATCACTTTTGGGCAGTCCTGCTTCAAAGTAGTTAGGGTTCTTTACCAAGGTCATGGAGTTGTCAACCACCCATTCCTTGAGCATATACGGCCCGGTACCCACTGCGACGCGCTGCAGATTCCCATGTTCCTCCACTGCTTCACGAGGAACGATGGAAATGTTGTTAGAAGTGAGGGCATCGAGGAGTGAGGCCAGGGGTGAGGACAGGGTCAGCTTGACCGTGTAGGCATCCAGCACTTCGATCTTGGAGATGGTGGAGATATACGATCGTCCGGGGGAGGCGGTGGCCGGGTCAAGTACACGCTCGAGCGAGTATTTCACATCATCGGCGGTCATCTCTCTTCCATTATGGAACTTGACACCCTTTCTCATGTGGAAGATATAGGTAAGGTTGTCTGGAATCTCCCAAGACTCTGCCAAATCGGGCACAACCTGCATATTTTCGTCTAAGCGTACAAGCCGGTTGTACAGCAAGTCCAAACGGCGCATCGACGAGAATGCTGTTACAATATGCGGGTCAAGGCCTACTGCTTCCTGACTCACACCAATGGTCAACGTTGGAGCCTTTTGGGCAGCTGGAGCCTGTTCAGTCACACCGGCCGCAAAGGCGGAGGTGACTGCCGTCAGAACCAACAGTACAGTGCACAACACGAACAGATTGCGTTTTTTCATCGTTTACTCCTATGAAATGATACTCTTCTGACATACATCAGAGCTGTTGCATGGTTATCGTACCCAACACTACAGGCTTTGCGGCGCCGGTTACTGCAGGAAGATTTGCAGGCCGACCTAGCAGTGATTCGTGCCCCATCAAGGCAAAGGCCATGGCTTCTCGGGCCTGGTCGGGAATACCATAGTCATCCGAAACAGCAACCTCGATATTGCTACCCAAATAACTACGGATCATGGAAAGGAGCGTCTTGTTGCGGGCTCCTCCACCGCTGACGATCACCGTATGAAGGTTGGTGACCGGCAATACGAAATCGACATAGGCTTGGGTGATCGTACGTGCTGTGAAGGCCGTAGCAGTTGCTATGGTATCCTCAAAGGAGAGCTGCAGTGATGACGCTTTCTGCAGCAACCGGTTGGTAAACTCAAGGCCGTACACTTCACGACCGGTACTCTTGGGCGGACGTTTTGTAAAATAGGGGTCATTCAGCAAAACGTCGAGTAATCGTTCAGACACTCTGCCTGTTGAGGCAATCGCCCCTCCCTTGTCAAACTGGCTCTGTTGGTTTGTATGCAGGGCAACCAGTTGATCGATGATCATGTTGCCCGGGCCGGTATCAAAGGCAAAAACATCCAATGGGCCCCCATCGGCGGGAAGGACAGTGACGTTACCGATGCCTCCGATGTTCTGTACAGCAACACCCTTGCCCTTCTGATGGAACAGAAGGTAGTCAATATACGGAGCTAAAGGGGCTCCCTGGCCTCCCTCGGCCATATCGGCTGAACGAAAGTCCGAAATTACCGGCAGTCCGGTAAGCGATGCTACGAATTGTGCATTGCCCAACTGCAAGGTTCCTGTAACCGTAAGAAATCCTTCAGGCCCCGGAAACGGCTGGGGTTCAGGGGCATGCCACACCGTCTGACCATGCATGCATATTGCATCAACACTCGTTCGTTCAACGTTACTGTGTTCGATGAGCCTGTTGACTGCTTCGGCGTTCCAATAGGCAAGACCGCTATGAGCCACCGCCACATCATTGATGTCCGCCTTACCGGGCAGACATAGCCGACCCACTACCTCTTTCATCTGCGGGGTGTATGCAATTGACACCTGATCTTTAAGAGTCACCCGCACTGCATTGCCACCCTCATCAGTGTCAATATCGACTAAAACGGCATCAACACCGTCCAGCGATGTTCCTGACATAAGTCCTATAAGCTTGTGGTGCAAGCGACTTCGATACGATTGAAGAAGATCCATTTGGTTCATATGCCTGTCCTATTACCGATAGTATATGGCACAATATTTCAAAACGCAAACATTTTTAAAATATTATTTCTTTACATCTCTCTTCCATAATGGTACAGTATTGATGTACCAATCGAAGGGGATATCACACGATGGATGTACCAATCACACAAGAAGAATTAGGATTGCTGACCACCGAACAGTGTAACGACAACTCCGCGAATATTGATGAACTCTCAGTCTTTCAGATACTCCAAATCATGAACAATGAAGATAAAACCGTACCCTATGCTGTGGAGAAACAACTTCCCGTGATTGAGGCGCTGGTCACTGACATCGTCGCCTCCTTCAAAAAAGGGGGTAAGCTTGTCTATATAGGAGCGGGAACGTCGGGACGCCTCGGAGTCCTTGATGCTTCTGAATGTCCCCCTACATTCGGAGTATCCAGATTAATGGTCCAGGGCGTGATCGCAGGAGGCAGGGAGGCATTGGTACGTTCCATCGAAAATGCAGAGGATGACAAAGAGGCTGGTATAAACGAATTGAAATCCATCCAATTTGGAAAGAACGATGTATTGGTCGGCATTACAGCATCAGGGCAGGCTGCATATGTGATAGGAGCGATGGAATATGCAAAAGACTTGGGAGCGGTGGTCGGGGCCATCAGCTGCAACAAGGATTCAAAGACTTTCGCTGCAGCAAAACATGCCGTTTTTTTGGATGTCGGACCAGAAATCATTACAGGATCCACTCGGCTTAAGGCGGGAACAGCCCAGAAATTGGTTTTAAATATGCTTACGACTGCCAGTATGATACGCTTGGGAAAGGTGTATCACAACCTGATGGTTGACTTGACCCCTGTAAACCACAAACTGGTCGAGCGCTCTAAGCGACTCATCAAACAAGCAACCGGGTGTACGGAAGCGGAGGCTGCAAAAGCCTTTACAGAATCAGGGAAAAGACCTAAAGTTGCGATTCTGATGATTCTTCTTGGTGTCGATGCCCAAACAGCCTTGGCGTTGGAAGAACAGTCAAGCGGCCCGATTTCAGAGATGATCCGCTTGTATCAAGGGAAGAACGCCCGCCAATGAAGGGGATGCTCATGCAGGAGAAAGTTCAGATTGAAGGTGCACTTTTTGAAATCAATGCTCATTTTGACAGTCTCAGTGACTCTGAAAAGAAAGTAGCTTCATATGTACTGCGAGAGCCCAAGAAGACCCTGCATTACAATGTACGCGAACTCTCCAAGCAGAGCGGTGCCAGCCAGGCTGCTGTAATACGTTTTTGCAAGCACCTCAATTTTTCCAGCTTCAGCAACTTCAAATTACGACTCGCCCGCGATGTATTTGACAACTATGACGAGCGGTACATCCCCGATCTCGAGCTAGAGTCGGAGACTGTTCCGGCTACGGTCATTCACTCTGTCATTCAACGGCTTCAACAATCATTCACGGCACTCGAGAGAACACTCGATGCAGACTCTTTGGAGCGAGCGGTAAATACTATTCTCTCGGCTCGGGCCACGGCCCTTTTCGGAGTCGGAGCATCGGGGGTTGTTGCTTTTGATTTCATGCAGAAACTCGTGCGCCTCGGGCTCCCAGTATTCTATACGCATGATACCGATCTGCAACTAACGGCGGCATCAACCCTAAAAAAACACGACTGCGCATTCATTATCTCCTATTCAGGGGAAAATGACTCTATGAAAGCCGCAGCAGAACAACTACAAAACAATAAAGTACCCATCATCTCAATCACAATGGATAGTGACAACACCATCCGCCGGCTCTCCAGCATTCACATTTCAGTCCCAGCTTCAGAGCGAATATACCGTCAAGGTGCAAGCACCTCTCGAATCAATCAGCTGGCAGTCGTCGACATGCTCTATTCCTTGATGGTTTCTAGAAATCTTGACGCTTCCATTGAAGCCATTGAACAAACAATGGCCGCCACCCATCGACATACGCGATAGCAACCTCTTGGTTGTCAAAGTTACGGCATACGGCAAGTGCACTAAGTCTGGATATGATTCCTTCCACCTCGTAGAATTAGGAATCAGGGGAGTACGTATGGCAACACATCGAGTCTATGCAATGAGCGTTTCAGCTGTCTATCCATTGTATCTCCAAAAAGCGGAGAAAAAGGGTCGGACAAAAGAGGAAGTGGACACCATCATCTGCTGGCTGACCGGCTACTCACAGGAACAGTTGGATGAGTTGCTGTCAAACCAGACAACCTTCGAGACCTTCATCAAGGAGAGTCCGTCCCCCAACCCTGCAAGAAGCAAAATCACCGGTTCGGTCTGCGGGGTATGCCTCGATCAGATAGAAGATCCGATCATGAAAGAAATCCGCTACCTGGACAAGCTCATCGATGAGCTTGCCAAGGGGAAGGCGATGGAGAAGATCTTACGAGTGTAAGACCTTCTCGCGCACCTAAAACCATTACTACTCCAACTTCTTCATTGCTGGCAGCAAAAAGGCAAGCATAGCCACACTCAACAACAGCATCCCCGACACCAGAAACCAGCGGCTCACCCCGATTCCATCGGCAAACATACCGGACAGGATGAGCCCAAGAGGCATGGCAAGACCCTGTACACTCCCTAGCAAGGAGAAGACTCGTCCCAGGTACTGCGGTTGGATTTTCTCCTGTACCAAAGCTGTTTGCACTCCTGCATAGAACGGTGCCGCAAATCCCATGACCAGACAACTTGCAGCAAAGAGGAGGAAACCAGAGGGAGGAAGCAGCCCCGAGACAGCCAAACCAAGCCCTATGAGAGCGATGGAGGCTGCAATCATAAGGTAGCGATTCTTCAACGCTCCCAAAGCCCCCAATGCCAAGCCTCCTGCAAGCATTCCTAAAGCAAAGGCAATCTCAACAACAGATACATGGAATGCAGTTCCTTCGAAGTGCTCCATGCTCATCAGCGGGAAAAGTGCGTTGATGGGCATGTATATGAAGGTGAATAGGAAGCCGATCCAAAGCAGGGCAAAAAGCCCTTTGTTGCTTCTAAGGGCTAGAAAACCCTCCTTCATCTCCTTGAAGAAATAAAGCGGTTCTGTCTGTTGCGGCTTCGTCAGGCCAGGAATTTTCACCCAAGCCACAGTAAGGCTTGCGATTACGGCACCTGCGACATCCAAGGCGATTACTGCAGTCAGATTCCAAGCCATATACAGG
>Ga0334882_1002431_pt1 | contig 19038 bp, 14 predicted proteins | sample GraSluR1_MG_5_FD_207226 | JGI IMG/M metagenome (GOLD analysis project Ga0334882, IMG submission 207226) | Sludge microbial communities from methane-producing bioreactor in Wageningen University, Netherlands - Granular Sludge_15_04-R1 | ecosystem: Engineered > Bioreactor > Anaerobic >...
TCCCATGGGAGGGGGGGGAGAAAGGGCCCGCCTCTGACAGGCCGACTAAACTCGCCCCCACCCCTTGGCAAACTAAACGCCCCCTCCCTCCCGGGGAGGGGGCGCGCTTACTTTGTCAATCCACCGTTCGATTTGACGCCTTGTCTTGGCGTGGAATCCGGTTGATTGAGAGCGCGGGGGCGGGTAGGATGCGGGTCTAATCATGTCGAGGTTAATTTAATATGGGCATGGCATGGCGTACCGGCGTATGCCTGCGGCAGCACCGTTTGGAATGGACGGTGCTCCGTCGTGCCAAGGAATCGTGGGAGGTTCACGATCACGGCGAGGCGGATCTGGGGCCGGATCCCGTCAGCGGGGAACCAGCTCCCCTCGACCTTGCGGTGGCCCTCAAGCCCTACATGAAGCGCTTCAAGGGGCGGCTGTCCGTGGCCCTGCCCTCGGAACAAGTCCTGCTGCGCGCCGCGCTGCTGCCCAGCACCGACCCCGGGGAACTGCGCGGCATGGCGGAGCTGCAGACCGATAAGTATTCGCCTTTCCCCGTCGAAGCCATGGCCCTGGGCGCCGAGGTGGTCGAGGCCACGGAAACCTCGTCGCTGGTGGTCATGGCCGCGGTCCGCCGCGACACCGTGGATGAATCCGGACGGATCTTCCAGGAGGCGGGCGCCCTTCCGGACGTGGTGGATGTGGAAGCGCTGGCCTGGTGGTGGACGCTGAAAGCCGCCGATCGGGTGCCCGCGCACGGGTCCCAGATATTTATTCGCGTGACGACCACCGCCGTGGATTTGATCATGTCGCGCGATGGCGAACCCCTGCTGTTCCGCGCGCTGCCGCCCCGGCCCGGCGAGGATGGCGCCCTTCGAGAATGGGTCGCCGACTGCGCGGAAGAAACGGGATATTCCATGACCTCGCTCGAGACGGAATGGGGCGGCACCGGGGCTCCCTCCGTGCATATCTACCACCCGCCCACGTTGGCGATGGAATGGGCGGGCGACCTGCTGGCCGCACTGGGTCTCGAAATCCTTTTCACCCATCCGCTGGCGGATCTGGCGCCTCTTTCCGAGGGCGTGGCCCATCGGCTGGCCCACCGGGCGACTCCCCTGGCCATGGATTTGGCCCCGGATGCCTGGCGTGATGCGGATGCCGCGCGTTCGCTTCGTCGCCGCATGCTGCGGGCCGCCACGGCCTTCCTGGTGGTGTGGCTGCTTGCCCTGGGCATCTTCATCACGCTGCTGAACCTGAACCGCGGTCGGCTGGCCCGGCTGCGGGCCGAGGTGGAGGCGGTGGAAGGTCCCGCCCTGGAGGTCCGCCGCCTGCGCGCCAAGGTCCTGGAGTTCACCCAGTACGCCGATCGCACCCACTCCGCCCTCGAATCCCTGCGGGTGGTTTCCGAACTGCTGCCGCCAGGCGTCGACTTGACCTCGTTCATCTATCGCAAGGGCAGCACCCTGGCCTTGCGCGGCGAGGCCGACGACGCCAACAAGGTCTATGCCCTCATCAGCTCCCTGGAAGGCACGGACCTGTTCCCCGAGGTCAGGCCCGAAGGGGTCAGCACCCGCAACACGCCCCAGGGTCCTCGCAACCAGTTCGGGGTCACCATCCGCCTGCCGGGCGTGGGGGAGGGGGCGCCATGAAAATCGCCGCCCGCGAACTCAACCTGATCTTCATCACGCTGGTGATCATCATCCTGGCCGGCACCTACCTGGCCCTGGAGCCCAGCGTCCAGGAATGGAGCGAATTCCGCGAGCAGCAGGAAGATCTCCAGGCCCGGCTCGACAGCGCGAATGTGCTGCTCGACAGTCGTCCAACCGTCGAAGCGCGCCTGTCGGAATTCCGCCAGGGCCTGCCTTCGTATCCGCCCGGCCGCAAGGTCGAGGCCGACTTGCTGCTGGCGCTCGAGCGCATGGCCGGCCAGCACAACCTGGTGCTGACCCGCCGCGAAGTGGATGCCGAACGGGAAGCCGGCGATCTGTTCGAGACCTCGATCACCTGCTACTGGGAGGGGGATCTCGATGCGCTGGTCCGATTCCTGCACGCCCAGCAGACCCAGGGCGCCATTTCGGATGTGCGCCAGTTGACCGTGCAACCCGCGACCGGTCGCGGCGAGGCGCCCGGCCGGCTGCGCGGCAATTTCACCATGGATTACGCCTACCGCCGGGATCCCGGCGAATCGGAGACCTCCCCCGCCGAACCCGCGCCCGAGCCGGAGGCGGTACAACCCTAATGGACCGATCATGACGCCATCTCGCCCAACTCCTTTCATTCGCGGCCTGACGTGGGTGCTCTCCGCCTCGTTTCTGTTGGCCTCGATCCCCGCGCCGGCATTCGCGCAACAGGCCGCCCCCAGGGATCCCCGTGCCGACCGCATCGCGCGCCTGCAGGCCACCCGTCCGCCCGCCGCCCCGGGTGTCCCGGGCGCGCCCGGCGCATCGATCGATCCCACGATTGAAATCGAATCCAGCATTGGCGCGGATGGCGAAGAGGCCTTTACGCTGAACATCCGTGAAGCCCCGCTGGATGTCCTGCTCGACCGCTACTCCGAGTTGACCGGACGGACCATGATCAAGGCGCCGGGCATTGCGGGCACCTTCACGTTCAAGGGGCACAGCCCCCTGACCCGCGCCGAATTGATCCAGGCCATGGACAGCCTGCTGACCATGCAAAACATCACCCTGGTGCCGCTGGGCACGCGCTTCTACCGGGTCGTCAAGACGGAGACCGCCCCTGCGGAGGGCATGGTGATCCAGCGGGATTCGCCCGACGGCGGCCACCCCGAAAGCGATGCGCTGGTCAGCCAGCTCGTGGGGTTGAAATACATCGACGTGGAAGACGCCATGAACATTGTCCAGCCCATGCTGCACGGCTATGGCAAGGTCCAGCGGTTCGACCGCATCAGCAGCCTGCTCATCACCGAAACCTCTGCCAACCTGCGCCGCATCTTCGACATCCTGGAGCTGGTCGACCAGCCCACCGAGACGCGCGTGGAAACCCGCGTCTATGAAATCCAGCACGCCAAAGCCTCCGATATCGCCGCCCGCCTGAACGAACTGGTCAGCGACAGCGAGAAGCGCGAGGAAGTCCCCCAAGTGGCACAAACCGTGGCGCCGCCCCTCCGCCGACCGCCCAGCATGATCCGCGCCCGCCAGCCGGCCCCCGATGCCCCGCCGGAGTCTCCGGCCTCCATCGAGGCCCAGATGGCCGAACGTGGCCTGGTGCAGGGCAAGGTCAAGGTGCTCACCGACGAGCGCACCAATATCATCATCGTCATCTCCCGTCCGGCCAACTTCGTCTTCTTCGACAAGATCGTGGCCGTCCTCGACCGCCCGGTCGATCCCGAAGTCATCGTGCAGGTGCTGGCCCTGGAATATGCCGATGCCGAAGACATCGCCAGCCTGCTCAACGATTTTGTCGGCGTGGCCAAATCCGAATCGCCCACGACCCTGCCGACCGGCGGCGACACCCCGGCCGACGGCCGGGCGCGTGCGCTCGAGGATTTCGTTCGTCAACGCGCGGCCGCCGCCGACCGGGTCCGCACGGCCGCCGGGGACGAAGCCGCCAGTCGCATTGGCCAGCTCTCGCCCAACACCAAGATCCTGGCCGACCAGCGCACCAACACCCTCCTGCTGATGGGGACCAAGAGCGACATCGCCGCCCTCGAAGAGGTCGTCAAGAAGGTCGACATCATGCTGGCCCAGGTCTTGATCGAAACCGTCATCCTGGAGGTCAATCTCAACAACAACACCGCCTATGGCGTGAACTGGTTGCAGAAATCCATGACCGCTTACAGCCAGCGCACCGCCGGCGGCGTCAGCGTGCGCGAGCCCGTGGCGTCCTGGGGCGGCAGTTTTGGTGAAAACAGCCTCTCCACCGCGGCGGGCGACACCATCACCCGCGCCTTCGGGGGCGGGTCCGGCCTGAACTACTTCTTCACCTTCGCCGATCTCAACATCGACATGGTCCTCAACATGCTGGCCACCTCCGGCGAAGGCCGCGTGCTGGCCACGCCGGTCATTCTCACGACCGACAACACCGAGGCCTCCATCATGAGCGGCCAGCAGATCCCGATCCGCACCGGCGATACCGAGTATGGCGGAACCTACCGCGCCAGCTACGAGTACAAGGATGTCGGCATCCAGTTGAAGGTCAAGCCGCGCATCAACCCCAACCGCTACGTCACGCTGGACATCACCCAGGCCGCCGACACCATTGGCGACTCCGTCGATGTCGGCACCAGCGGCCGCATGACCTCGATCAACAAGCGCGAAATGACCGCGTCGATTTCCGTGCCCAGTCGCTCGACAATCGTGCTGGGTGGCCTGGTGCAGACCGACTACCTGTCCTCGCAGACGCGCATTCCCATCCTGGGCAGCATCCCGCTGATCGGCGCGCTGTTCCGCAGCGAGGACAAGACGCGCAAGCGCACCGAACTGCTCGTGTTGATCACGCCCTATGTGTTGATGAGCCCCGAAGAGGCGCGCCTGGAGACCGAACGGCTGCATGGCGCCTCCAATGTCGCCGCCGAGGATTGGTACCGCGGCTGGTCCGACAGCTCCCTGGCGCCGTTTTCGCCCGCCCGCCTGCGTGAACTCGAGCGCGAAACCACCCGCAGTTCCCGGCGCGGCGCCCGCCTCGTCACCTCCGATCCCGACCAGGAGACCCCGCCTCCGCCCGTGGCGCTGATTCGGCCGGAAGAGCCCATGCCCCGGCCCACCCCGGATGCCATGGACCCGGAGAACTTCGGGCGCGAAGTCGAGCGCATGATGAGCGGCCTGGCCGAAATGGATGCCAACGTCGATGATTCGCCCGCAGATTCCCTCGAGCCGGCCGAGCCGCTGCCCCTCCCGGCCGAGCCCACGCCCTCGGCGCCCTTCTCCTTCGATCCGGCCGTCCCCGCGGAACCCGAAGAGCGGCCCGAGCCGCAGGCCGCGCCGCGCGCTCCGCGCGACAACGCCCCCCGGAGCCTGTGGTCCCGCCGGGTCAAGGTCGAAGATCCGCGCCCCTCCATGTTTGCCGCGCCCCCGCCCGCCAGCGATCTCTAAAGGAGACGTCCCATGAACGAAGAACCCATCCCCGTCGACGACGCCACCGAAATCCGCGAGGGCGACATTCTCTTCGAATGCCCCCATTGTGGCAAGAGCATGGCCATCGAGGCGGCCGGCGCCGGCCTGATGGTTTCGTGCGCCGATTGCGGCAAGCCGGTGGCGGTTCCCATTCCGGACGCCCAGACTCCGGAAGCGCCGGTCGCCACGGTTCCCCGCCCGCCGCTGGCCAATGGCGAAGCCCCGGAGGAAACCATCCGCCAACTCGATGCGGCGCTGGCCATGGCCAATGACCAGATCGATCAACTGATCGCCGAGCGGGAGAGCCTGCGCGAGCGCCGCGCCTATCTCGAACAGATGCGCACCGTCAACACGTCGCGCTATGCGCAAATGGCGGTGGAACTCGAGGCGCTGCAGGAGGCGTTGGACCGGGCCGTCGAACTGCTGGCCGAAGCGCGCGCGGAGAAACCCGTTTAGGGCGCGCGGCATGCCTGTCGCCACGTCCAGCCGGTTGACCGCGCTCCTCGAAGCCACGGGGCTGTTCTCGGCCCCGCAGATCGAGGAATTGGCCATCCGCCAGCGCGAAAGCGAGGGCGTGTTGACCGCCATCGTGGTCGAACTGGAATATGCGCGCGAGGACGCGTTCCTGGCCGCGCTGGCCCAAGCGATGCAGGTCCCCTTCGTGCGCGTGGGCGACAAACCCATCGCCGGCGAAATCCTCGAGAAGGTGCCCACCAAGGCGGTTTTTCAATACAACGTCATCCCGGTGGAGATCGAAGGCGCCACCCTGCGGGTGGCCACCAGCGAGCCCTTCCGTCCCGGCCTGGCCGATGCCCTGCGGCTGGCCTCCGGTCTCCGCGTCCGGTTCGCCCTCAGCCCGGCCGCCGACATTGAAAAGGCCGCCAAAAAGTTCTACGGCGTCGGCGCCGACACGCTCGATCGCCTCATCGCTGACAACCAAATCGATCTCGACGAAGACCTCGGCCCGGCCATTGGCGACCTCAGCAACCTCGACCAGGACGCGAGCGTCGTGAAATTCGTCAACCAGATCATCTGGGAATGCCACCACGACCGCGGTACCGACATCCACATCGAGCCGATGGAAACGGATTTGCGCATTCGCTACCGCATCGATGGCGTCTTGCATCCGACGCCCCTGCCGCCCCAGATGAAGCGCTTCCAGTCCGCCATCATCAGCCGCATCAAGGTGATGGCCGGCATGGATATCGCTGAAAAGCGCCTGCCCCAGGACGGCCGCATCAGCCTGCGCGTCAAGGGGGAGGAAATCGACGTGCGCGTTTCCACCATGCCCACCGTCTATGGCGAAAGCGTCAGCCTCCGCCTGCTCATGCGTTCCAGCGGCATGTATGGCATGGACAAACTCGGCCTGTTCCAGGATGACGAGGATTTGCTCAAGCGCCTCATTCACCGGCCCCACGGCATTCTGCTCAATACCGGGCCCACCGGCTCCGGCAAATCCACCAGCCTCTACGCCTGGCTGCACACCATCAATTCCGTCGACAAGCGCATCCTCACCGTGGAAGACCCCATCGAATACGAAATGGCCGGCATCAATCAGATCCAGATGCGCCCCGAAATCGGACTGACCTTCGCCGTGGGCCTCCGCCACATCCTGCGCCAGGATCCCGACGTCATCATGGTCGGTGAAATCCGCGACCAGGAGACCGCCGACATTGCCATTCGCGCGGCCCTGACCGGCCATCTGGTATTCAGCACGCTGCACACCAACGACTCCGCCGGCGGCATCACCCGGCTGGTGGACATGGGCATCGAGCCATTTCTGGTCGCCAGCTCCGTCGAAGCCCTCGTGGCCCAGCGCCTGATCCGCCGCCTGTGCCCCGCCTGCAAGCGACCCTGGAAAATCGATCCGGCTTTCCTGGAATCCCTTTCATTCCCCGTCCAGAAGCTCGACACCGGCACCATTTGCGAGCCGGCCGGCTGCGAGGAATGCCGCGGCACGGGCTACGCGGGACGGACCGGCATCTACGAAATCCTGCCGGTCTCCGACACCATCCGCCAAATGATCGTGGAGCGCAAATCGGCGGCCGACATCAAGACCGAGGCCCTGGCCCAGGGGATGCGCACCCTGCGCCTCGACGGGTGGCGCAAGGTTCTGGCGGGCATCACGACCCTCGAAGAAATCATCCGCGTCACCTCGGAGGATGAAGGCTGAGGCGCCGCCGCCCCCCGGATTTCTCATGGCCCAGTTTCGCTATATCGCCAAACGCCGCACGGGGGAACGACAGGAAGGCGTCCTCGAGGCTCCCGACAGGCGTACCCTGATGGCCCAACTGTCCCGCATGGGGCTCGTGCCCATCTCCGTTGGCGAATCCTCCGCCAAGGATTCTGCGCCCGCCGCCGACAAATCCAAGCCCGCGGCCAAGTCCGGCGGCAAGCCGCCGCCCAAACCGCCGCCCAAGCCAGGGGCTAGGCCCTCCGCCCGCAAGACCGGTGCGTCCGGCGCCGCGGCCCCGGCCGCGTCGCCCAAGAAGTGGTTCCGCTTCGAAAACACCCTGCGCGGTCGGCCGAAGATGAAAACCGGCGATCTGCTTCTGCTGACCAGCGAGTTGTCCGACCTGCTGGCCTCGGGCATGACGCTGGGGAGCGCCCTGCATTCGCTGGCCCTGCGCAGCACTGGCAAGGCCCAGGATGTCATCGTCACCGATTTGCGCGACGAGATTGTCGCCGGCGCGAGCCTCTCGGGCGCGCTCTCCCGATGGCCGGACAGTTTTCCGTCGCTGTATGTCAGCATGGTCAAGGCCGGCGAGGCCAGCGGTCAACTCGCCGAAGTGCTCGAACGCCTGGTGAAGCATTACGAGCGCGTGCTGGCCGCCCGCGAGAAAGTCGGCATGGCCATGGTCTATCCGCTGATCGTCCTGCTGGTGGGCATCGGCGCGATGTTGTTCATGATGGTTTTTGTCATTCCGCGCTTCTCCGCCATGTTCGAGGAACTCGGAGGCGCGCTGCCGCTGCCCACCCGCATCCTGATCGGCATCAGCGATATTCTGATCAAGTACGGCTGGGCCATTGCCATCGGCATGGTGTTGCTTGGCATCGCCGTGCGCCGCGGCCTGAGGACCCCGGCCGGCACGGAATGGAAGGATCGCGTCCTGCTGCGCGTGCCGGCGGCCGGCGGCATTATCCGCGCCAATGCCTTCGCGAATTTCGCCCATACTCTCGGCACGCTGCTGGCCAATGGCGTGCCCGTGCTCCAGGCGCTGTCGATTGTTGAAAACACCGTTGGCAACACCCAGATCGCCCACGCCATCCACGACGCCAAGGATCGCGTCACCGACGGCTCGACCATCTCCCGCCCGCTCTCGCAGGATGGCGTATTTCCCCGGCTGCTGACGGATATGCTGGCCGTGGGCGAGGAGTCCGGCGATATGACCGGCGCCCTCGAGCACATTGGCCGGCGCTACGACAATGAGCTTGACCGTGCCGTCAAGATCTTCACCACGGTTCTCGAACCCGTGATGATGGTGCTGATCGCGGTGGCGGTGGGGTTTGTGGCCATCAGCATGCTGCTGGCGGTCTTCGAGCTGACCAGCGGCCTCAACGCCTGAGCCGCATCGGCGCAAAGCCGCGCTCGGAGATATCCCGCAGGCCCCGGGGAAGGCTTTCCGCGAACCATAGCGGCGCATAGGCCTGTTCCAACTCATCCAGCAGGGGGCGGGTTTCGGCGGCGCCTGCGCCGGCGACGACCCGGGCGCTGTAGCGCAAAAATCGCGCGGCCAGCACCAGTTGGGCCTGATCGGTTTCATCGGCCCATCCCGTGGAATTCAACCGGCCGAATCCCTCGATCCAGGCTTGCGACTCTTCCGCGGTTTCCCGCGCCAGGGCCGGGTCGGCCGGCGGGTCCATGCCCCGCAACGGCGGAAACGGCCAGGCGGCCAGCTCGTTCGGAACCGAGCCCGCCCGCGAGAACAGCTCCGCGGGTCCGGCGTCTGCCGCGCCGAACAGAATCCGCGCAAAGGCCCGGTCGAAGCCCTCGCGCTCATCGTTGGTCGGGTTCCATGCCAGGTGTGCGCCCAGCGCGAGGCCATGCAGCGCGCTGGGCGGCATGTTGAAATGGCCGTAGTCGCCCCAGTCGGTGTTCAACAATCCCGTCGCTCCATGCGTTTGGCCCGTGCGGGCGTAGGCGGCAATGACCGTGCGGGCTTCCTCCACCGCCGGAAACACGCGCCCAAAGCCCCGCACGGAGGGGCAGACCACCGTCGGGATCCCGCGCGAAATGAATTCGCCGCACTGGTCGAATCGGTTGCTTGGGAAATAGGCCCAGTCCAACACTTCGCATCCCTCGGGCAGGTCGCCGATGGCCGTTGGGTGCTGCCGCAGCATGTCGCCCCACAGCATGAGGGATTTCCCGTGGCGGGCGGCTTCGTTGCGCAGAAAGCCGATGTGGTCGGTGTATTGCCGCGCGATGTCGGCCGGGGTCGCCTTGGGTGTGCGCCGGCCCAGGTCATACGTCTCATCGCCGCATAGATTGAACCGCGTCGAAGAAAAGCACGGCAGGAATTCATCCAGGATCCTTCGCAGCAGGTCCTGGGATTCCGGGGCGCGCGTGAAGAGGGTGGCCCCGTGCAGCCGCTGGCGCCAGGTCGCGTCCTCCCAGGAGGGCGCCGGAAACTCCGCTTCCGCCAGGTGCCGGTATGGCGGCAGCGACAGGATGCGCCCCATGTGGCCAAAACATGTGAACGACGGCGTCAGTTCGATGAAATGCTCGCGGCAGTACCGGTCGAGCTCGCGCAGGTCGTCGGCGTCGTAGGCATCGCCATCGCCGGCGATATCCGAATCGAACCGGAAGCGGAACGGATGCTCGAAATAGAGCTGGAGGTGATTGATCTTCAGCGCGGCTAGCAAGCGGATGCGGCGCTTCAGCATGTCCAGCCGCGGCACCCGCCCGCGGCTAATGTCGAGGTAGTAGCCGCGCAGGGCAAACGCGGGGGCATCCTCGATGTCCAGGCAAGGCAGGGTTGCGGGGGCCTGCGCCAGGATCTGGCGCAGGGTTTGCAGGCCATGGAAGTGACCGGCCGCATCCGGCGCCGCCAGGCGAATGCCGCCAGGGCCGATCGTCAGCCGGTAGGAACCGGGCTTGCCGGAGACGGTCGTCAGTTCCAGCGCGGCATCCGCCTGATGGTGCGCGATGCCATGAAGTCCCGGAAACAACGCGTGCAGCACCGTGCACAGGCGCGGATCGCATGGATCCGGAGTCCGCACGGTGACGGGCACGGGCAGCGGGAATCCCCCCGGCCGCCGGCGCAAGGTCGCCGGCTGCGGCAGCAGGTCCAGTGGTATCGGGCCGTTGTCCATCCCGGAAGAACCCTACCATGCCTCTTGGTCCCAGCACAACGCACCGGATCCCGACCGGCCCACTGCGCTTGCCCGCCTGTGGCGTAAAAATCGCTAAATGCAGGGCTGGCAGCTGGGACATGGAGCCGGGACGCCCTCGTCCCGCAAGCTGTAGCCGCGCCCGCTGGGCGCGGCCGATCGGAGGCCACCGCCTGGGAACGAGAATCCAGCAGGAACACAGCCGGAACAGCCAGCTACGGAATATACGGATCGCACGGATTCGAACCATAGCCCCCCCGGATCGAATCCGTACAATCCTGTTCATCCGTAGCTGAATTGTTTTCGGACTTCGGATCTCCCCTGAGTAATTTCGAACAGGAAAGCCGCCGGAACAGCCAACCACGAATTAAACGAATGACACGAATAGGGGAACGAGGGGGGGACGAACAGCCAATGACGCCTGCCCGCCTGTGGCGTAAAAATCGCTAAATGCACGAAAGGGCTGGCAGCTGGAACATGGAGCCGGGACGCCCTCGTCCCGCAAGCTGTAGCCGCGCCCGCTGGGCGCGGCGCATCGGAGGCCGCCGGCTCGGAACGGGAATCCAGCAGGAACACAGCCGGAACAGCCAGCTACGGAATATACGGATCACACGGATCCGAACCATAGCCCCCCCGGATCGAATCCGTACAATCCTGATCATCCGTAGCTGAATTGTTTTCGGACTTCGGATCTCGGACTTCGGACTTCCCCCCTGGCTTATCCCCGCCCGCGTTCCGCCTTGGACCCCGTCTGCGAGTATGGTAGGTTGTGGATGCGGGTCGAGGTCGTGCGGACCGGAGCCCGGAATGGATAGGAGCGACCAAATGAAAAAGAATGTGTGCGTGTGGGTGGCCGACGGTTCCGAAGAAATGGAAGCGGTCATCTGCGTGGATGTGTTGCGGCGCGCGGGGATCAGCGTATTCGTGGCCGGGGTGGGGGAGGATACGAGAATGATCACCACCTCGCGCGGGGTGCGGATTGCTCCCGATGGCGCCTGGGACCCCGGCGAAGCCAGCCGGTTCGATGCCATCGTCATTCCCGGCGGCATCGGGGGCACGGAGATCCTGCGTCAGGATGAAAGCGTCCTTCAGGCCGTCCGGGATTTTCTGCAGGCCGGCAAGGTTGTGGCGGCGATTTGCGCCGGGCCGATGGTGTTGCGCGATGCCGGGGTGCTCTCCGGGCGCACCTTCACCAGCAATCCATCGGTACGCGATGAATTCGCCGATGGGACCTGGGTCGATCAACCGGTGGCGGAGGATGGAAATATGGTGACCAGCCAGGCGCCCGGCACGGCGTTTGCCTTTGCGCTGGCGCTGGTTCGCCGCCTGGCCTCACCGGATACGGCCACCCAGATCGCCGGCGGATTGCGGGTTCCGATCTAACTCCACGTGCGTCCCTTCTCTGCCACGCCCGACGGTCTTGAACGGCTCGAGGTGCCGGCCTCCGTCGGCGATTTTCCCGTCCCGCGCTATGTGGATTTCTTCATTCGCGATGCCGAAGATCGTGCCGAGGCCTATTGGGACCTCGCCGGGAAGGGCGGCTCGTTCGTGCCCGGCGATGGCCGGTACGCCTATCAGGTCTTGGGCTGGCTGTTGCGATCCGGGTGGCTGAAGGCCGGCGCATCGTTTCTGGAGTGGGGCAGCGGTCAGGGAATGGTCGGCATGCTGGCTTCCTTTTGGGGCCTGGAGGCCATGGGCGTGGAGATCGATTCGACCCTGGTGGAGGAGGCCAAATCCCTGGCGCGCCGCTATGATTCCCCGGCCCGTTTCATCCATGGCAGTTACAATCCCGCGGATGCGCCGGCGACGGTGGTCACCGCCGCCAAGCGCGACGCGGTCTATGTCTACCCCTGGCCCGGCGAAGAAGATTTCTTCCTGCGTCTGTTCGATTCCACGGCATCGCCCGGCGCACTGCTGCTGATGTGCCTCGGCCCGGAGGACATCCGGGTCTATCGCAAGAAAGGCTGAGGCGGTGTCCACCGTGCTCATCCATGCCTGCTGCGCCCATTGCCTGGCCAAGCTGCTCGCCGGCCTGGCGGCGGAACCGTCGCCCTCTGCGCCGATCGTCTTCTGGGGCAATCCGAATATCCACCCCCTGCTCGAATGGCGACGACGCCTCAAGGCCGTCAAGATGCTGGCCGAGCGGGCCAAGCTGCCGCTGATCGTCGATGACCAGTATGGCCTGGTGGAATTCTGTCGGGCGATTCACGGGGCCGAGGCCGTGCCGGAGCGCTGCATGCGCTGCTATGCGCTGCGCCTCGGCCGCGCCGCGCAGGTGGCGCGCGAGTCCGGTTGCCATGTCTTCACCTCCACCCTGGTCACCAGCCGCCATCAGGATCACGTCCTGATTCGTTCCGCGGGGGATGCCGCGGCCGTGGCCCACGGACTCGAGTTTCTCTATCGCGACTGGCGCGATGTCGAACCCGACCCCAGGCTCGTCCACATGCTCTACCATCAGCAATACTGCGGGTGCGTTTTCAGCGAGTTCGATCGCTATCAACACACTCACACCCATCTGTGGCCCAAGCCGGAACCGCCCGCGCCCGGGCGGGACGGCTTGTAACGGCACCTGCCGCGATGGAGCCGGGACGCCCCCGTCCCGTAAGCTGCGGATGGAAGGCGGAAGCCTTGGAATGGGAATCGAGCAGGAAAGCAGCCGGAACAGCCAACCACGAATTAAACGAATGACACGAATAGGGGAACGAGGGGGGACGAACAGCCAACGACGCCTGCCAGCCTTGGCGGGAAATTCGCGGATGGAAAATGGCTGGAAGATGGAGCCGGGACGCCCTCGTCCCGCAAGTTGTAGCTTCGCCCGCTGGGCGCGGCGCATTGGAGGCCGCCGGCTCGGAACAGAAACCAAGCAGGAACACAGGAAAAGCATGAACACAGGAACGCAGCCGGAACAGCCAGCTACGGAATATACGGATCGGACGGATCCGACCCATGGCCCCCGGATCGAATCCGTACAATCCTGTTTATCCGTAGCTGAAATTGTTTTCGGACTTCGGATCTCCTTTGGGTAATCACGAACAGCCGCCCGACGGGGGCGTCGGGGCGCCAAGCAGCCGGAACAGCCAACCACGAATTAAACGAATGACACGAATAGGGGAACGAGGGGGGGGGAACAGCCAACTGCGAAAAGAACGAAAGTCGCGAAGGGGGGGGCGGCTGGGAGATGGAGCCGGGACGCCCTCGTCCCGTAAGTTGTAGCTGCGCCCGCTGGGCGCGGCGGATGGAAGGCGGCAGCCTTGGGCGGGAATCGAGCAGGTAGAGTATGAACAGCCGCCCGACGGGGGCGTCGGGGCTCCAAACAGCCGGAACAGCCAGCTACGGATTATACGGATCGCACGGATCCGAACCATTGGCTCTCCGGATCGAATCCGTAAAATCCTGTACCATCCGTAGCTAAATTGTTTTCGGACCTCGGACCTTGGCCCCTCTGTCTCCTGTCCCCTGTTCGCTGACCTCTGACCTGTTTTCCCTGCGCCTTTTTCAGGGGCTCCCGACATTCAGGCTTTTCTCATCCCTTCAGGAAGTGTAAAACCCCGACAACGCGTTGAAACGTTTTTGTGAAAGCCTCTGCGGTCGTGTGGCGATGGACACCGGTCCGCGGGGCGGAAGATGGCAACGGATGATTCATGTTTGAAGAATGGAAACAGGCCCGGCGGGATCTCGTAGCGCGCTACGAGTCCAAGTATCTCGTGCCGCGCGCCCTGGTTCCGGAGATCCGCGAGTTCATTGCGCCCTTTTGCCGGCGCGATCCCTACGCGCTCGGAACGCCGCCGGAGTATTCCGTCACCACGCTCCAGTTGGATGCGCCGACCTTTTCGCTGCACTACGCCAAGGAGTGGGAGGCGCTGCACCGCTTCAAACTGCGCGTGCGGACCTATGGCGACATCGGCTCCGCCCCGGTGTTTACCGAGATCAAGGCCAAGCTGGAATCCACCATCCAAAAGTGGCGGGTCCAACTCCCGTTTGACCATTGGAACAAAGACCTGGTCATGCAGGTGGGCTTGCCGCGGATCTTCCGCAATGCCCATCAGGAAAACGACTTTTTGCAGTTCCGCCGCCTGGTGTGGGAACTCGGCGCCCAGCCCGTCCTGCTGGTGCGCTACATCCGCGAATCGTACGTGGGCCGGGTGGATCGCTATGCACGCGTGACCTTCGATCGAAAACTGCAATACCAGATGACGGATTCCTGGACGGGATTCGGGCGCGCCGGCCGTTGGCGCAACATGGATTCCGCCGGCGCCCAGGGCGGCGGACACGCGCCCTCGAACCTGATCATGGAAGTCAAAACCCTTTCGCACACCCCCTTGTGGGTCATGGATTTGGTGGAGCGCTTTCAACTGCGCCGGTGCGGATTCTGCAAGTACTCCGCCGGCCTCTGGTGCGAGGGCTTGTTCCAGCGCTATCCCGCCATGGGCGCACCCGATCAGGAGGAACTCGCCCATGCCTGATCGCACGTCCTCCCCGGCCCGCCGGCCGACGCCAACGGAGCCCCATCCATGACCAATTATTTGTCGCTGTTTCTCGAGCCGCCGCCGATCCTGACCCCCGGCCTGGTCGCCGGCAACCTGGTTCTGAGCGGCCTGCTCTCGCTGCTGTTTGCCACGGTCTATCAGCACACCTTCCGCGGCTTCACCTATTCGCGGTCCTATATCCACACCATGATCATCGGTAGCATGGTCACCTGCATGCTGATCATGGCCGTCGGCAACAATCTCGCCCGCGGCATGGGCATTCTCGGCACGCTGGCGATCATCCGCTTCCGCACGCCGGTCCGCGATCCGCGCGACGCCATGTTCCTGTTTGCCTGCCTCGGGGTGGGCATTTCCTGCGGCGCGGGCATGCCGCTGGTGGCCGTGATGGGCACCCTGCTGATCAACGCCGTCGCCCTGCTGCTGCACTGGACCCCATTCGCCTCCCGCCGCGAATACGAGGGGCTGCTCCGCTTCACCATGCCGCCCCAGGCCGCCGCCGCCGAACAGGCCGTTCAGGATCTGCTCGTTCGCTACTGCTCCACGTTCTATCTCCTGGGCATGCGCGACGCCGAGCAGGGCGATCGCATGGAGTTCTCCTACCAGGTGCGCCTGATCGATCCCGCCTACTCCAAGGATCTCGTCGAGGCCTTCAAGCGGTCCGGCCATTTCGAGGATGTCGTTTTGCTGATGCAGCGCACCACCATTGAGCTATAGGAACAACCCGTGGTCGCCCGAGATTTCCAGCGCATCCGAATGAAGACCCCCTGGCGTCTGCGCCTGCGGCGCATGCAGCGGTGGGCCTTCCTCGTGCCGGTGGCCATCCTCATTCCCATCCTGCTCGCGACGCTGGCCGGGCCGTCGGGCGGCGACCGCTTCCTGGGCGTGGTCGAGGCCGAGGCCGAAACCATTGGCGCCACCGGGACCGTGCGCATCCGCTCCATCGAGGTCCAGCCCGGGCAGCGCGTGGTCCCCGGCGATGCGCTGGTTCGCCTGGATCCCGCTGGCCCCGCCCTGGACCTGGCCGTGCAGGAAGCCCGCCTGCTGGACTACGAACAGAGCACCGTCCGCTACCGCCAGACCTTGCAGGAGTCCGCCCGCCGGTCGCGCCAGATCCTCCAGGAAGCCGCCGTGGCCCTCGAAGCCGAGCGCATGAACCGAATCCGCGATGTCGCCGAGCTCGCGGCGCTGCGCCAGGAATCCGCCCGCCTCCAGCCCTTGGTCGACAAGCGCCTGGTCAGCGAAATGGAACTCTCCGCCCTGCGGCCCAAGATCGCCGCGCTCGAGTCGGTGGTCGGCCGCTATGCGCCGCTGATCGCCTCCCTCGAGCAGCGTCACGCCCAGGCCCAAACCGACCTCGAAGACGTCCAGCTCCTTCTCGCCGAAGCCGAGCCGTCCGAACGGATCCCCGTCGTCGACGCGTTGCACGCCGCCACGCGGTCGCTTCGCGACGGGCATTCCGACGAACCCTCCGTCCTGCGCGCCACCCGCACCGGCGTGGTTTCGCGCCTCCAGCACCAGGCCGGCGATGTCGTCGTGGGCGGGGACGCCATCATCCGCATCACCGCCGAGCACTCCCGCCACATCACCGGGCTGCTGACCCAGGACCAGGTGCAACAGGTCGCCGTGGGCGATCCCGTAACGGTCTATCGCAAGGGCAACGCCTCGCGGGAGCCCCTCTCCGCCGTGGTCGAGACCGTCGAGCCCGAAGTGATGGATCTGCTCGATCCCTTCAACCCCGCGCCGCGATTTCCCGTCCGCGGGCGCCGCGTTCGCCTGCGAATTCTCGATGAATCCTCTCCGCTGGTCCCCGGCGAAACCGTCACCCTGCGCCTAGTGCGGCCCCGCGGCTGGTGGCTCCCGCGCGGATGGCCCTTGGGATCTTCATGAAGCGCCCTCCGCGCCACTCGGACCGCCCGCGCCGGTTTTCCACACCGTGGAAAACGTTTTTCCACAGCGTGGAAAAAACAGGCCCCGATTTTCCACAGCGTGGAAAAAAGACCTCCCATTTTTCCATGGCGTGGAAATACTTTTTCCACAGCGTGGAAAAAAACGGCGGGGATTTTCCATGGCGTGGAAAAGTTGAGCTTATCGTTTCCACGGCGTGGAAACGGGTTGGGGCGTGCGGCCTGCGGTTGGGCGGCGGGGTGGTGACGGCCGGGCTGCTGGGGGCCTGCGCGGGGCTGGGCCCCGGCGAGCCATTGGTGCCGCGCACGGTCCGCGCCCAACTGGCGGAACCGGCGCCACTGCCCGATCCGCCTCCGGAGGGCTATGCCTGGGACGACCTGGCCCGGCGCGCGGCCGAGCGCAGCGCCGAAGCCCATGTCCTGCGCGTCGAAGCGATCGTGCAGCCCTTCCTGACTGCCGCCCAAACCGCCTGGCCCGATCCCCAATTGCGCCTGGGCCGCGCCTGGCAGGATGCCGATGACGCGTCGCCCGGCAGCGATCCCCGCGAATGGGGCCGCCGGTCCGCCGATTCCTATGACGCCGCGCTGCGCGCGAACCTCTCCAATCCATTTGTGAATCGTTGGCGCCGGATCCATGGCGAGGCCGTGGGCCGCGCCCTCGAGGCCGAAGCCCTCGAAGCCTCCACCCGGGTTTTCCACCAGGTGCGCAGCTGGTGCCTGGATGCGGCGACGCTGGAACAGGAACTGCGCCATCTGGAACAAATCGTGGAGTTGCGGGCCGAGCTGCGCGATGTCCGCAGCCGCCAGGCCTCCGCGGGAGTCGCGGGTGCGCTGGAATTGATCCAGGCCGTGGCGCGCCATGCCGCCACGCGCAGCGACCTGCGCGACAAACAGGCCGACCGGCGCTCCCTCCTGCGCCAGATGGCCACCCATGTCGGTATCCCCGAGGATCAGATCCGCCTGCGGCCGCTTTCCGATGAACCCCTTCCGGATGTCTCCCGATGGACAGCCGAGACCCTCGCCGAGCGAGCCCTTTCCCAGCGGCCCGATGCGTTGCGCCTGCGCCACCGGGTGGCCGCTGCCGAGTACGAACGGCGCGTCGCCCAGGCCGGCGGCATTCCATGGTTCACCTACGTCGAAGCCGCCTATGCCGACGAAGCCACCCGCATCGACAGCTATCGCGACGGGGGGACGGGCGCGAGCCGTACCGACCGCGACTCCGCCGAGTGGCAACTGCGCCTCGCCGTGACCCTGCCGATCTTTGGCGGGCATGTCGATCGCCTGCGCGCCGCCGGCATCCGCCAGGCCGCCGCTCAAGCCCGACTGGCCATCCTGGAGCAAGAGGTGCGCAACGAACTCGCAGCCGTGCTGACCGAGCTTCGCGAGGCACTGGCCGAACGCGACCGCATCGTCGACGAAAACCGCCAGGTGCTGGCCATCATGCAGGCCCGCCTCGACGGCCTGGCCGACGAACCGGCCGTCCGGCCGGAGGAACTCATCGAAGCCCGCGAGGCCATGGCCGCCTACCTCCGCATCGGCCTGCGCGCCGAGCGCCGAGTCCGCCGCCTGGCCCACCGGCTCGAGGCCCTGGTCGGCAGGTCCCTGACCGACGAGTGAGTTCGGGAATGGGACGGGCAGAAATCTCCTTATCTCATCATCAAGAGCAAACTACGAAACGAAAGACGCGAAGGGGGGGCGGCTGGAAGATGGAGCCGGGACGCCCTCGTCCCGTAAGCTGTAGCTGCGCCCGCTGGGCGCGGCGCATTGGGGGCCGCCGGCTCGGAACAGAAACCAAACAGGAACACAGGAAAGCAGCCGGAACAGCCGCCCGACGGGGGCGTCGGGTCTCCAAGCAGCCGGAACAGCCAGCTACGGAATATACGGATGGCACGGATTCGAACCATAGATCCCGGATCGAATCCGTAAAATCCTGTAGATCCGTAGCTGAAAATGTTTTCGGACTTCGGATCTCCTTTGAGTAATCACGAACAGCCGCCCGACGGGGGCGTCGGGTCTCCAAGCAGCCGGAACAGCCAACCACGAATTTAACGAATAGGGGAACGAGGGGGGGCAAACAGCCAACGACGCCTGCCCGCCCGTGGCGGGAAATTCGCGGATGGAAAATGGCTGGGAGATGGAGCCGGGACGCCCTCGTCCCGTAAGCTGTAGCTGCGCCCGCTGGGCGCGGCGCATTGGGGGCCGCCGGCTCGGAACAGAAACCAAACAGGAACACAGGAAAGCAGCCGGAACAGCCGCCCG
>Ga0334882_1002442_pt1 | contig 18947 bp, 18 predicted proteins | sample GraSluR1_MG_5_FD_207226 | JGI IMG/M metagenome (GOLD analysis project Ga0334882, IMG submission 207226) | Sludge microbial communities from methane-producing bioreactor in Wageningen University, Netherlands - Granular Sludge_15_04-R1 | ecosystem: Engineered > Bioreactor > Anaerobic >...
CCCACGGCGCAGATAAAACCCAGGGGCAGGGAAAACAACAGAGTCAGGGCGAAGAGCCTTAAGGTGACGGTACATCCCGAGAGGATGTACCGTGTCGATTGTATAAGATATTCCATCAGCGGGGGAGCAGAACGTCCTCGCCGAACCACTTGACGGAAATTTTCCCGGCGGTGCCGTCCTTGTCCATTTCGTCGAGGATACGGTCCACCTCGGCGGCCAGGGCCAGTTCACCCAGACGGAAACCGATGCCGTACTGCTCCTCGGCGAAAGCCTCGGCGGCCACGGTGAACATACCCGGTTTCTTCGAAATGTAGTAGCGTCCCAGGATTTCATCCACCACCACCGCATCGATCCGGCCTACTTCCAGATCCATCAGGGCCTGGACATTATCCTGATATTTGGCCATTTCGGCGAAACTCTCCGCCGCACCGGCGTGGGACAGGACGGCGTTTTCGGCGCTGCTTCCCAGCTGAAGCCCCACCTTCTTCCCCGAAAGGCCGGTGATGGTATCAATCCCGGAACCGGATTTCACGATGATGATCTGCCGGTTGGCAATGTAGGGCTTTGAAAAGGTGATGCTCTCTTTGCGCTCATCGGTGATGGTGAGACCGTTCCAGATGGCGTCGATATCCCGGGAATTAAGATCCAGGATTTTGGCGTCCCAGTCGATGGGCTGCAGTTTCAGCTCAACCCCCATCCGGAGGCATACTTCCCGGGCCAGATCGATATCGAAACCGACGATCCCGCCCTTTTCATCCCGAAAGCCCATGGGGGGAAAACTGTCATCCAGGCCAAGAACAAAAACGGCCTTCTCTTTCACATCGGTCAGGGAGGTATCCCCTTTGGATTCCCTGGTCCCTCCGGCGAAGAGCAGGGCCGACGAGGCGGCAATCAACAGCAATACGAGAATTTTTTTCACATCAACTCCTTTAATAGAACAGTAGTGTTTTTCTTCATTAACTGACTAATTCTGAATACTTGAGGGGTTATTCTCACAATTATTACAGAAAATGCCGTAATGACAGAAGATTTTCTTAAAAAGATTATAAAGGAGTTTGCCCCCTTTAGGCAATCAGGTTACGGCGTATCCGGCGTCCCCGGTTCTGATGAAGTGGATCACTTTCAGGGCAGCACAAGAGGGGCGGTGTCAATCACCGGGGCAGAGAAAAAACAAACCGGACCCCTTCCCCGGAGGGAAGGTTCTCTGCCGTAATGGCGCCTCCATGGGCCAGGATGATCTCCCGGGCTATGGCCAGCCCCAGTCCGCGTCCGCCGTGCTCCCGGTTCCTGCTGGAATCCACCCGGAAAAACCGCTCGAAGATTTTTTCTTCCGTTCCCTCCGGCAGGGGGGGGCCGTTATTAGTCACGGCGACCACAACCTCATCGGCTTTTTCGGTAAATGAGGTCTCCAGCCGCCCCCCGGGAGGCAGATGCCGCAGAGCGTTGGAATAGAGGTTGAGAAAAACCTGCTTTATCCTGAGGGAGTCACCGACTGCTGCGACTTCCCCGGAACCGGAAAAAAGAACCTCCACCTCCCCCTGGGCCCACCGGGCGCCGAAGGAATCCGCCGCGGCCCGCCCCAGGCGGGTAAGGGAAAACTCCCGCTTTTCCAGAACCATATTCCCCGCCTCCCAGTCCGCCAGAGCCTGGAGATCTCCGATAAGGCGGCTCAACAGTTCCGTTTCACCGTAAAGCCCCTCTAGCCTCTCCCTGCTTGAATCATAAACGCCGTCGAGAATCATCTCCAGGGTCCCCTGGATCAGGGTCACCGGGGTACGCAGCTCGTGGGCCGCATCGGCGATGAGCCGCCTTTTCATCGCTTCAGCCCTTTCCAGAGATCCGGCCATGCCGTCGATATGGCGGCCCAGGTCGCCCAGCTCATCGTACCGGGTGATTCCCGTTCGGGCACTGAAATCGCCCCGGGCGATCCGGCCGGCCACGGCGCCCATAACTCCCAGAGGCGAAGTGATGTTGATGGACAGCAGAATCACCGCCCCCAGGGAAAGAAATATCATGACCAGAACCGACAAGAGAGTGGCCAGACGGATCCGGGACCGGAACAGATCCCCCAGAGGATTGGTTACCGGCGCCACCATGGTATTGATGTAGAGGTTCCCCTGGAAGCTGTCGGACACCGACAGGGGCACCCCCTGCTCCAGGAAATCCCGGTTCATCCGGCGCCCCAGGGACTCTCCCCGACTGTCCGCCACCACCAACCCCTGACGGTCGGTGATCAGGAGCCGCTGAATCAGGGGTGTGCCTCCCGTCCGGTCAGAACCCAGGGCTCCCATCCGGCCCATCATGGCCCCCCTGCGCAGCTCCTGCCCTTCCCGAAGGGAAGGGGCCATAAGAAAACCGGAATTACCGAAAAGACCTTGAATTTCCTCCCAGGAACCACCCTGACGGATGGCTTCCTCCACCAGGGGAGAAAGCTGCCTGGCCAGGTTCCGGTCACCCGCCGAAACATAGCCCTGAAACTGGTTCACCGCCACCCCCTGAATCACCAGGGCGGTAACCAGGGTTCCCAGGAAAATGACCAGCATGAACGCCAGGGTCAGCTTGATCCAGAGACGGCCTTTCATAGGATTTCCTCCTCGGAAAGTTTATATCCTACACCCCGGACGGTCAGGATGAACCGGGGATGGGCGGGATCGGGTTCCAGGATTTTCCTGATGTTTTTGATATGCACATCAATGGTCCGCTCGTACCCCTCAAAGGCGTTTTCCTGAAAGGCGTTGAGAAGATCCATCCGGGAAAAAACCCGGCCGGGGTTTTTCAGGAAGGCGGTGAGAATGTCGAACTGCACCGAGGTCAGGTTGAGGGCCTTCCCCTCCCGGAGGACGGTCCGCTTGAAAGGGTCCAGGGTGAGAACACCGTGGGTCAGAATTTTCCCCATCCCCCCAGGCCTGCCGCCGCTGCGGCGCGAAACCGCCCTGATCCGGGCCACCAGCTCCTTCAGGCTGAAAGGTTTGGTAATATAATCGTCCGCCCCCAGCTCAAGACCCAGGAGCTTGTCTGCTTCCTCAGCCCGGGCGGTAAGAAGAATAACCGGTACTTGAGAAAATTCCCTGATCCGCCGAAGCAGGTCGGTTCCTTCGATACCAGGCAGCATGATGTCGAGGAGGATGAAGCCGGGCTCCTTTTCCCTGATGCTTCTCAGGGCCGAAAGGCCGTCGTATACCGGGTTCGTCTCGTACCCCACCGCTTCAAGATAATCGCAGATCATGGTGTTCAGGCTGCGTTCATCTTCCACCACCAGAACCTTTTCCATAGTGCCCCCCCTTTCATCATAGCGGCGGAGCCGCAAAAAAACCAGCCGCCGGGAAAGACTTTCCCGGCGGCATGGTGCACTGACCTTAAGAATGGAATGACTACCAGCGCCGACCGCCGCCCCGGGGCATGAATCCTCCCCGGGAATTGGGGGTCGTCATACCGCCCCGCGCCGGGCCTTTGAAACCGCCCTGGCGGAGGCTTAAATCATAGGTCTCTCCACCGATTTCGGCAGACTGGACCATCAGGTAATTGCCCTCTTCGGGATCATCCTGATACCGCAGGGCGGGAACGGTCACACCCGTGACGGTGATGACTTCACCGGCTTTGAGATCCACCCCCGCCAGAACCTGCCGGGGATAGAGAAGATTCCATTCGTCACCATCGGCAACGAGAGAAGCGCCCTTCACGCTGAAACCGACCGGACCGGTGAGGGTCAGCTCCTGGAAGTCGAAATCTTCATCCACACACGGCATTTCCTCAAGGGATCCCGCGTATCCCCGGGGGCCCGCAAACCCGCGGGGATCGACCATACCCCGGGGGGCTTCCTGGCTCCAGCGGGGGCCATAGCCGTAGGGGACCACTTCCTCTTCCTTGTCTCCCGAGGCGAACAGGGAAAACCCTGCCAGCGAAACCATTAAGAACACAACGATACCTTTTTTCATCCTGGTATCCTCCTTGCTTTGTTTGATGTTCCAAAGATAGACCCCGGATGTGAACCAAATATGAACGGCCCGTGTTAAAATCGTGTAGAGGAGCCATTTTCAAAAATCGGTTATTTTTGAAATTCCCACAGAGAGAAGAAACTTTAATCGGGATAGAATAGAATATTTCTGATCAGACTCCGAAATCCTTGAGGATCGAGTCGATATCCCCCTGATCAACATCGCATTGCCGTTCGTAGGCCAGTTCCTGGTTCGCTTCCTTCAGCTTTTTCAGGAGGCTGTGAACAATGACCATCAGAAATTTGTTTCCGCTCACGGGATGCTGGCGGATGAATTTCATCACCGCTTCCCGGGTAATACGGAGGATGATGCTATCATCCAGGCTCAAAACATTGGCGGTCCGGGGCACCTTGAGAAAGATTCCCGCCTCACCAAATACCTCCCCGGCTCCAATGGTGGCGATGTAAACATCCTTGCCGCTGGTTTCCTCCACCATGACCTGAACCGATCCGGCCACCACCGCATAGAAGGACTGGTCCACCGCGCCCTGCTTGACGATGAGTTCACCATCCTCATACTTCAACAGCTCACTGCTGCCGATGAAAAACTGAAAATCCTCCGGGGTCATTACCCGGCAGGGAATAACTTTCTTTAACGCTTCACCATACTTACTCTTATCCAATTGTGTCATCTCTCATCCCTCATTACCCGCTTCCTAAGTATTAGCAAATTCCACGGGAAAATCCACCCTTCCCGTTTTTTTTACACCGGTTTATACTTTTCGTGGTACCATGAAACCGTGGATGTGATTTTTTTCCTTCTTCTTATTGCCAGCTTTGTCCTGGGGATTGTGATCGTCCTGCTCCTTTACCAGAGGGGCAAAGACGGATTCGATCCCGGGATCAGACCGCTCCTGGCCCCTCTGATCCCCCTGACCCTCATTACCGGCCTGGAAATTCTCAGCTACTACCTGACATCCCGGTTCCCCGGAAATCCTTTACCGCTTCTGGCGCTGTTCTTTGAATGGGGCATGATTGCCGTCGCCTTCAGCTGGAACTACCTTGCCTGCCGTCACTACAACTTGAACGGAGCAGGATCGAAGGAACGGCGGAAGATATTAATCACCGCCGCGTTATCAGGGTTCCTCTTCATCACGGCTCCGGCCCTTCTCTTTTTCGTCCCCCGAATGATCAGGTTCCTCAATGCCATGGTAATCCTGATGCTCTACCACGCGGGAATAAAGGGGGTTCTCATCCTGAGGAAAAAGAAGAGACTCCTTCCCTCCTCCCGTACGGCGGTCACCATTGCCGCCCTCAGCCTGGCAGGATATCCCCTCATCGCCGCAGGCGATGTTCTGGGGTGGAGGCTCCCCTTCCTGGATGGGGGAATCAGCTTCTGGGTCCAGGCCCACCCCCTCTATGTCTTCCTGGTAAACATTCCCCTGATGGTTTTCCTGATCCGCCACCCCTCCCGGCCGGCCTTCCCCAAGAAGGCTTCCGAACTATGGGACCGGGAAGAGATACTTGCCCTCCTCTCAATCCGGGAGAGGCAGGTTTTTGATCTCCTTTATCAGGGATACCGCTATGAAGATATGGCCCGCCTGCTCTACCTCTCTCTGGCCACAATAAAAACCCACGTCCACCATATCTACAGGAAACTGGGGATCAGCCGGAGAGAAGAACTCTACCAACGGGTGCAGGATAAATCCGAAGATCCGCCCCGGAAGGGCTAGGCAGTCTCGGATATTTGTCGTATTCTCCCTCCAGGCCTGTCGAAACAGTGGAAATAAAAAAACAGATGAGGCCGTTTATCCGCCTCCCCTCCCCCTTGGAATCATCGGAGGATAATCTCTCCCAGGCAGGTGTCATCGTAGAGGCTTCCGGGATACACATCTTCAATGGTCATCCTGAGGGCCAGAAAACCGTAGAGTTCCTGAATCAACAGCAGCATCCCCGGGACGTTTTCTTCCTGATACAGATCCCCCAGTTCCTCCCTGATCATCCGAAACAGAAAGGCCTGGTCTTCCAGAAAAGCCCGCAGCACCTGATCGAAAAACTCTCCCTGTCCCTGGCTGTCCAAAGGTAATAGATGACGTTGCGGGCTCTGATGGTCTTCCAGTTCCCAGCCCCCCAGGGCACGCTCCTGAACAAGATAGAGCTGAAAGTCCCTTTCGGAAACCATCCCCGGGGCGGTGAAACCCGCCAGCAGTGAAAGTTTCAACGATTTGACCCGGTTATTCAGGAGGAAAAGCCGCTGTGAAGCGGCGAACCCGTTCACCAGAACCATTTCGGACACCGGCTCTTTCAGAAGAATCGTCACCGATTCCCCGATTCCGGCACCCTCCGCCCCTTCCACCCAGGGGGTGGAGAATTCTCCATCAAAGAGGGCTTCGGGGCCGTAGGTTACCTCTTTTTGCCCCAGAATTTCGGTAAGGGAAGAGGTGGCCCATACCGATTCGCCGGGGCCTGCAGAGAAATCCTGCCACTGAGCCTGCAGGGGCAGGACCGCCGCCGCCGCCAGCAGGAAACCTGCCAGTTTATTCACCATCATTCATCTCCTTCAAAATGACCGCTCTGGTGTCTTCCGCAGAAGAAACTCCCCCCCATGTTTCCATTATACCCCGGGATCAAGCCGTCGTCAGGCCCGTCTTTTACCTGTCTTTGTAATTCCCAGTGGCATACCCGGGATAAACACGGTATAGTGAAATGGTGAAGCATCAGTACCATCGTCGGCCTATTCGATTTACCGCTTTTTTTCTCTCTGCCCTCACCATGTTCCTGCTTATTCTGGTGGCGGGACTCTCGATCAGTTATCTGATCCGCAGCGGCTTCACCCGGGTAGAGATGGAGAACCTGAAAAAGGACATGGTTCGGCTGGAACATGCGGTCAGGCATGAGCTGGACATGCTGGATATCGAAGCCCGGCACAGAGCCTCCTGGGACCCCACCTACTCGTTCATGGAGGACCAGAATCTTCACTACCGGGAGGCCAACCTTGACCCCGTCCATCTGGCTGCCCGGAATCTGGACATGGTGTATTTTTTCGACCTGGGTAAGCAGCCGATATTCCGGTATCACTCGGCAAACATCAGCGACCTGGTGAAAAACCAGATGGAACATGAACTGTTGTACGCTCCTCTGCTTATTTTTGACCTCCAGGCTTCTCCCGAGGGGCGGGCGGGCATTCTCAATTATGACGATACGGTGATGATGATTGCCGTCAGGCCTATTACGGATAACGGTGTTACCAGTCCACCCCGGGGTCATCTGCTTGTGGGCCGCCTTTTCGGCGACCTCCAGCAGGAACGCATTGCCCACGGAACCGAACTGGATATCGAGTTTCTTCATCGCAACCTCTACCGGGAGATCAACAGTACCTTAAGCACCCATCAGAAAAACGACAAGGTCCCCTTTTTCACCCACCGGCTGGTGGGGGATACCGTTTTTGAGGGCTATCTGCCGATTCCCCGGCTCTCGGGATCCACCGCTTTCTGGATCAGTGTCAGAGAACACCGGGAGTTTTTCCAGATCGGCCGGGACATCATCTCGAGCCTGCTCTTCATGCTGTCCGCCGCGGCGGTGGTTTTCCCCTCCTTTTACTTCCTGGTGCTTGACCGCAAGGTTCTAAGGAGGCTGCTCCGGCTGAATCAGGAGGTTCTTGAGATAGGGGAAACCAAGGGGTTGAGACTGGTGACCATTGAAGGCCGGGATGAAATCGCCTCGCTGGCCGACAGTATCAACAGGATGCTCGCCAATCTCCGAAGCTCCCGGGAAGCCCTGGAGGAGAGTGAGCGGATGAACCAGACCCTGGCGTATGCGGTGCTGCAAAGCCACCTCGCCACGGTTCTTCTGGACCGGCAGTTTCGTGTTTCCCAGGCGAATGAAGCGTTTCTTTCTCTGGTAGGACAGCCCCTGGACAACTTCAGGGCCCGGGAAATCAACCTGTTCTTCCCCACCCTTTCCCTGGAAGAACTGAAGTCAATCTGCCTCGATGATGCGGGAGATCCGTGGACGGGAGAACTCGAAATGCAGACCCCCGAAGGAGAAACCCTGTGGGCTGAGCTTTCCCTCTCCCCCATCCTGGACAGCTGTCAAAGCACCGCCTACTACCTGGGGATCATCAAGGACATATCCCAGCTGAAGGGCCGGGAAGCCAAAGCCCGGTTTGAGGCTAATCACGATTATCTGACCGGCCTGCCTAACCGGATGGCTTTCCGGGGAGAGTTGAAGAAGTTAAGTGAGCACCTACCCGCCGAAGAGGGCAGCTATGCCCTCCTCTATACCGACCTTGACGGATTCAAGCCGGTGAACGACGAATACGGCCACTCCGAAGGGGACAAGGTATTAAAAATGATGGCCCAGCGGTTCACCAAGGTGATCAGGGATTCGGACCGGCTGGCCCGGGTCGGAGGGGATGAGTTCTGCTTCCTGGTTCACACCGAAACAGGGCCCAAAGATGCCCTGGTCATCGCCAACCGGCTCCTGGAAACCATGAATCAGCCGTTTCAGACCGAAACGGCCACCCACAGGCTCGGCATCAGTATCGGTGTCGCTTTTTATCCCCAGGACACCAAGGACCCCCAGGAGCTTTACGATCTGGCGGATCAGGCCATGTACATCGCAAAAAAACAGGGCAAAAACCGTTTTGCCCTGCATAATCCCGCTATCATAGCCTGATTCCCCCCGCTTTCCTGTGAGCCGTCACGCCTTTTCGGCGGATGGGGGAAACCAGTGCCGGGTCCGGTTGGCCAGGTTGACCAGGGTGAGCATCACCGGGACTTCCACCAGGACCCCCACCACCGTAGCCAGAGTGGCCCCCGACTGGAGTCCGAAAACCGCCACCGCCACCGCCACCGCCAGTTCAAAGAAATTACTCGCCCCGATCATTCCCGCCGGAGCGGCCACATCGTGAGGAACCTTCCAGAGGCGGGCCCAGAAATAGGCAAAGAAAAAGATGAAAAAGGTTTGAATGATCAGGGGAACCGCGATCAAGGCAATGTGAAAGGGGTTGCCCAGGATATTTTCTCCCTGGAATGAAAAGATGATTATCAGGGTTAACAGAAGGCCGCCGATGGTGGTGTGGTGGAACTTTTTAATGAAGGTCCCGTTAAAATACTCTTCCCCCCTGGTCTTGATCACATGACGCCGGGTCAGGATACCGCCTGTCAAAGGAATCACCACAAACAATACCACCGAGAGGATCAGGGTATCATAGGGTACGGTGATATCGGTAATTCCCAGGAGGAACGCCACGATGGGAGTGAAGGCCAGGAGAATCACCAGGTCATTCACCGCCACTTGCAGAACCGTGTAGGAAGGATTCCCCCGGGTCAAATGGCTCCAGACGAAGACCATGGCGGTACAGGGAGCGGCCCCCAGAAGCACCGCCCCGGCCAGGTAATCCCGGCCCAGATCGGCGGGAATCCACTGCTTGAAGAGGGTGAAGAAAAAGAAGGAACTGATCAGATACATACTGAAGGGTTTGATGAGCCAGTTCGACACCAGGGTTATGGTCAGACCCTTGGGAGCCTTGACGTGGTGGGCGATGCTGGCAAAATCCACCTTCAGCATCATGGGGTAGATCATCAGCCAGATGAGCACCGCAATGGGAAGGGAGACGTTGGCGTACTCCAGGGTTCCTAAAAAGGCAGGTACCGCCGGGATGAAACGGCCCAGGGCCACCCCGGCAACGATGCAGAGAGCCACCCAGAGGGTCAGATAGCGTTCAAAAAAGCTGATCCCCGGCTTCTTTTCCTGGTCTGTCATACTCGATTCCTCCGGTAATATTTAGACGTTTAGCTAAATATAATAGAGTGATATTGATTGTTCAAGGGGATTTTGTTAGTTTTCAGTTATGAACAAGAGTGTTGCCCGAATGAAAGCCCTGGGAGATCTGAACCGGTTCCGGATCATGCTGATGCTCCTGGAAAGGCCCCTCTGCGTCTGTGAACTTCTGGAAGTCCTGGACATCGCCGGGGGCACTTTGTCGAATCATCTCAAGGTCCTCCGGGCGGCGGGACTGATTGATCAGCGCAAGGACGGACGCTGGATAGAATACTTCATCAGCCCCGGGGCCCCTCCCTCCCTGCTTGCCCTTCTGCAGGATGCCGCCGCCGGCGATCCCCAGGCGGCGGCGGACCGCGCCTGTATCAGGGGCGTCACCCGGCAGGTTTGCTCGAAACACATGAAAACAGGGGCTGCCGGACAGCCAGCCCGTCCGGCGGGCCGTGGCTGATTATCTCTGATTCAGGATAATGTCTTCATAACGGACCGGTCCGGACCAGCCGAACTTATCCCTGAACCAGAAGAGGACCGAGGCTACCTGCGCCTCGGTGGGAAGCGTAACGGGACGGAACACCGGCATGGGATAGGGCTGGCCCTCGATGCGGGGAATCCGTGCGGTCTCTTCCAGAAGGTCCCGGTATTTACCGGGATTCCGGTTTATTTCCGCCACCGCGTTGTTCCAATCCTTCCTGAACTTATCCAGATCGGTATCTTTACGGTTAAGAAACGCCTGGGAAAACAACAGGACCCCCGGCTCTTCATCACCGTCCCTCTGGTCCCGGATGATGGGAAACCCTTTGGCCAGCAGGGGCCACGCCATGGCATCGGTAAGGCCCGCCAGGGGAATCTGGCCCTGGGACAACATCTCCATCCGCACCGGGACCTGGGGAATGGCCACCTTCTCCACCGGCCGCCCCTGGGCCCAGCGGTCCACCATGTACTCGATCACCGAATTTTCCGACAACCCCACCCTCCAGGGAATCGTGTCATCCCCGCTGGATACCTCCGACCCCGGGGCACCCACCAGGAGAAACCGGCTTTCGGTGACGGTCAGAACCTTCAGGGGGATACCCTTGCTGGTGAAGGTGAAAAAACCCACCAGATCTCCCATCATCCCATCCAGCTCTCCCAGCTGCATGGCCGTATCCCGTTCCCGGGCGCTGAAAAAGGGCACCGTAACCACCTCATCCATCAGAAGCAGCGGCAGAGCCCCCGCATCGGGCATGAGGCCGATACGGATTTTCTCCGCCTCTCCTTTCTTTGCTGAGGCATTTCCTCCACATCCCGTAAGAGTGAAGAAAACCGTGAAAACCACCAGAGCGGCGGCGGGGATGAAATGATGCTTTCTCACAACAGCTCCTTTACCGTCTCTGAAAGGGCCGACAGAAGGGCATCCACCTCCCGGGCTTTGACAATCAGGGGCGGCTGAAAGGCCAGGACATTCCGGTCAAGGCCGTTTTTTCCTATAAGAAATCCCCTGTCTTTCATGTTTTCCAGGATAATATCGGTCAGTTCCGGGGCAGACCAGAACCGGTGAGCTTTCACATCCACCCCGGCCATGAGCCCCAGGCCCCGGGGAGCCCCGAGAAACGGAGTCTTTTCCGCCAGATCCGCCAGACCCGCCAGCAGCTGTGCCCCCCGGTCCCGGGCATTTTCCACCAGATTTTCCTGGTCCAGCACTTCCAGCACCGCCAGGGCGGCCCGGCACGACACGGGATTGCCTCCCAGGGTCGAAGCGGAGGGACGGTTCAGGGAGGCGGCAATCTCCCGGGTGGAAGAGAAAAACCCGATGGGAAAGCCGTTGCCCAGCCCCTTGGCACCGGTCAGGATGTCGGGAATCCGGGGGTAGTGCTCCATGGCAAACATCCTGCCCGTCCTGCCGAATCCGGTCTGAACCTCATCGGCGATAAGGAGGACCCCCTTTTCATCCAGCAGCGGGCCCAGAATATCGAAAAAATCCTCCGGCAGGGGTCTTATACCGCCGTTACCCTGAACCGGTTCCACCAGCAGGGCGGCGATCTCCTCTCCCCGGTTTTGAAGAATCTCCGCCAGACCGGCGGCATCAGGGGCAAAATGTACCGGTACCTCGTTCAGAAAAGGATCGGTACGCCACATGGGGATCTCCGTGGCCCCTGAGGTAAGGCAAGTCCGGCCATGGAGGCTTCCGGCAAGGGCGGCGAATTCCCGGCGCCCCGTATGGAGCCGGGCCAGAAGCATGGCTCCCTCGTTGGCCTCGGAACCGGAGTTGCAGAAGAAGGAGCGGTTCAAGCTCCCAGGGAGACGGGCTGCCAGGGCCTCCGCCAGGTCCACCACCGGCTGGGTCAGGTAGAGGGATGTGGTATGCTGGAGGGTCTGGATCTGTTCCATGGCCGCCCGGTTAACCCGGGGATGGCAGTGGCCGCAGTTCATCACCGACACGCCGGCAAAGAAATCCAGATACCTCTTTCCTACGCTGTCGGTAAGGACCATCCCCTCCCCGGATACCATCTGGGGGGGGCGGGCATAGAAGTGGTAAGAGCAGGGAAAAAGATAATTCCCCTTCATCTCGATGATCTTGTCGGGTCCGGCCCATTCGTTACTGGTGGGCGCCATAGGTAAATCCTCCCTGAGGGGTAAGCCGGGACAGCAGCTCTGCCCCCCGGCGGGGTGACTGCAGCGCCTCCGAGGCCGCCCGGAGTCTCTCTTCCGCCGCCTCGGGATGATAACCCTGCAGGTCCAATCGAAAAAGCCCGTACCCCGCGGCTATAAGCTCTTCCGTCCGGGGCAGCAGGGACAGTTCCTTCTCCGGGAGCAGGTGATACCGGTCCCAGCAGTCCCTCCGAACGGTAAGACGGCTCTCGGCGGTGACCAGTTCCAGCTCTTCCCGGCCTTCGCCGCTCACATCGTGGTCCAGGTACATCACCGAAGGACGGCCGTGAAAAAAAACTTCCCCCGGCCCGGCCTCTACGGAGGCGCCTCCGGCCAGAGCCACAAGCCCGGCGAAGGGCAGCTCCAGCGAAGCCGTCCATCCGGCAAGGCCTCGCTGGTGATAAAACCGTACCGCCTCGCCGTTGGTGATGTTGAGGGAGGTGTCCCCCGCCAGATGATACTTCTGGGCATCAAGATACGCCAGGGCGCCGAAGTGGCTCACCAGGAACCCTTCCAGGGGGGGCTCCTTTTCCAGGAAGAACCGGAAAAGCCGTGACTGACCCTCCCCCATCATCCGGGGCAGGGTCAGGTAGAGGCCGCAGTCCGACTTCGCCGCCAGGCGGCGAAGCTCTTCCATCTGCTTCAGCGGCAGGATCCGCCGGGGAGCCCAGGGCTCTCCGGAAAGATAAAGCCGCCGGGGGCTGTATCGAAGGGCCAGCAGGGCCTGTTCAAACGAGTCAACCCGCACGGTCAGGGAGGCCGCTGCGGTTCTCCCGTCCTTCGGGGCTGTATGGCCGCTTTCCTCCGCCGGGGACGGCGGGCCTTCCCGGTCAATTTCTCTTTCCGCCGTGGGGGTGCTGAACATTTTACCGGTGGAATAAAATTCCCCCGTGCCTTCCCCTCGGCGGTTGATATTTTTTCTTCCCGGAACACCGAAGGCGTAGCCGGTGGAATAATCGCGTTTTCTGTACGGCTCGGTATCAATCTCGTCCCCCCGGACCCGGGCCAGGGGGTCATCGAGAAACCGGTCCAGAGCATCGGCATAGAGATGCACCAGCCCCACGAGGAACTCCCGGGACCGCATTCTCCCTTCAATTTTGAAGGAACTCACCCCGGAAGTTATGAGATCCGAAAGGTGGGCATAGAGATTCATGTCCTTCACCGCCAGGGGATATGGTTCGGCATCGGCGGCTCCCGGAATGGAGAAGGCCCAGCGACAGGGCTTGAGACACCGGCCCCGGTTGCTGGACATGCCGAAAAGGTAGGAACTGTAAAGGCACTGGGAACCGTGGGTCACGCACATGTCGCCGTGGACAAAGTACTCCAGCTCCACCGTGGTCCGGGCCGCCAGGGTTCGGACATCCGACAAAGGCATCTCCCGGGAGAGAACCACCCGGGTCACGCCGTGTTTTTCGAGGAAACGGATCCCTTCCAGGTTGTGGACGTTCATCATCACCGAAGCGTGGAGGGGCACTGTCACGCCCTGACGGAAGGCCATCTCCAGCAGCGCCGCGTCCTGAATGATGATCCCGTGGGGCTGCAGTTCCTGAAGAAAATCCAGGTACTCCCGGGCCTCAGGCAGCTCATCCTGCTCCAGCAGAGAATTCACGGTGATGTAGAGTTTTTTGTCCTTTTCCCGGGCCAGGGCAACGGCCTCCTCAAGCTCCCGGCGGTTCAGGTTGTAACCCTTCCGGATCATCCGCATATTTAAAGATTCCCCGCCGCAGTAGACCGCATCACACCGGGAATCCATCAGGGCCTGCAGAATCTCAAAGGTTCCCGCCGGGGCCAGAAGCTCCAGGGGTCTTCCAGAAAAAGTTCTCAACATGACTGGCATTATAGGATTTTCCTTCCTCCTCGGGAAGGGGGCCCTGCCGGGTTGAGGGAAGACGCCGGCTCTGGTAAAATACGGTCAATCCCTTTACCGGGAAAATGCCTTCATCATCCAAAACTTAAACAGGAGCTGTTTATGAGAAAATTCCTGATCCTTCTGCTTTTCTGCCCGAGCCTCTCCCTCTTTGCCCGGAACGCCGTGCTGACCCCGGAACAGGAAGCTCTGGCCAACCACGGAATGGGAGCCACCTTCACCGAAATCATGCCTGTTACCCCCGTCTTCGACGGCGGCCGGGTGGTGGCTCTTTCCTCAAACCCCCAGAATTCCCGGAACTTCGGCCGCTACGTGGAGGTGGAAGTGGAGGTAACCTACACCTATAAGGGGGAAGAATGGCGAGACCTGATTTACCTGATCTACAGCAACCTGTCCCGGATTGAGGTGGAGGAGGGAGATCCGGTACGGCTCGACACCGTGCTGGGATATTCCAACGGTCCCGGCACCCCCCTGCACCCCGGCACCGGGGAGTTTTTCATCTACATCTATACCGAGAAGTACAGCCCTTTCCTGGGGATGAAAACTGAAAACCAGTTCCTCGAAACCAACGGATTTTTCTGGTGGAACCCCGCCTTTATTACCAGGGGTTGACACTCTTTTCATTTTTTCTTATTTTATCGCCATCGAAAGATAAGGATAGATTGATTTTCGGGGCAAGGTGAGGGACTTTCTCAGGAAGGTTCCAATTCCTTACCGGCGGTTACAGCCCGCGACTTCCCCCTGGGGAACTGAGTCTGGTGAAATTCCAGCGCCGACGGTATAGTCCGGATGGAAGAAGATCAAATGCATCCTCCCCCGGGAGGATGTGATGCCGTGTGTGGATTTTCCTGCCCCGGGAGAGCCGTAAGACGCTCGCCCGGGGCATTTTTTATCCCACCCCTTCCCCGCCCGATCCCTCTGCTATCCTGAAGGAGGGACTTATTATTGCCGAACCGATGATGAACCGCGCCATGGGCCTGGCCGGCCGGGCCCAGCCCGCCCCCAACCCCCGGGTGGGAGCCGTTGTCTTCCGGGGACACCGCATCCTGGGGGAAGGGTTTCACCGCCGCCGGGGTGACCCCCACGCCGAGATAGAGGCTCTCCGGGCCTGCGGCGAAGATCCCGCCGGTGCCTCCCTGGCGGTAACCCTGGAACCGTGCTGCCATTCCGGCCCCGTTAAACTCACCCCGCCCTGCACCGAAGCCATCATCAAAGCGGGCATCGCCACCGTCCTGGTGGGATCCCTGGACCCCAACCCCGAGGTGGCGGGGAAAGGGGTGGCCCGGCTGCGGGCGGCGGGAATTGAGGTGATCACCGGGGTTCTGGAAAAACAGTGCCGCAGCCTCAACAAAGCCTACTTTCATCACCGCCGTACCGGCATGCCCCGGGTTCATCTGAAAATCGCCCGGACCGCCGATGGATTCGCCGCCCGGCCTGAAGGAGGGGGCGGGATCACCGGCAGGGAGGTTCAGGAGGAGGTTCATCGCCTGAGAGCCTCCCATCAGGCCCTTCTGACCGGTTCCGGAACGGTGAAAACCGACAACCCCCGGCTCAATGTCCGCCTCACCGAAGGAGCCGATCCCCTGAGGGTTGTCCTGTCCACCAACCTCGATTTAGACCCCTCCCTTCCCCTCTTTTCACCCCCCGGAGCGGCCTGGATCATCGGCGGCCGGGGCGTTCCGGAAGACCGGATGGTCCCCTGGGAAGAACGGGGAGTGCCGGTCCTGCTGACGGCCAGGAAGGCTGACGGGAAAGCCGGCCTGAAGGCGGTGCTGGAAGAGCTGGGGCGGCGGGGCATTATCAGCCTCCTTGTCGAAGCGGGCCCCGGCCTGGCCGGGGCGCTTCTGAAGGAGGCTCTGGTGGATGAAATGAGCCTCTATGAATCGCCCCGGTTCTTCGGCCGGGGGATTCCCTGGGCGCCCCCGGACCAGGTTTTTCCCGGCCCGGAAACCGGCCTGATCCTGGTGGAAAGCCGGGAAGTGGGGGAGGACCGGCTTTCCCGTTTTGAACGGCCCGAGGAAGGAGGCGGTGAATGTTCACAGGTCTGATTCTTGAAGTGGGCCGGGTTGAAGCGGTCCGGGTTCAGAATAAAACCCGGATCATCACCTACCAGGCTCCCGGAGCGGCGGAGCAGATAAAAATCGGCGGTTCCGTGGCAGTGGAGGGGGTCTGCCAGACCGTCACTGTCTTGACTCCCCGGGGATTTTCCGCCGTGGCGGTGGACGCCACCCTGAAAAAAACCACCCTGGTCACCCTCAAGACCGGCGGAGCGGTCAACATCGAACCGGCCCTCTCCCTGGGAGACCCCCTGGACGGCCATATAATGCAAGGACATGTATCGGGGCAGGGAACCATCATCAAAATCAGAAAACAGGGAGATACCCGGTTCCTCCATTTACATCTTCCGCCGGTGCTGCTGGGCCAATGCCGGCCCGAAGGCTCTCTGGGGGTGGACGGGGTCAGCCTGACCATCGCCGAAATGGACCGGCAGGGAGTGGTGATCAACATCATCCCCCATACCTGGGACAGCATCAGCCTTGCTTTTAAAAAAACCGGGGACAGAGTGAATATCGAAACCGACCCCCTCCTGCGAAGAGCGGGAGGGGCGGGGCGCCAAGGCGCCCTTACCATGGAGACACTAAAACAATGGGGATACTGACAAGAGACGAGGTAATACCAAAGACAGAAGCGGCCCTGGAAAGACTGGGCCGGGGTGAAATCATCATCCTGACCGACCATAAAGACCGGGAAAACGAAGGCGATCTGGTCTGTCTGGCCGAAAAGACCACCCCCGCCCTTGTGGATTTCATGACCAGAAAAGGCCGGGGACTGATCTGCACCTCCCTGGGTCCGGAGCTGGTGAAAAAACTGGGGCTCAAGCCGGCGGTTCAGGATAACGACAGCCCCTACACCACCCCCTTTACCGAATCGGTGGACGCCCGGGAAACCACCACGGGGATATCGGCGGAGGAAAGAGCTTTTACCATCCGGAGGCTGGCGGATCCCGAGGCGAAAGGGGGAGATTTTACCCGGCCCGGCCACATCTTCCCCCTGGCCGCCCACCCACGGGGCATCTGGGGCCGGGCGGGACACACCGAGGGGGCGGTTGATCTGGCCCGGCTGGCGGGAGCGGCCCCGGCGGCGGTGATCTGTGAAATTCTGGGAGAACAGGGGGGCATGGCCCGGGGAGAAGAGCTGGAAAGATTCGCCCGGCGCGAGGGGCTTCTCTGCCTCTCCATGGAAGAGCTGTCCACCTTCCTCTACCAGCCCCTGGAGACGGTCCGGATGCCCCTGAAGCAGGGAGAGTTTCTCCTCAGCCTTTTCCCGGCCCTGCCGGGAGAACCGGACCCCCCCATGGTTCTCACCGCCCCCTGGGAGGAAACGAAGCCTGTGACGGTGCGGATCCACTCCCGGTGCCTCACCGGGGACATTTTCGGTTCCCGCCGCTGCGACTGCGGCGATCAGCTGGAAGCTTCCCTGGAGATCATCGCCCGGGAGGGGGGAGTTCTCATCCATCTCAGCCAGGAAGGAAGGGGAATCGGTCTGACCGACAAGATCCGGGCCTACAAGCTGCAGGAAGAAGGGATGGATACCCTGGAGGCGAATCTGGCCCTGGGGCATCCCGCAGACCTCAGGGATTACTGCAGCGCCGCCCGGGTCCTCAAGGCTCTGGGAGTCCGCCGGGTCAGCCTGCTTACCAATAACCCCGCTAAATGCGCCGCCCTGGAAACGGAGGGATTCGAAGTGGAACGGCGCCCCCTGGAAATTTCTCCGGGGGAAGACAACTATCATTATCTGTTTACCAAGCAGCATCGCATGGGGCACCGGTTGTCCCTGAAGGAGAAGGTATGAACAATCTGGGAATCAAGGAATATTCGGGAAATTTTGAGGCCGCCCATGGGAAATGGGCCCTGGTGGTGAGCCGTTTTAACAGCCTCATCACCGAACGACTGCTGGAAGGGGCGGTGGACGCCCTGGATCGCCATGGGGCGGAGAGGGATCAGATGGAGATTATCCGGGTCCCCGGAGCCTTTGAGCTTCCCTGGGCGGCCCGGGAGGCGGCCCTGACAGGCAAATACCGGGGCATCCTCTGCCTCGGCGCGGTCATCCGGGGAGACACCCCCCACTTTGACATGGTAGCCAACGAAACATCCAAGGGCATCGCTGCGGTGGCTCTGGAAACGGGGATTCCCGTGGGGTTCGGGGTGCTCACCACGGAGAATCTGGAGCAGGCCCTGGAGCGGGCGGGGTCCAAGGGGGGAAACAAAGGGTTCGATGCGGCCATGACGGTGATCGAATCGGCCCAGCTGAAGAGTCTGCTTGGGGCTCCAACCTAGAGCTCTCCGCTCTCCAGGAAGCTGTGGTAGCCGTTTTCCCCGAAGATCACATGGTCCAGCAGGGGGATTCCCAGCATATCGCCGGTTGCCTTTAACCGGCTGGTGACTTCCCGGTCTTCCCCGCTGGGTTCCAGGTTTCCCGAAGGATGATTATGGCAGCAGATGATCGCCGCCGCCCGATCCATCAGGGGCTCGGCATAAACTTCCCGGGGGTGAACCACGGTTCTGTTCACCAGCCCGATGGAGACGATCCTCACCGCCGTCACCTCGTGGGCCCCGTTGAGAGACAGGGCCAGGAAGTACTCCTGCCGGCGGTCCGCGTAGTGGGCCACCAGAGGGTAGACGTCGCCGGGGCTGGTGATCTTTCGTTTCCGGGGATAGAGGGCGCGACGGGAAA
>Ga0334882_1002446_pt1 | contig 18922 bp, 18 predicted proteins | sample GraSluR1_MG_5_FD_207226 | JGI IMG/M metagenome (GOLD analysis project Ga0334882, IMG submission 207226) | Sludge microbial communities from methane-producing bioreactor in Wageningen University, Netherlands - Granular Sludge_15_04-R1 | ecosystem: Engineered > Bioreactor > Anaerobic >...
GCTGATGCGGGTGACTGGCCTCGAAGCCCTGCAGCCCCACCTCATACAGGGAATGCTCCGCCCTTGTTCTCGCCTCATGCTTCGATTTTCCCATGGCCCGCAACGGGAACGCCACATTGTCCAGAGCCGTAAGCCATGGAAACAGGGCGCCCTCCTGAAAGACATAGCCGATTTTCCCCCGGGCGGGCCTGGGAGAAATGACCACCCTGCCCGCGTCCGGCGCATCAAGGCCGGCAAGAATTCGGAGCAGAGTGGTTTTTCCGCATCCCGTAGGCCCGAGAAGGCAGAGGAATTCCCCCGGGGCAACCGACAGGGTAACAGGCCCCAGGGCGTGCAGTTCACTCCGGTTTTCACGGAAGGTTCTTTCAACTCCAAGAAGCTCGATGGCGGCCCCCATCAGCGCTCCCTCGCCCTGAGGGTGAGCCTTGCCTCGCCCATGTCCGCCAGCCCCTTCGAAAAGACAGCGCCCACCATGGCGATAATCAGTATGCACGCAAGCATTACATCGTAGCGTGTGATGGTATAGGAGTAGCGAAGCAGGTATCCGATGCCCGAATTTGTTCCGGGAAGCATTTCCGCGGCGATGATCACCATCCATGTTCGCCCCATGGCCATTCTGTAGCCGGCGAGTATGTCCGGAAGGGATGCGGGTATCATTAGGTGGGTGAAGGTGAACCATTTTCCCGCTCCGGAAACTCTCGCAACCTCGTAGTGGGTGTTCCTGATCCCTCTGACGCCGTGCATAGTATCCAGGATAACCGGAAACACCGCCCCCCAGAACAGCACGAATATCATACCGAGTTGAACCTCGTTGAATATGTGCCGGGAGTATCGCAGGTATGTCAGTCCAAGCACCTTCGTGAGCGTGGTGTCCCGGAAGATGATTATGGAAAGGGGCAGCAGCGCCAGGGGCGAAAGTGGCCGGGCAAGCTCGGTAACAAGGTACAGAGCCCGTCGCGAGAAGACGCTGGAGCCCATCAGAAATCCGATGGGCGTGCCGATCGCGATTCCTGCCAGCAGCCCCAGGAGCACCCTGACAAGGCTCACATAGATGTTCCAGAGAAGGGAACCGCTCGAAGCGATGTCCGAGCCCGGGGCCAAAAGCACGGAGAAAACCCTTTCCGGAGGAGGCAGAACGGTTGCCGCGCCGCTTCTGGTGGAAATAAACCAGAAAAGCAGCAGACCCGCTGGAAGCACCAGCCCTTCCAGGGAAAAAACCCCGGAATCCCTCTTTCGTTCCCTTCTTCTCTGAACCGGCTCAAAACCCTTCGGGTTTGTCATTCTTCCCTTTCCACAAGGATCGGGCCGACCCGCGCCGGGTGATACGCGGGCCGGCAGGAGGAGCTGCGGGATTTTCCCTCAAAGGCCCCGCTGCCTCAACCGTGTGAGGTTGGAACATCAAAGAAGCAGTCGGCGCATCTAGAAGTTCATCCGCCAGTTGATGTAAATGTCGGTATGGCCGTCCACATTCTCGTTCTCGAAACTGAAGTTCCTGGCTCCCAGCATAAGAGTGTTCCTGTTGCCGGTGAGATCAAGACCCACGCAGAAGTCCAGTACATTCACATTGTTTTCGGGCTCATCCGCGCCTTCCGCAAGCATGGTGGAAGGATCCACCATGTCGTAGCGAACAGCGGGACGCACATTGCGTACAAAACCGTCTCCCACCCCGAACTCCGCTGCGACGCCCATGCTCAAGCAACTCGCGTCGTTCTTCTCCATGCCTGCAACATCAGCGCCGGTGTGACCGAGAATTGCGTACTCACCCTCGAAGAAAAGCTTGGCGCTCTCACCGAGAGGATACCGTGCCACAGCGTAGAAGTCCATTCCGCTGCTGCTCCAGCTATCGATGGTTCCAGTGGAATCCTCGATCTCCGGTTGACCGATGGTGGTGAAGGCGGCACCGAGGCTGAGCCAGGAAGCGGCGTCGGCGACGACTCTGGCGGCGAACTGCCCGTTACGACTGTTTTCCGCGGTTTTGTTTGCCCCCACTCCGTTGAAGTATCCCAGGTCAACTCTGACCGGATCGAAGCCGGCAACCAGGCAGACTCCGTTGTCCCTCACCGCGTAGTTTCTGTAGTCGGTTGTTATTGTCGAAAACGCCCTGTCCGCGAAATACATGCTGCCGCCGGGACGGGTCCAGCCGTAACCGAAAGGAACCTTGAACTGACCACCCATCAAGGAAATACTCCCGGTCAGTTTCAGATTCAGATAGATATCGGCAAGCCTGACACTGTTGCTGGAGTTGCTGTTCAGGTCCAGCTGCATTCTTCCGGAAACATGGCTGTTGAGCTTCGGATCCCAGTTCACATTGAAGTACGATCTCATTCCGTTCTCGGGGTTCGCGTTCTCCATTCCGTAGAAATCCCAGCGGAACAGGCCGTATCCCGAGAACTTCATGAGTTCTGCGCAACCGGTGTCGAACTCTCCGGCGGCCAGAACCGAAAGGCAGAAGATCGTCAGCATCATGCAGGCAGTTTTCATTTCAAACACTCCTTATCTCGGCGTTTGCGCCGGTATTAGTGACGAATCATGGAAAAATCGTAGAGAACTCCCTCGACAGCAGCCCTGTCCTGACCCGCCAGGAGACCCGTGAACACACCAAGGCTTCTCATATGATTCAGGATGATGTGCATGTTGTCGTTGAACAGCTGGCTCAGTTCCATGTCGTAGGTGCTGGTTGCCATCGAGACCAGGGTTACCTCGTACGGAACGCCGCACCACTCGGAAACCGCCGCAGCCGCGTCTTCACGGTGGTTGTTGATGTAGTCTGTGGAATACATGAACAGCTCCAGAACGGCTGCAACCTCATCGGGATTGGATTCGATTATGCCCGCAGTGGCTGCCAGAGCGCAACACGGATGGCTGCCGAATATTCCAGGGGGCAGGTCGGACAGGCTGCAGACAACTTTTCCAATGCCGTTGTGTTCAGCGATTGCGGGATGCGGGTTGTTGGACACGTAGGCCTGAATCGTTCCCTCCGAAAGCGATGGATTCAGATTCGCCTCTCCCTGGGCATTGAAAAGAAGCACCCGGGAGCCGGCCTGGGGGTTTGACGCATAGCTGTATGGAACCCCGGAATGATTGAGCGCGCCTTCAAGCAGAACAACCGCCACCGCGGTGGGAAACTTGAAGGCAACCGTTACCGGCATCTCGCTGCCCATCACCCATACAACGAAGGAATCCCAGTCGCTGACTTCATAATTGTCCGCCGCAACAACCAGCATGTCGCCGTCGTAGTGCAGCGGCGAGATGATTCTTACTCCTGTCTCCCGGTCTGCGGCGTTGGCGAAGGCTGCCACCCCTCCGAAGCCAATGTCGAAGACTCCCGCGATCATGTTGTTGGGAACCTCCATGGCGCCCTGGGACTGTATCGCCTGTATCTCCGCGACCTTCACCCCATCCTTCACCAGCGCATAGAAGTCCTCGCCGAGGTGGGCCAGATACACCGGATAAAGCTCACTCATTTCGTCTCCGCGCAGGGCTGCCACGAACAAAGCCGAGTGATGGTCCTGCTTCACATACCCGATTCTGATCATCGGGGCTTCAGCGTAAAGATCCACCACTCCGGTCTCTTCGGTTCCCGGCGGTTTGGGCGCTTCACCGCATGATGCTGTTAGAATGCCCGCTGCGAACACCAGCGAAGCTACAAACATAGTGTTCTTCAATTCGGTACCCCTCTCCCCGTTTTGTGCCGGAGCTGGTCCGGCGTTTCCGGTGGAGAGCAGGGGCTTCTTTGTGCTTAGGAATCTACCTGCATGCCACCGGAGATTGGGCCCGTACAGAGCCCGCTATGGCGCTCTCAGGTCTTCCCGTATAACCGGTGGTTTCTCATGCTGTTCCTTCTCCGATACTGCTTCTGGTTTTGCGAAACCGGTAAATACCCCTTGGTCGCTGCGGTGTCAATCCCCTTTGAATTGCTGCATATTCTGATACCGCAATTGAGTTAACGCAGTTTTTGTTTTCTTTCGCAATTTGTTTACGCACTTGGAGGACGTGCCAGTGACAACCGACTTCTGCTGGGTTTTCGACGCTGACGACACCCTGTGGGAAAGCGCCCTGTACTTCCGGAGGGCCGAGGAAGCCTTCGTGCGTCTTCTGGAAAAGTACGGAGCGGATGGGAACACCGTCAGGAATGAAGTACACAGGCGTGACATCGAAAGCCTTTCCGTCACCGGGTACGGCCCGGAACCGTACATGAACACTCTCATGACAATCCTCCTCGAAATTCTGGAAGAGCCTGAAAAGGTGGTTAGAGACGCTTTCGACGCCATTGGAACCGATTTGCTCAACCATCCGGTCGAACCCTTTCCGGGGGTGATCCACACCCTTGAGAAGATCCATCAGATGGGGCACAGGCTTATTCTCTACACCATGGGCCAGGAGAATCACCAGATGCGCAAGATAAACCGTTCGGGGCTTCAGGGCTTCTTTGAAGCATGTGTTGTTGTTCCCAGAAAAACACCGGAAAGCCTGCTGAATCTGTTCATGGAGTACGGAGTTCAGAACACGCGGGCGTGTGTGGTGGGCAACAGCCCAAGGTCCGATATCAACCCCGCCCTGGCCTGCGGTGTTAACGCGATATTTGTTAAGCGGCCCGGCACCTGGGCGGCGGAGATGGAGGATATCCGTTCTTCAGAGCTTGTTGCCACGGTTCATTGCGTTTCAGATATTCTCCGGGTGGGTCTACCCTTTGAAACGGGAGGATGAATGGACCTCAGGGAACTGTTCACCACAGACTGCGTCGTTCTGGGCCACGGCAGCACAGACGGAACTCAGGTTCTCCTGAAAATCGCCGAGACCGCCGCGGTGAATTCTCTTCTTGCGGGTATTCCCGCCTCAACCATTTTTTCCGCTCTTAAGGAGCGGGAATCCCTTGGGTCAACCGCCCTGGGCAATGGTGTCGCAATTCCACACTGTCGGCTGGACGGAGCAGAAGGTTTCACCGCAGGAATTCTAACCACCGTCAGGGAAATCGGGTTTGGAGCCCCGGACGGAAAAGGGGTCAGAATCTTTCCCTTCGTTATAGGCCCCACGCAGGATCCCAGGGGGCACCTCGAGCTTCTCTCGGCCCTTTCCAGGCTTCTCAGGAACAGGAAGAACCGGGAACGTATTCTTCATTCCCGGAACCCTGGCGAGTTGCTGGAAATGACGGAGGGTTTCGACAGGGGAATCAACGCGATTCTGCCCGATATCGGCAGCAACCTCAGGATGATCCATGTTTTCGTTGGCTGCCGCGAGGCTTTCAACGATGTGATGGATGTTTTTGCTTCGGGTGACCATACCGCGGCGATGATCATCGAGGCGGAAAGGGCGGATTCATATCTTGCGTCGATTCCGGTTTTTGCAGGCTTCTGGAACACGGGAAAGGAGAGGTTCGGCAGAATAATCGTTACCGTGGTTCACGAGAAACTGGCCAACCAGCTGCTTAGAAAGCTCGAGTTCTCCTGCGGAGGGGCTGAAAGCGAAAACATACTGGTAACCGTTACCGATGTTCAGCAGGCCATGGGCAACCTTCAGCCCGGCTCCTGTTAACACTCTAAGTTAACAGAGCCGCGTCCGCTACTCCAGAGAACCGACTACAGCTTCCACCGCTTCAAGAATCTCTCCGTCTGCCACTACTTCAGACATTCGGTTGTGATCGGGATACAGCGGCCTGTCCTCCCCGAGATGGGCCACATGGTTTCTCACTGCTGCGTGGGCCGCGTTAACGCCTTTTCCATAAGCGTGGCTTCGGAAATCAAGCGCCTGGGCGGCGGCGATGAGTTCTATTCCCAGAACACCCCGGGCGTTTTCCAGAATGGCGCAGTTCTTAAGGCTTGTGTTCATTCCCATGCTCACGAAGTCTTCCTGATCCGCCGCGGCGGGGATTGAAGCCACCGCCGCCGGAGCGGAAAGCATTCGCTGTTCGGCGATGAGCATCCCGGCGGTGTACTGGCTCAGCATGTGACCGCTGAAGAGGCCGGGCTTCTCCGCGAGAAACGGCGGAAGGCCCACGGAAAGAGCCGGGTTAAGCAGCCTGTTCAACCTTCTTTCGCTGAGGACGGAAACCATGGTTATGGCGGTTCCAGCCATTTCCATGGGCAGAGATACCGGAGTTCCCTGGAAGTTCGCTCCGGTAAGCACAGTATCTTCTTCATGAAGGAACAGGGGGTTGTCACCCACACCGTTCAACTCAATCTCGACCTGGCTTGCGGCGTATGCCAGTGCGTCGTGGGCGGCGCCTATCACCTGGGGAGTGCTTCGCATTGAATAGGCGTCCTGCACTTTCTGGGGAGTTTTTCCCGTAGCGAGATCGCTTCCCTCAAGGCATTTCCGGATGGCCATTGCGCTTCTCGCCGCGCCCTTGAACCCCCTTTCCCGGTGTACCCTGGGATCGTAGGGCTTCAGGTTGGCGTACAACGCTTCAAGACTCATGGCAGTGGCGATTTCCGCGGTTTTGAGCCATCGGTTCATGTCGAAGATGTTCAGGGCCGCGATGGCGGTGAGCAGGTTTGAGCCGTTGATCAGGGCAAGGCCGTCTCGGGCGTGAAGGGTGAGGGGTTCAAGACCGGCTCTTTTCAACGCCTCAGCGCCGGGAAGCCTCTCTCCCTGAAAAAAAGCCTCACCCTCCCCCATCACCACCAGGGCTATCATGCTCATGGGGGCCAGGTCGCCGCAGGCGCCCACCGAGCCCTTTTCACAAACCACCGGCGTTACGCCATTGTTCAACATGGCAAGCAGCATCTGGGTAATCTCAGGCCGTACCGCGCTCCTTCCCTTCGCGTGCACATTTGCCCTGCCCAGCATGGCCGCCCGGACATGTTCCAGCGGCGCGGGCTTTCCGATTCCAGCCGAATGGTTGTAAATGAGATACTTCTGAAACGAAAGCACTTCGGAATCGGATAGTCTGGTTTCGCTGAACTCACCGATGCCGGTGTTAATGCCGTACATGACTTCGCCCTGCCGTATCTTTCTCTCCACCATTGCTCTGCAGGCGATTATCCTCTGCTCCGCCCCGGGGGACAGTTCGACCTTCTCGCCCCCCCGGGCCACATCCACGACTTTCTTTATTGTAAGGCTTTCTCCATCAATAGTTACCGGCATCGCAGGCCTCCCGTTTTCAAAGCTGTTCCCGTCCATAACCCGATTACGGAATCTAACCGGGAGACGGGCTTCGAGAAAGCTTGCGGAACAGCGGGCATTGCCATATTCTCAACTGTCTGTTACTGGTCGAAACATCGGGGGAGAACAATGCATGAGTTTGAAAAGCTTGGAGTGTTCTATCTGGGCAGGGAGTACGATGCAGACTCCGGAAAAACCACTGACGGAATGCTTCTGTACGAGTCCAGGGATCTCACCACCCACGCTGTATGCGTGGGAATGACCGGAAGCGGAAAAACGGGGCTTTGCGTCTCCCTTCTGGAAGAGGCGGCCATGGACGGAATTCCCGCCATCGCCATCGATCCCAAGGGAGACCTTTCCAACCTGATGCTTACCTTTCCGGGTCTGACCCCCGGGGAGTTCCTTCCATGGATAGACCCCGACGATGCGGCGCGAAAGGGAATGTCGCCAGATGAGTACGCGGCGAAAACCGCAGAAACCTGGAAATCGGGCCTGGAGCAGTGGGGACAGAGCGGTGACCGCATTCGGGAACTGAAGAACAGGGCCGACTTCAGGCTGTACACACCGGGAGGCAGCGCGGGGCTGCCGCTTTCGGTGCTGCACTCACTGGATGCGCCTCCTCCAGCTGTGATGAACGAGCCTGAAGCCCTGGCGGAGCGTATAGAAACCGCGGTTTCAGGCTTCCTCACCCTGGCCGGCGAGAAAAACATAGAGATCCACGGCCGGGAACATGTGCTGCTGTCAAGCATTCTCGGCTTCGTCTGGAGCCAGGGAAGGGACATGAGCCTCGAAGAGCTGGTTCGTGCTGTCCAGTCCCCGCCGGTGAGGCGGATCGGCGTTCTGGAAACCGACAGCTTCTTCCCGTCTCCGGATCGGATGAAGCTGGCAATGAAGCTCAACAGCCTGCTTGCATCCCCCAGCTTCGCCCCCTGGACCCGGGGAGAACCTCTGAACATCGGAAACCTTCTGCATACGCCCGAGGGGAAACCCCGAATCTCCATCCTCTCCATAGCCCATCTCTCCGACGAACAGAGGATGTTCTTCGTCTCGTTGCTTCTCAACGAGATTCTGTCGTGGATCCGTACCATGCCCGGCACCGGAAGCCTCAGGGCCATACTGTACATGGACGAGATTTTCGGTTTCTTCCCCCCGGGTTCGGCCCCTCCCTCCAAAAAACCCATGCTCACTCTTCTGAAGCAGGCCAGGGCATACGGGCTGGGGGTTGTTTTGGCAACCCAGAACCCGGTGGATCTTGACTACCGGGGGCTTTCAAACACGGGAACATGGTTTGTGGGAAGGCTTCAGACCGAACGGGACAAAATGCGCCTGATGGACGGCCTTGAAAGCGCGGCATCCACAACACTGGACAGGCCGGCCCTGGACAGGCTCCTCTCGGGGCTGGACAAACGGGTTTTTCTAATGCACAGCGTGCATCGCAGGGCTCCGATCCTCTTTCAGACCCGCTGGGCCATGTCATACCTCAGGGGGCCACTGACAAGCGCCCAGATAAGGAACCTGCAGCAGGAAATCCCAGCGCCTTGTCCATCCCCTCAGCCGGCCCCTTCTGCCACGGCCTCCATAAAGCCCCATACGCCGCCGGAAGTCCCGGAATTCCATGTTCAGCCGGATTCTCCGCCTGTCCCGGGTTCAAAACCGCTTTACCGTCCCTGCCTGTTCGCCTCCGCCAAACTCCACTTCGTGTCCGTCAGAGACAAAATCGATCTCTGGGAGGACTGCACACTGACCCTGCCCCTGACCGGTGAACAGGGCGACAACTGGAGCAGGGCGGACTGCTTCCGGGGCAGGCCCCTTCCAATGAGCAGTGAGCCTGTTGCCGCCGGGGAGTACGAGCCATTCCCTCCCGAAGCCCTGACACCGGCTTCATTGAAGCATTTCACCACCAGGGCCGCAACATGGCTGTATCAGGAGCAGACCCTTTCCCTCTGGGCTTGCGACAATCCCAGGGTGGTTTCCGAACCCGGCGAGGACAGGGGAGAGTTCGCGGCGCGGCTGCTTCAGATGAACCGTGAAATCCGCGACACTCAGGTGGACCGGCTGCGGCAGACCTACGAAAAACGCTTTCAAACCGGGCAGGACAGGGTCAGAAGAGCGGAGCAGAAACTGGAGCGCGAGCGGGGCCAGTATAGCCACCAGAAGAGCCAGACCGCGGTCTCCGTTGGTGCGACCCTCATGGGAGCGCTTCTCGGCCGGGGAGTGATGGGCAATGTGGGCCGGGCCACCACCGCCGTAAGAGGCGCAACCCGGGCAGCCCGGGACAGGCAGGACATAGCCGCGGCCGAGAACGAGCTGAAGGTTCAGAAACAGAGGCTGGCGGAACTGGAGCAGGAGTTCAACAGCAAAGTCGAAGAGATGGAGGCGCCGCTTCAGGCCGAAGACCTTGCGTTGGAGGAAAGAATTGTCCGGCCCAGGAAGAGCGACATTCACATTCCCCAGGCAGGGCTTCTATGGGTGCTCTCGTGACCGCGGCTCAACTCCCCCATCTCTCCCAGTGAACCGCGGACTCATCGTACTTGTCCTTCGGAGCCGTATCGTCTCCGGGGTAGCCCAACGGAATCAGGTTCAATGGCACCACATCCCGGGGAAGACCCAAAGCGCTTCTGACTACTGAAACCCTCTCTTCCCTGGGATAAACCCCTGTCCACACAGCGCCCAGGCCCAGCGCTTCCGCCGCCACCAGAAGATTCTCGGTGGCGGCGCTGCAGTCCTGCACCCAGTAGTCCGGAGGTGTTTCCGGCCCGCAACGGGAAAGCACACCGCACACCACCACCGCCGCCGGAGCATCGGCGGCCATGGCCGCGTAGGGCAGACTTTCCGCCAGGGAGTTCAGTACCCCCCTGTCCGTGACTATCACAAACGCCCAGGGGCGCTTGTCCATCGCTGAGGGCGCCGACATCGCCGCCCGAACCAGTGTCAGAAGGTGCTCGCTTTCCACGGAACGATCACTGAATCTTCTAACGCTTCTTCTTCCAAGAATCGCCTTGATTGCATCCATCCCGCATCCTCCCTATCTTTCCCAGCCACTATAGTCGGGCATACCGGGAAGGGTGTCAAGCCATGATGCTGGGGTCTCACAGGTTCACCTTGCGGGAAGCGGCGGGATCCATGGGCGACTTCGGAACGCTTTTTCCCCTGGCCATGGGATATGTGATCGTATGCGGCATTGACCCTGTGGGTATGCTGGTAATGATGGGCCTGGCCAACATCATCACGGGTCTTGCATACCGGCTTCCCATGCCCATCGAGCCCATGAAGGTCATTGCCATTTCTGCCATAGCCCAGGGCTGGGCGCCGGAAACGGTTCATGTCACCGGCTTCGTCACGGGAGTTCTATGGATCCTCCTGTCGGTATCCGGGCTGGTTGGTCTTCTGGCAGGGATCACGACCAGAGAAGTGACCAGGGGCATTCAGGTTGCCCTGGGAATCATGCTTTCCATTGAAGCCCTGAAACTCGTCTCAGAGTGGTGGCTTCTGGGAGGGGTTTCACTTCTGGTGATTCTGCTGCTGCGGAACAGCAGAGTTGCCCCCGCCGCCCTGGTTCTTGTTGCGGCGGGTCTTGCGGTAATGGCGGCGGACGGTTCGCTTTCAGGGCTGAGGTTTCAAAGTCCCCGGCTTCCGTCCCTGGTGCTGCCGGTACCCGGACTCGCGTGGCGGGGAATGCTGGGCGCGGGATTCGCCCAGCTGGGGCTTACCGCCGCCAACGCCGTGATTGCCACCACAGCCCTTATCTCCAGATACTGGCCGGAGAGAACGGTCAGAGAGAAATCCGTTGCCCTGAGCACGGGCCTTATGAACCTGTTCTCACCGCTTTTCGGAGGAATGCCCATGTGCCACGGCTCCGGGGGGCTGGCGGGGCAGTACGCCTTCGGCGCCCGAACCGGAGGCGCGAACATCATCGAGGGTTTGCTGGAAATCGCCATGGGGGTCTTCCTGGGAGCAACGATCATGGTGCTCTTCATGGGTTTCCCCGGGGCGATTCTGGGGGCCATGATGCTTATGGTGGGAGCAAAGCTGATTCTGTTCGCCAGAGAAACCAGGCTCGACTCGTCATCCGTTCCGTTTCTGGTCACCGTGGCTGTGTCCGTATTCACAAACATGGCACTGGGGCTCGCTGCGGGTGTATTATCCTCGGTGGTTGTGAGGAAGTTCGGGAACAAACCAGCCGGAGGAGAGCGATGAAGAAGCTGTTAACAGGGTTCGCCCTGCTTGCCGTTGTCGGGTGCGGTGGTCCCAGCGCTGGGGTGGAAGGGCTTATCAGGGTGGGCTACTTTCCCAACATCACCCACAGTCAGGCTATCATCGGTCTTGCCCGGGGTGATTTCGAGAACGTGCTGGGGGCTGAAACCCGGATCGAAAGCACAGTTTTCAACGCGGGGCCCTCGGTGATCGAAGCCCTTTACGCCGGACGCATCGACATGGCCTACATTGGCCCGAACCCGGCGATAACAGGCTTCGTGCGTTCCCGTGGGGAAGCCCTTCGAATCGTGGCCGGCGCAACAAGCGGAGGTGCTTCACTGGTGGTCAGGCCCGAAGCCGGCATTCACAGCCTTGCGGAACTGGACGGCATGAGGATAGCAACCCCGCAGCTTGGAAACACCCAGGATGTGGCGCTTCGAAAGTGCATCGCCGATCTGGGGCTGTCTACCATCGAGGAGGGGGGCACAGTGCAGATCATTCCCACCGCCAACCCCCAGATACTTGACCTTTTCAGGCAGGGTCAGATCGACGGAGCATGGGTGCCCGAGCCCTGGGCGAGCCGTCTTGTGGTTGAAGGAGGCGGTGTGGTTCTGCTGGATGAACGGACGATGTGGCCCGACGGTGATTTCGTCACAGCCCACATCATCGTTTCAGCTCCCTTTCTTCGGGAGCGGCCCGAGATCGTTTACCGATGGCTTGCCGCCCATGTGGAGATTACTCTGTGGGAGAACGAGAACCCCGAAGAGGCTTCGGCGCTGCTGAACGCGGAGATAGAAAAACTCACCGGGAAAGCTCTTTCCGGCCAGGTTCTTGATATGGCTCTCTCCGCCATGAGAATCACCTGGGATCCCATCGCGCCCTCCCTGGTGGAATCCGCAAGGGCCGCGTGGCAAACCGGGTTTCTGGACAATGAGCCTGATCTGAGGGGAATCTACGACCTTGCCCTTCTCAACAGGGTCCTTCTGGAAAAGGGGCTCGAACCTGTGGAGGCAACGGTTGAACCTTGAACTCAGGGATGTGAGTCGGGATTACATAAGGCCGGGAAGAATGGTGAAAGCCCTGGACAGGGTGAGCCTGAAGATTGAAAGGGGCCAGTTCATCTGCCTGGTGGGCCCTTCGGGCTGCGGGAAAACCACGATTCTCCACATGCTCGCGGGTCTGGACAAACCCACGGCCGGAATGGTTCTCGCGAATGGGGCACAGGTTTCGGGCCCGGATCCCAGCCGTGTTCTTATCTTTCAGGACGCAGCGCTCTTTCCATGGCTGAATGTGCAGGGGAATGTGGAGTTCGGCCTGAAGGTCAAAAAAATGCCCAGGGAACCAAGGGAGAAGCTTGTGGCGAAACTGCTGGACATGGTGCACCTTCAGAAGTTCGCTCATTCCTGGATTCACGAGCTTTCCGGAGGGATGAAACAGAGGGTTGCCCTGGCCAGGGCGCTGGCGGTGGATCCGGCGGTGCTGCTTCTGGACGAACCCTTCGGAGCCCTTGACGCCATAACACGAGACCTGCTTCACGAAGAGCTTCAGGGGCTGTGGCTGCAGGCGGCCAAAACAGTGGTTTTCGTCACCCATAATGTAAGGGAAGCCGTTCTGCTGGGGGACAGGATTCTTGTGATGTCCCACTCTCCGGGCAGGATACTGGCGGAACACACCGTAACCCTTCCCAGACCCAGGCGCATGGACGACCCGGACATCATGCCGATATCAAGAGAGGTTCTGGCCTCCATGGAGAAGCGGGCGTGAAGCGGTTCTACGCCAGGCTCAAGGCTCTTCCGGTTCCGGTTCAGAGAACCTTCTTTCTCACCGGCCTTCTGACCCTGTGGTTTCTTCTGGGCATAATCGAGATTTGGCCCTCCTACATCTTTCCCACCCTGCCCGGGGTTATCTCATCCATCGTCCGAAGCATACAGAGGGGAACTCTTCCCATAGCTGTCTGGGGAAGCATCAGAAGGCTTGCCACCGGCTACTTCATCGCGCTGGGAGCCGGAGTGATGACGGGTTTTTTCATGGCTCATGTGAAGCTTTTCAAAAACACCTTCGGCCTTCTGGTGCTGGGCCTTCAAACCCTTCCCAGCATCTGTTGGCTCCCCCTGGCCATTCTCTGGTTCGGTCTTTCCGAGAAGGCCATTCTGTTCGTGGTGGTGATGGGCGCCTTCCTCTCCATCGCCCAGGCGGCGGAAGACGGCATCCGAAACACTCCCAGGGTCTACATTCAGGCTGCCCGCAACATGGGATCCCGGGGCGTTCGACTCTATAGAACCGTCATCCTGCCTTCCGCCATGCCCACCATGGTCACCGGCATGAAACTGGGCTGGTCATTCGCCTGGCGGTCCCTCATGGCCGGCGAGCTTATCTACACACTTCCCGGGCTTGGATACATGCTGACCATGGGCAGGGAACTGAACGACATGAACCAGGTGGTCGCGGTGATTCTCGTCATAGTGTTCCTTGGGCTCACCACGGACAAGCTGGGGTTCTCCGTGCTGGAACGCTCGGTAAGGGCCCGCTGGGGAACCGGCGGAGGAAAGTAGCGGAACCGGGATTCCCGTGTGAACAAGCCTTGACACCCACAACACATGGCGGTATTTAGTTTCAAATAAAAAGGGGAGGCTGCCATGACAAGGCTCAGCATTGTATGTGTTCTGCTTCTTGTTGCACTCTTCACCGGATGTTCGGAAACCGGCGTTACATCACCGATACTGCCTGATCACGGCGAACACGCAAACTTCCGGGTTGACTTCACCGAAGCCTGCAGGGCAAACATGAGGTCCATCGCCGGCCAGTGCGTAATCCACTTCGCCAGTCATGGCGCATATCCTGACGAGATTCAGGAACTCGGTGAACCCTGGGCTGACATGGTGTGCCCCCAGTGTGAAAACGAGTACCTTTTTCAATCCGCGGAAGGCACCTTTTCCCTGGGCTGCCCCCTCCCCTCCCGTCCCACCCACGGTGAGATTATCGATGGGGTGGCTTCCTGGCCCAATCCGGGGGGGCAGGAAGGCTGCCGGTCCAACATGAGGGTTATCGCCTCGGGCTGCGTGATGTTCTTCGGGTCCAACAACAGATATCCCGAAAACCTGCTGGAGCTGGGGCACAGTTACGCGGGGTTGACCTGTTCCGACTGCGGCGAGCCCTATGTGTACCGCTCACTGGAGTTGCAGCCCGGCATTCCCTCATTCTACATCAGCTGCCCGATCCCGTTTCTTCCCAATCACGGGCACATTCTCGACGGCGTCAGCAGCTGGGGTTTCAGATAATGCTCCAACCCGGCGCTCTGTACGGGCTGCTTTCCGCGATCGGTTTCATCGCCGCGACAGCGATTCCAACCGGAAATCCCGGACGAACACAGAATTTTTCATTGCCACAGGCTTCAGCCGGTTATGAAGCAATCGGTGAAAGATCCGATACATGTCTATCCCGTATGATGTCCATTTCCGACGCCTGTCTTCTATTCTACGGGGAGCATTCCAGGTACCCGCTGAACCTGACCGAACTCGGAGCCCCCTACATCCACATGACCTGCAGGGGGCTTCCTTTTCTGTTCCGCAGCGCTCCCGGCATCTACGCGGTTTCTTGTCCAATGCTGAGCGCGGTGGTCACCCACGGATTCATAGTCAGCGGCACCCCTTCCTGGCCCACTTCCTACAGGGGCTGCCGGTCCAGCATGAGGGTCATTTCGAGCATGTGCGTGATTTACTACGCAAACCACGGCTTCTACCCGGAAACGGTGGAAGACCTGGGGCCGCCGTATTCGGGCCTGAGGTGCCCTCAATGCCTTGATGAACCCTTCATCTACTACTCGTACTCCCAGGGGCAGGAATTCTACATCGAATGCCCGCTTCCCGGCGGAGAAAACCACGGTTTCATCGACAACGGCATGGCCAGCTGGTCGCCCTGGTAAACCGGTCGGGCAGGCGTAACCGGCGTACCCTGACAGCGGGGAGCAGCAAATTGAAGAGCCGGAAACCCGTTGACTGGGCGGAAAAGAAGACCAAACAGAAGGTCATCGTGGATCAGAGACAGTTTCTCTGGCACGAAGACACTCTGGAAAAACTGGCAGCGTGGATGGGACTGCGGCAGGGTATGAACACCCTTGATGTAGGCTGCGGGCTTGGCTACCTGGGGCAAACTTTCTGGAACCATTTCGGAAAGAATGGCTCCTACACCGGGCTGGACATTTCTCTCCCCCTTCTCAGGCAGGCCCTCATGGAAAGCCCCGAATGGGCCCGGGGAGGCGCAGCCCGCTTCGTCCGAGGCAGCGCCGCCAACCTTCCATTCCCTGATAATGTCTTCGACTGGACGGCCTGCCAGACTCTGCTGATGCACTCCGCGGAGCCGGACCGGTTCCTGTCCGAGATGGTAAGGGTTACCAGGCCCGGCGGTGTTGTCATGTGCAACGAACCGAACAACATCTCCGCGATCCGGGGTGACACCGTGAATTCCTGGTCAGAGAAGACCATCGACCAGGAACTGCTCCGTTTCAGGGTAATGCACCACTGGGCTCAGGGCCGGAAGAAACTTGGTTTCGGAGACTATGCGATAGGCAACCGGGTTCCGGAAATGATGAGAGAACAGGGGCTTCACCACATCGACATCCGATGCAACGACATGGTGAGCCTGCTTCTGCCACCCTACGACACTCCATCTTCACGGTTCCGACTGGAGCAGATTGGAAAAGCCATCGAAGAGCAGGAAAAAAGGGGCAACAGAGGTTTCAGGATGGACCGGGAGTTCAGGGCGTTCTACTTTGCCGGCGGGGGAACTGAATACACCTGGAGGAAGTTCCTTGCCATGATCCGGGAAACCTCGGCCAGGGATTTCAGCGAAAAGAAACGACAGTTTGAAGAGGGTACCCTCCACATATGCCCCGGCACCTGCAGTTTCTTCTGCATAACTGGAAGAAAGCCGTGACGGAGAACACCCTTGTCGAGGCGTGCGCAACAACCCTTACCGAAGCCCTCGAGGCATTCAAGGCGGGAGCGCATCGCATAGAACTGTGCAGCGCCCTCGAAACCGGTGGGCTCACACCTTCGACCGACTTGCTGAAGGAAGTCCGTAAAAACATCACCATACCGGTGTTCGCCATGGTAAGGGAGCATGAAGGGCCATTCACGGCTTCAATGGCGGATCTGCGCAGAATGATTACGGCAATGGAACGGCTGGCGGCTGCCGGCGCGAACGGTTTCGTTCTGGGTGTGCTTGACAACCATAACCACATTGATGGCATGGCTTTGATGGAACTCCTGAAAGCAGCGGAAGGGCTCCCCGTTACTTTTCACAAGGCCTTCGACCTCCTGGCCGACCCCATGGAGGGTCTTCAAACCCTTCTTGAAGCGAGGGTTGCGAGAATCCTAACCTCGGGAGGAGCGGGAACAGCATGGCAGGGCCGCTCCACCCTGAAAAAACTTGTGGACTCCGCCTCTGGAGGCTTGACGATAATGGCGGGAGGAGGTGTAAGAGCGCCCCATGTGGCCGAACTCATCCGAGAAACCGGCGTTCGTGAACTCCACGCCAGGGCTTCCGCCGTCCCAGCGATCGTCGACTCAATAAAGAATATGGCGGGCAACCCGCAGATCAACGGCCCGCAGAAAAGAATTCCATAGAGAAGTCTTGCAGATTGAGAGCTGCATTTACATTCTGCATGAATCGTCGCTTCTGGAAGCAGGATTCCCCCACCGTACGGCTTTGACTGACTACTTCTCCATCGTGGAACGATGCTTTTCATGATTCTAAAGTGATGCTCTTGCTTTTAAGAAATGTATTCTTTACAATATCCATATTACCGCATAGTATGAATTACGTTAAAGGATGCTCGCACATGAAAATACAAAATCTCGATCTCAAAAGGCCGATACCCGTCCAAAGGGCAATCCGAAAGCTCGGGCAGGACATCAGGGACGCCAGACGACGCAGAAGACTTCCCACAGCGCTTGTCGCCGAGAGAGCGGGTATCAGCAGAGTAACGCTGTCAAAGCTGGAAAAGGGTGATCCCGGAGTCTCCATTGGAATAATCGGTTCGGTTCTGATGGCACTCGATCTTCTTGATAGACTGAACGACCTTGCCGATCCCCAGCATGATCTGCTGGGAAGAATGCTCGAAGAAGAACAGCTTCCGCTGAGAATTCGTGGAAGAGCAGTGAAGAAGGAGTGAGATGAACCCGGTGTTCGTCTACATTGATCTGGAAGGCAGAGCAATTCAAGTTGGCCGGATGTGGATTCATGTCCGGGGACGCAGAGAAAGCGCAACATTTGAATACTCCGGTTCATGGCTTTCATCCCCGGCCTGTTTCGCTCTTGAACCGGCCTTGTCAGTTGAGGAAGGATCGCACCACACGAGAGAGGGGCTTCCTGTCTTCGGGGCAATCGGAGATTCTGCTCCTGAAAGATGGGGCCGGGCTCTAATACGCCGCGCCACCCTGAGGGCGGACAGGGAAACAGGCGCTACTCCCCGGACACTAAGGGAAATCGACTTTTTGCTCGGGGTAAACGATGAAGCCCGAACGGGTGCTCTGAGGTTTTCCTTGACTGAAAAGGGCCCGTTCCTGGCGCAGGGTACGGGTAGAAGCATCCCACCAATGGTTGAAATCCCAAAACTGCTTGCAGCGTCAGACAGCCTGTTGCGTGATGAGGAGTCGAGTGAAGAACTCAGGCTCCTTCTGGCACCAGGCTCATCCCTGGGGGGAGCACAGCCGAAGGCATCGGTCAGAAAGGACTCTCAGCTCTTCATCGCAAAGTTTCCCAGCTCCGCCGACAGCTACAACAGAATCGCATGGGAAGCGGTTGCTCTTGATCTTGCGGAGAAGTCGGGAATCACCGTTTCTGAAAGAAGGCTTCAGCCTATCGACGGCAGGCAGGTATTGATCCTGAAACGATTTGACAGAAAAGAAAGAATCCGGATCCCCTTCCTGTCAGGCATGAGCATGATCTCAGCGAGGGACAATGAAACGCACAGCTACCTCGAACTTGCAGACCGGATCAAAGCGCACGGAGCATTTCCTGGCAGGGACCTTCTCGAACTGTGGAAAAGGATTGTTTTTACGGTTCTGATTTCCAATGTGGATGACCACATGAGAAACCATGGATTCCTGTTCCACGACAGGAGTGGTTGGGTGTTGTCCCCGGCATACGACCTCAATCCCACGCCTGTGGACATCGCCCCAAGGATACTTACTTCAGCGATCGACATCGATGATCAGACTGCATCCATTGATCTGACCCTCGACGTGGCGGAATACTTCAGTGTCGGAGTTGCTGATGCGAAGGGGCATATCAGGAGCATTGCAAAGGCCGTCTCTGGATGGAGGGATTTTGCTTCCGGCTACGGGCTTTCGCCCTCCGAGATCGAACGAATGTCGTCCGCATTCGAACATGAAGACTTGCACAGAGCGACAAGCTTTTAGGAAGTTTTCCTTTGTTTTGCATGGAATGAAGGCCGCCGGAAGAATAACCGGCGACCTGTTCTCGATCTGGTGCCCCTTACTGGACGGCTTCTAAAAATGATTCAATCAAGCAAATCAGAAGAGGCTTCCCAAAGACTCTCTCCTGAACCTACCAGACCGAGCTAGCAGGCCAAGTGGAAATGGTTCATCTTTTTTCTTGTTCGCGT
>Ga0334882_1002450_pt1 | contig 18885 bp, 19 predicted proteins | sample GraSluR1_MG_5_FD_207226 | JGI IMG/M metagenome (GOLD analysis project Ga0334882, IMG submission 207226) | Sludge microbial communities from methane-producing bioreactor in Wageningen University, Netherlands - Granular Sludge_15_04-R1 | ecosystem: Engineered > Bioreactor > Anaerobic >...
ATAATTCTTTTAGAAAATATTCGTTTTTATCAAGAAGAAAAAGAAAATGATAAAAATTTTGCTAAAGAGTTAGCAAAAATAGCTGATTGTTTTATTAATGAAGCATTTTCTGTTTCTCATCGTGAGGTATCTTCTTTGTGTGCAATTACAGAATTTTTACCTAGTTATTCAGGAAAATTATTAGAAAAAGAAATAGCTAGTTTAGATAAAATTCTAAAAAATCCAGAAAAACCGTTAGTAATGGTTTTAGGTGGGGCAAAAACTAAAGATAAATTACCGTTAATAAAAGAATTTTTAGAAAAGGCAGACTATATTTTATTAGGAGGACTAATCGCTAATACTGTTTTAAAAGCTAATGATTTTTCTATTGGTCAGTCGTTTTTTGAGAAAGAAGTTATTGATGAAGCTAAAGAAATAGGTTCTAAAAAAGCTGAAGTAGTTTTGCCTGGAGATTTTGTGGTTTTAAATAAAGAAAATAAGACACAAATAAAGGAGCTAGGTTTAGTTGACGACAAAGATAGTATTTTTGATATTGGTCCAATGACTATTAATAGTTTTTCTAAGATTATTTCTGAAGCAAAGACAGTGTTTTTTAATGGCCCAATGGGTAAATTTGAAGATACAAGATTTAGCAAAGGGACTAATGAAGTATTAAAAGCTATTTTAAAGAACAATAAGGCGTTTTCTGTAATTGGTGGAGGAGAAACAATCGCTAGCTTTAAGAAGTTGAATTCTAAATTTAAAATCCTAGATTCTGTGTTTTTATCTACTGGTGGCGGAGCCATACTAGAATATCTTGCTGGCAAATCATTGCCTGGTTTAAAGGCTTTAAAGAATTTAAATAAAACATTATAATGATTGTTTTTTATCATAGAAATTGTCCTGATGGATTTGCTTGTGCTTGGACTGCCTGGAAAAAATTTAAAGATAAGGCTAAATATTTTTCTTTAAATTATCAGGCTCCTTTTGAGCATACTTTTCGAAGAGAAAAAATTTATTTTTTTGATGTGATTCCAGAAAGAAAAGTTTTAGAAGATTTAATTAAAAAAGATAATGAAATTACAATAATAGATCATCATCTTAGCGCAAAGAGGATTTTAGATCTCAATGAGCTTGAAAATGTAGAAATAATTCTTGATATGAAACGCGCCGCTTCAGTTTTAGTCTGGCAATATTTTTTTCCAAAAAAAGAAATACCTAAATTGTTGCTTTATGTAGAAGATATGGATTTATGGAAATTTAAACAATCTTATACACGAGAAATTTTAGCAACTATTAATTTAACAGATTTTGATTTTAAAAAATGGGATAAATTAACCAAAGAAATTGAAGATAAAAAAACAAGAAAAAAACATATTGAAGCTGGGAAAAAGATTATTGAATATCAAAATAAATTAATAGAGGAAATGGTTCAAGAAGCCAAGGAAGTAAAGATAGAAAAACATAAAGCTTTGGCAGTTAATTCATCAATTTTAATTTCTGAGATAGGAGCAGCTTTGATAAAAAAAATGCCCCCCTTGGCCATTATTTGGTTTAAAACAGGAAAAGAAAAAAGAGTTTCTTTGCGATCTAATGGTAAAGTTGATGTTTCTAAGATTGCAGAAAAATATGGTGGCGGTGGCCATAAAAAGGCAGCTGGCTTTGGTCTAGCTGAAAAAGAATCTTTTCCTTGGAAAGAATAATATATTTATTATGAAAACAAAATTAGAAATTTATGCAGATGGAGGAGCTAGGAATAACCCAGGACCAGCAGGGATTGGAGTTGTTGTTGGCAATAAAGAATATGCAGAATATATAGGTGAGGCTACTAATAATGTTGCTGAATATAAAGCAATTATTTTTGCTCTTAAAAAAGCAAGGCATCTTTTAGGAAAGTCAAAATTAAAAAATACTGAAATTGTTGTTAATTCAGACTCTGAATTAGTTGTTAATCAGTTAAATGGAAAATTTAAGATTTTGGAAAAAGAATTACAACCTCTTTTTTTAGAGATTTGGAATTTAAAATTTGATTTTCCGTATTTAAAATTTAATCATATACCAAGAGAAAAAAATACAAAGGCAGATTATTTAGTTAATCAAGCTATTGATAAACAGCAAAATACATTGAATTTATAAAAAACCATCCCCTTTAGGGGGATGATTTTTATGTATTAATTGAACCTATAAGCCGAATTCTGTATCCTTTTCATTAAATGAAAAGGACGGCAGTCATTTATCTAGCTTTGGCATCACTGCCAAAGTCAAGCGGTTACTCCAAATACTCAATAATTTAAGCATTTGGTACGAACCTTGCACCCAGCAAGGATTTAGCCGTTTCATTCCTAAAATTACTTTTAGGACTCATCCTTTCTAAGAAAGGATGTCTTAACCTTTTCAGGTTTTGACGTCTCTGTTCGCACCTCTATCTTCTCCATTGCTAGAGAAGACGACAGCTGTTAGCTGCTACCTTTTATCAATTTAACCAGGAGGCTAAATTGATGGAGTTCGGACTTTCCTCTAAATATTCAAATAATTGAATATTTAGCAACTGCCCAGTTCAATTGATATTATTATAACCCTTTTTTTTGATTAATTCAAGGATTTGTAGTAAAATAAAAAACATGACAAAGGGGATGAATAAGAAATTTTTACTATCGATTATTTTTTTAGGAACATTAATTTTATTATTAGTAGGTTTATTTTTTTTTATAACTTCTAGAACACTTGAATTACAAAAAGCGAACGAACAAATTATTAATTTAATAAGAAAAGATAATTTTGAAGAAGCTGCTATCTTGATTGATGAGATAAAATCAACAGAAAAAGATAAAGATTTTTTTAAAAAGTTTTCTTTTTTTCCGTTAATCAAAAAAGAAATTGAGCTAAGCCAGCGATTAACATCTATTAAAGAAAATTTAGAAGAAATTAATAATGGGACTTTTCTTTTAGCAATGATTCAGCAACAAGAAAATCCATTATTTATTTTAAATAATTTTAAAGATGATTTAAATTATCTTGAAAAATATAATCTTGATTGGGTAGAAACAAAAAAATATCAATTAGAAAATTGGCTTTCTTTTTTAGGTCAAGAGAAAGAAAAAAATTATCTAGTTTTATTTCAAAATCCTGATATTCCAAGACCTAGCGGAGGATTTATAGGCGCTTATGCTATTTTGTCATTTAATCAAGGAAAAATTAGTTTTTCAGGAAATAATATTTTTACTTTAGAAGAAGTTTTTTTAAAAAAGATTATTCCTCCAATTCAATTTCAAGATGTTGGTGATCGATGGTTTTTCCGTGATCTTAATTGGTTTTTTGATTTTCCATTTACTGGTCAAAAAATTCTTTCTTTTTATGAGCAAACAGGAAAAAAGCCTGATTTAGATGGAGTTATTTTTGTTAATCCTAGTGTTATCGAGCTTATGCTTGAAACAATAGGTTTAATAGAGATAAATGATTATGATTTAGCCATTAATGAGACTAATTTTCTATCTTTTTATAAAAAACAAATTCAAGAAGCAGCAAAGCCAGCTCCTTTGCGTGAAGAAAAAGAGCTTTTATCATTATTTTTTGAAGAATTTCAAAGAAAATTAAAGAAATCTTCAGTTGATAAATTAGTTTTAATACCCCAAATTTTAAAAAAGAAATTTGAAGAAAAAGAAGCCCAAATTTACATAATTGATGATAATTTAGAATATTTTTTTAATTCTTTTGATTGGACAGGAAAAATTAAAGAAAGTAGAAATGATTATTTAAGTGTTAATTTTAGTTTTATTAATGAAGGATTTGTAGAAGATTTGCGAGAGAAAGAAGTTAAATTAAAAACAGAGTTTACTTCTAATGGCGAGGTAATAAATTATTTAACTATTAATGCTCTAAATTTTTCTTCAAACCAAAGATTACTAGAAAATTATATAAAAATTTATCTTCCCAAAGGAATAATTATTAAAGAAGCGTTAGGGAGTTATCTTAAAAGAAGTTATAATGCTGATCAACTTGAAGATATTTATAATAAATTAGATTATCATAAAGATGAAGATTTGTTTTTAATAGAAAGAAGCACAATTAAGGATGAAAAAAATGGAATAGAAATTTATGAAGAAGGAGGCAAAACTGTTGTTGGCTTTTGGTCTCAGCTATCAATAAGGCCGTTTAATTTGATTTATAAATTACCTGATAATTGGAAGGAATTTTCTAGCTGGGAAACAGTAGTTCAAAAACAAAGTGGTCAGGAAATTAAATTCTCTTTTGAATTAATAGTTCCTGAAGAAGTTTCTATGGTTCCTTCTCTTTTTCCTTTTAATCAATTTATTCCTTTAGACAAGGATTTAATTCTTGATTTTAAAAGAGAAGATTAAGACTATAAATACAAAAGATGATTGCTCGTTTTCAAAAAATATTAAATCATAAATCAGAAACGATTTTTGGAGCTGCAATGCTAACAAGTGGTTTAACTTTGCTTGGTAGCTTTTTAGGTCTTTTAAGAAATGCTTTTTTAGCTAGTCGTTTTGGAGCCTCGAGTTATTTAGATGTTTATTATGCTTCTTTTAGGCTGCCAGATTTAATTTATAATATTTTTATTATGGGAGCTATTTCTGCTGCTTTTATTCCTATTTTTAGTGAGTATTGGGCAAAGGACAAAGAAGAGGCTTGGCAATTTTCTAATGCAATTATTTTAGTAATAGGAGGTTTTATTGGGATTTTAGCTTTGATTATGGCTATATTTGCTAGACCTTTTTTGTCTCGCCTTCTAGTTGGTTTTAGTGCTGAACAATTAGAGCTAGCTATTCTTTTAACAAGGATTATGATGATTCAGCCTATTTTAATGGGAGTTTCTTCTGTTGTTGGTAGTGTTTTAAAAGTTTTCAAATTATTTTTATCTTGTGCTTTAGCTCCTTTGCTTTATAATATTGGAATTATTATTGGAATTATTTTTTTTGTTCCTGTGATGGGATTAAAAGGATTAGCTTGGGGAGTGGTTTTAGGGGCTAGTCTTCATTTAGCTATTCAGCTGCCAGCTCTTATTGCTACTGGTTATAAGTTTAGAATTGCATTTTCTGTTTTAAAGAAAAGAATAGAAGGCCTTAAAAATGTAGTTTTAATTATGATTCCTCGTTCTTTAGGTATTATTGCTAATCAAGTTTTCCTTTTAGGAATAACTGTTATCGCAACAATGTTAAAAGAGGGAAGTTTGGCAGTGTTTAATTTTGCTAATGATATTCAGAATTTACCCCAAACAGTTTTCGCTTTATCTTTTGCCGTTGCTGCTTTTCCAACATTATCAAGGTTTAGCGCAGAAAAGAAGAAGAATGATTTTACAAAAACTTCATTAGATACTCTTTCACAAATATTTTTCTTTTTAATTCCAATTGCGATTTGGTTTGTTATTTTTAGTGAGCCAATCGTGAGGCTTTTATTAGGTTATGGAAAGTTTGATTGGTCATCTACAGTAAAAACAATTCAAGTTTTTTCTATTTTATCTTTTGGAATGATTTTCCAAGGAGCAAATGCTTTTTTATTAAGAATTTTCTTTGCGAAGAAAGATGCTCTTAAGCCTTTTGTTGCTAGCGTTATTGCTTATTCTTTGGGTTTTGTTTTTTGTTATAAATTAGGGTTAGCTATTGGTGTTCAAGGATTAGCTTTAGCAGTAATGTTGACTTATTTGTTTTATTTTTTTATTTTAATCTTTTTATTAAAATCAGAATTTTCTCCTTTTCTTTTAAGACAATTTCATGTTTCTTTGATAAAAATTATTAGTGTTTCTTTGGTTAGCGGTTTAATTGCTTATTTCTCTTTTAATTTTTTTCAAGGATATTTTCCTACTGAGAAAGTTTTTAATCTATTTTTAAGTGCTGCTATTTCTTTTATTATTTCTTTAGCTTCTTTTGTAGCTATGTGCTTAAGGCTTAGAATAAAAGAAATTTATGATTTAAAAAGTATTTTTCTTCATAAAATATATAAAATTCATGAATAAGAATATTCGTAATTTTGTTATTATTGCTCATATTGATCATGGTAAATCTACTTTAGCAGATAGATTTTTAGAATTGACAAAAACTGTGTCAGAGAATAAATTAGTTCCTCAGTATTTAGATGGGATGAATTTAGAAAAAGAACATGGAATCACTATTAAGATGCATCCTGTTCAAATGCATTATGATGAATGTGTGTTGAATTTAATTGATACCCCAGGTCACGTTGATTTTACTTATGAAGTTTCTCGGGCTTTAGCAGCAGTAGAGGGAGCTGTTCTTTTAGTAGACGGGACTCAGGGTATTCAAGCGCAGACTCTTTCAAATCTTGTTTTAGCTCAAAAACAAGGATTGAAAATTATTGGCGCTATTAATAAAATAGATGTGGAAATTCATGATTTAGATAAAAAAAGAAAAGAGTTAGCTGATTTATTAAAAACAAATGAGGAAGAAATTGTTCTTTTGTCAGCTAAAACAGGAAAGAATGTAGAGGTTTTACTCAAAAAAATTATTAAAGAAATTCCTGGTCCTGAAATTAAACAAGAAGATCCTTTCCGGGCTTTAGTTTTTGATTCTCATTATGATGATTATAAAGGAATAATTGCTTATGTAAGAGTTGTTGAAGGAGAGATTAAAAAAGGAGAAAAAATTCGTTTTGTTGTTAGTCAAGCAAAAGGAGATGTTTTGGATTTAGGATATTTTGCTCCTCAATTACAATCAAAAGAAAGTCTAAAATCAGGAGAAATCGGGTGGATAGCAACAGGGTTAAAAGATTTAAATTTAGTAAGAGTTGGAGATACAGTAGCTAGTCATGATGTTAGTCAGAAAAAAATTGAATCTTTGCCTGGGTATGAAGAGCCTAAGCCAATGGTGTTTGCAGGTTTTTATCTAGCAAAAGGGAGAACAGGATTAACTTCAGGAAAAGGAGGACAGGATTTTGAGAATTTTCGTCATTCTTTATCCCAATTGAAATTAAATGATTCTGCTTTATATTTCACACCAGAAAGTTCTGAGGCCTTAGGTCGAGGATATCGTTTAGGTTTTTTGGGAATGCTCCATTTACAAATTACTCAAGAAAGGTTAAGAGAAGAATATGGGCTTGATTTGATCATTACTCATCCAACTGTTCCATATAAAATTTTATTAAAGAATAACAAGATAAAGATTGTTACTAATCCTAGTGATTGGCCTAATTTAGATGAAATTATTGGCTATGAAGAGCCTTGGGTAAAAATGGAGATTATTACCATGCCTCAGTATTTATCTGCTATAATGAAACTGATAAATGATTCTCGAGGAACAGGTATTAATACGCTTACTTTTGCAGAAAGATTAATTATTGAATGTGAAATTCCTTTAGAAGAAACAGTAAAAGATTTTTACGATAATTTAAAATCAATTTCTTCAGGTTATGCTTCTTTAAGTTATGAAATATTAGGATACAAAAAAACAGAATTGGAAAAATTAGAAGTAATTTTGGCAGGGAAAAAATTTGAAAGTCTTTCACGGATAATTTTTAGAGACAAGACAGAAAAAGAAGCTAGGAGTTTAGCTTTAAAATTAAAAAAAATTCTTCCTCGTCAGAATTATTCAGTGCCAATTCAAGTTCAAGCAATGGGAAGAATTATTGCCCGAGAGACTTTGCCAGCTTTAAAAAAAGATGTTACTGGTAGTCTTTATGGTGGAGATAGAACAAGAAAAATGAAGCTTTGGAAAAAACAAGCAAAAGGAAAGAAAAAACTCTTAGCCCAATCTGATTTACAAATTCCAGCAGAAGTTTTCTTTAAAATATTTCCTTCTTCACGTTAAACTATTATGAAAAAGTTTTTATTAATTTCAATAAGCATTATTCTGGTCTTTTTTCTTTCTCAAAGAATTAAAGAAGATTGGCAACGGTATCAATTACTAACAGAAGAAGTTAGTGGTTTAGAATCAAGAAAAGAGAATTTAGAAAGAGAACAAGAAAGATTAGAGCAATTATTAGAGCAAGGTGATCAAGAAGAGCTTTTGGAAAAAGAAGTGCGATCAATGATGGGCTTTAAAAAAGAAGGAGAAGAAGTTGTTCTAATTGTTCCCTCAGGCATTAAGAATGGATTGTTGGCTAATGAAAATACAGAATTATCAGCAACATTGGTTTCGCAAGATAATTTTCTTTCTGCTTTTTCTCAGTTTTGGTATAATTTATTGGAAAAATTGAAATTAAGTATTGAAAAATAATACTTTGCGGGATTCGTATAATGGCAGTATGTAACCTTCCCAAGGTTGAGGCGCGAGTTCGATTCTCGTATCCCGCTCAAATAATCTTTCCACCGCCTAAGCATTTATTCTTTTGATAAAAAACAGCGAACTGGCCAGAGCAAGGAGCAAGTACAGGTTTTGAAAAGATTAATTTTAATTTTCTTTTTTCAGGAATTAGTTTGGCTAAGACAGGTTTTTGTCGATAGCGAATCTGGACATTAACTTTTGTAGGCTTTTTTATTTTTTGTTCAGAGATAAAATGATAAGGATAAATTAAGATTTCTTTTTTAAGGAGATCTTTTTTATTTTTACTTACTAATAAAGTATTATTCTTTTTATCAAAACCAACAACAAAATAAGGCCCACCAGAAAGTTTAATTCCTTTTCGTTGGCCAATAGTGAAAAAATGTAATCCTTGATGTTTGGATAAAATATTGCCTTGAATATCTTTTATTAGGCCTTGTTTTTTTCCAATTTTTTCTTCAAGAAAAGGACAAAGAGATTGTCCAGCAATAAAACAGAAATCTCTGCTTTCTTTTTGTTGAGCAAAAAATTTTAGATTTTCTTTTTTTGCTATTTTATATATTTGTTGTTTTGTATATTTTTCAAGAGGGAAAATAATATGTTTAAGCCATTTTTGAGGTAAAAAACATAAATTATATGCTTGGTCTTTGTTTTTATCTTTGGCTTTTAATAATTCGTATTTTTTTGTTTTTGAATTGAATTTTACTTGTGCATAATGACCAGTGGCAATATGTTCAATTTTATGTTTTTTTGCCCAATTGATTAATTGTTTAAATTTAAAATTAGGATTACAGATAACACAAGGATTAGGGGTTCTTGAGTTTTTCCATTCATTAATAGAATATTTAATAACTTGTTTTTCAAAATCTTTTTCAGCATCTATAATATGATGAGGAACATTTATTTTTTTACAAATCTTAGCAGCTATTTTTAAAGATTGTTCAGAACTATGAATGTTTTCCTTTAAAGGTTTTGCTTTATTTTGCCAGACAGGTAATTTTAAAGAAACACCAATAGGTTGCCAGCCTTTTTGTTTAAGTAATATTAAGGCAATAGAGGAATCAATTCCTCCAGACATCCCAACAACAATTTTTTTCTTTTTATTCAATCCAGTCAACATATTTCTTTTCAATCATTTTTTTCTCATTTTCAATCCTTTGATGTCGTTTTTGAAGTTCTTTAGGAATGGTTTTTTTGTTCTTTGAAAGATAGTCATAGATAGCTTCTTGAAGGGCATCAATTGCTAGGACAGAGCAGTGAATTTTAACTGGTGGTAGTTCTTCGAGCGTGTCTACAATATTATCTTTATTTAATTTTATTGCTTCTGTGATAGTTTTCCCTTTAGCAATATCAGTGATAATACTACTGGTAGCAATAGCTGCGACACAGCCAAATGTTTCAAATTTAATATCTTTGATTATTTCCTCTCCTTTTTTATTTTTATTAATTTTTATATATAATTGCATTACATCTCCGCAATTATGGAGGCAAAACGCATCTGACGTAAAAGAATGTGAATTTTTAACTTCAAGATTATAAACTTTTTCAGCGTGATTTTTCGTCCAAATTTTTGTTATAGGTATATGAAAATAATCGTTATTAAACCATGCGCTTTCTGAGGGATAAGATTGTGGCCGGTATTTTATATTAAGAATTGCACATAATTTAATTAAGGAGTCTCTTTGTCCAACATGTATTCTATAAGTTTTTTTATGCTTAATGCCCTTAATTTCTTTTGCTTTTTCTGTGTAAATAGATGGAGCAATCTTTTGTCGTAAAAGCAATGTTTTTATTTGCTGAGCTAGATTAAATGAAATTGTGCTATACTCTGATCTAGGGCCTTCTCTATTAAGATTAATATAGCCATCTCCTTTCCATAGTGCGTATATTAAAGGCTTTTGTTTTAAAGGAGGAAGATCCATTATGGAGCTTGGAATAGTTTTATTTTTTGCTCCATTGTCAAATAGTCTTTTAAAACATCTTGCTAATCTTGCGCTATATAGACTCACAACAACCGTATTTCTTTTTGGTATTTTTCTTATTATTACATCTAAATTAAATAATTCTTTGCATATTTTTTTAATATCTTCAACAATTTCGTTTTCTTTTATATTTAATGTAAAAGTGATAAAAGTACTACATGGTTTATCTTGGATATTCCCTTTGGATAAAAAGTAGCCAAATAGTCTTAACGATTTAGAATTAATTGGAATTTTGCTTGGGATTTTTTTGCTTTTAAAATCCCATTTAGATTTAGGCTCTTGGATTCTTATATATTTTAAATTCTTTTTTGTTTTTAATACTGGATAAAGGATTAAATCTCCTTTTTTTAATTGTTCTGCATGATACCAAGCGCGGGTTAATTCTTTTCTATTCTTTGTCCTTAAAAATTTATTATCTTTTGGAATTTTGATTGCTAAAATAAGATGATCTGGTGTCAAACTAATTGATCCTAATTGGTTTTTGATAGTCAATATTTTCCCAGTATAGTTTCTTTTTACGGTTCTAGTGGGGGCATAATATTGTCCATTATGAGACAATACAGCATCTTTTTTAGAAATATTTTTTATTTTTTTAAGACCATTAATTGTATGAATGTTTTGAGTCCCTAATAAACAAATAATATTACCGACTTTTCCTTCTCCATCGGCATTAGGTATTTTCCCAAAATTATGGGGATTTTTAAAATGTTGGAGAACTTTTTTATTGTACATAGAAAATTATGATTTAAAGGGTGAAATTTCTCTTAGGTTTTTTATTACTTTAGGCAAGATTTTTAAAACATCATTAATATCTTTTTGTGTTGTCCATCTGCCTATTGTCAATCTTAAAGAACCGTGAGCGTATTCTGGACGCAAACCGCAGCTTAAAAGAACATGGCTTGGTTTTAAACTTTCAGAAGAACAAGCAGAGCCAGTTGAAGCAGCAATGCCATATTCATCAAGGCTGGCAATGATTGATTCTCCTTCAACAAAAGAAAACCAAAAATTAGCATTATTAGGTAATCTTTTTTTAGGATGGCCGTTAAGATGTGATTGAGGAATTTTTTCTAAAACGCCTTTAATTAATTTATCTCTTAATTGGGTTAATTTTTTAGTTTCAGTCTTCATTTGTTTTTGGCAAATTTCTATTGCTTTGCCAAAGCCAACAATAGCAGGAATATTAACAGTTGAAGCTCTTAAGCCGAATTCATGAGCTCCACCATGAAGCAAAGGATCAATTTTTGTTCCTTTTTTGATATATAACAAGGCAGTTCCTTTAGGTCCGTAGATTTTATGGGAAGAGGCAGTTAATAAATCAACTTTCATTTTTTGAACATTGATTGGCATTTTGCCAAAAGTTTGAACTGCATCAGTATGAAAATATACTCCTTTTTTTTGACAGATATCTCCTATTTTTTCAATCGGCTGGATGGTTCCAATTTCATTATTGCCATGAATGATAGAAACCAAGATGGTATTTTTCTTTATTGCTTTTTCAATTTCTTTTGGATCTATTAATCCGTATTTATCTGGTTTGATTTGGGTTAATTTAAAACCTTGTTTTTCAAGCCAAAGAGCGCTTTTTAAAACACAATCATGTTCAATCGAGGAGATAATAAGATGTTTCCCCTTTTTTTGATTAGCAAAAGCAATTCCTTTTAAGGCAAAGTTATTACTTTCTGTTGCTGAGCTGGTAAAGATTATTTCTTCTTTGCGTTCTGCTTTTATTGCTTGAGCTGCTATTAGGCGGCTTTTTTCCAGGGCTTTTTTTGCTTCTTGCCCTAAGGAATAAAGCGAGATAGAATTACCAAACTTTTCATTAAGATAAGGAAACATTGCCTTTAAAACCCTAGGGTCAATAGGGGTGGTAGCAGCATAATCTAAATATACCTGTTTTGTCCTCATAATGGTTTAAAATTTGTTATAATCTATATTAAGTTTACTTATTTTATCATAGAGAACATTGATTTACAATTTATTTTATTTCTGGTATTTTATTGAAGAAACCAAGAATTAGCCCATGTAGCTCAATGGTAGAGCAACTGTTTCGTAAACAGTAGGCTGTCGGTTCAATTCCGGCCATGGGCTCTTGACTTAAATAAAGTTTTCTATATAATTGTCCTTTGGAGTAATGGCAGGGATAATTAAAAAAGGAGGTGGAAACTATGGCAATTAGAAGATCAAGCTATAGATTTCAAAGAAACACCCCTTCTACATATGGGCAGGAAATCGGTGGAGCCAAAAATGTAGTAGAAAGTACTTTAAATAGTAAAAACAAAAAACTGATAGGATATATCTTATCAGTAGCTAAATTAAGAGTTAGGGGCAACAATCATTTTGTTGCAGGCATAGGAGATCTTTTCAGCAAGGCAATTAGAATGGGTTTTTCAACAGAAAGAATTAGAAAAATCAATCTCTATATTAATTACTTGGGCGAGAAATCAGAGGCATTAATTGAAAGGGCTCAGGCAATTTTAGAGGAGGATCCAAAATGCAACTTAGTACCTTAATCTCAATAATCCATCCTGCCATTGCTCGCCCTAACTTACTTGACAAAAAAATTAATTTCTATATACTTAATAATAGTTTCCCAAGACATCAGGCTGCCATAGCATAAGCCCTGGTAAGGAATAATTAATCTTTTTATTTTGTCTGTGGGAAACCACAGATTTTTAATTAAAACAATGATTTCAAAAGACAAAAAAGGACAAATTGTTGCTGAATTATTAGAGGACATTAAAAAAGCTAAAGCAATTTATTTAGTTGGTTTTTTAGGTCTCAAAGTTTCTGATGTAAGTGAATTACGTCAGGAATTGAGAAAAGACAATGCTAGAGCAAAGGTGGTAAAAAAGAACCTAGCTCAAGTTGCTTTTTCTCAGGCAGGTTATAAAGAAGAAATTCCTTATGAAAAAGATGGTTCTTTAATGGTTAATTTTGCTTTTGATGATTCTTTAAAAACAGCTAAAACTCTTATAAATTTTTCTAAGAAAAATGAGAATTTTCAAGTTTTGGGAGGAGTTGCTGAGGGTAGATTTTTAAGTCAAGATGAAGTAGTTCAATTAGCAAAAATATCTTCCCAAGACGTTCTTTTCGGTCGATTAGTTGGTTCAACTGCCGTTCCAGTCCAGCAATTCTTGTATGTTTTAAATGGAAACATTCAAAAATTAGTAATGGCATTGAAAGGCATAGAAGCAACAAAATAATTTAAATAATTTATTATTATGGCAGAAGAAAAAAAAGAAGAAAAACAAATTTCTGAAAAACTACAAGAAATAATAAAGAAAATAGAAGAATTAAGTGTGATGGAATTAGTTGATTTGGTAAAAAGCTTAGAAGAGAAATTTGGTGTTTCTGCCGCTCCACAAATGGTGGCAGCAACAGGAGGCGCTGGTAGTGTTGAAGGAGAAGGAGGGGCTGGTGATAAAAAAGAATCAGTAACAGTAGTTTTAAAGGATGCTGGCCAGGCAAAAGTCCAAATTATTAAAGAGGTTAAAGATATCTTGGGCTTGGGCTTAAAAGAAGCTAAAGATTTAGTAGATGCAGCTCCCAAGGAATTAAAAGAAGGTATTTCTGTAAGTGAAGCAGAAGAAATTAAAAAGAAATTAGAAGAAGCTGGAGCAACAATTGAGATAAAATAAGAATAATAATTTAGGTGCGCGTGTAGCTCAGTTGGTTAGAGCGTACGATTCACATTCGTAAGGTCTCTGGTTCGAATCCAGACACGCGCACTGATTTTACTTGACTGATGGCAAAAGGTTGTTTAAAATGATAAAGAGGAGATCAAAAATATAAAAAGGTCGAAATTAACCCTTTTCTATTCCGTTTAGCAGTTAGCTTTGCGGGAATGGGTAAAAAAATTTTAAATATCATTCTTTTAAAATTATGAAGAATAAAACTTGGTTAATTATTGGATTAGTAGTTTTAGTGGTAATCATTTTTATGATTGTTCGTTCTTCTGAAGCTCCAATAGAGCCTCCAGAAACCACAACTACCACTGAGCCAGTAGAAGTAGAAGTTGATGAAGAGTTTATTGAAACTGAATTTCCAGTAGAAGTTCAAGAAGAAATAGAAGAGTAAATATATAATCTTCTTAAATAAACATTAAAAGGCCTTTTAAGGCCTTTTAATTTAGAAAGTTATCCACAAGAAGACTTGACATTAATTTTATCTTTGTTATACTAAAAATGCTGTCGTTTTTGGGCTTGCCCAGGAATGGCAGCATTTTTTTTATTCTAATAATTATATTTTTATTATTCTTGACAAATTTAAAATAAAAAGATATAATAAAGGTAGTTTTAGACATAATTGAGTTGCACTTTTAAAATATATCAAAAAGATTGGAAAGGAGTTGACTAAAATGAGAAAGGCAATAGTATTTATGACGATGGTTTTAGTGTTTTCTATCTTTTCAATAAATGTTTGTGCCTATTATGATTTTCTTTCAGATGATGCAAATATTGGTTTGAACGTATTAAAAGAAAGATATTTAGGTGTTTTAGACGAGAAAGAAGAATATTATGATCATGGTTTTATTTGGGGGGTTATTGTTCCAGAAAATGAAGGCAAGGAAGTAAGAGAATATACAGAAATACTTGAAGGGCAAAAATATACAATTACGGAGATCGTGATTCTAAATCCCCAAGGTTCCATTAAGGTTATTTGGGGATCGGGCGCAAAATTTCATCCTTATGATGTTCCAAAAATTGTTGTGAAACACTAACACTACAATAAAGAGGGCATAGCTTAAAGCTATACCCTCTTTTTTCATAGTGATTTCCGCTAATTATTGACTTGACTTCATTTATTAAAGAGGTAAAATTAAGACAGGAAGTTATTTTAATTAATTTAAACACATGAATAAGAAATATATTATTATCTTCGGCACCCTAATTCTTTTATTAATAATTATTGTTGGGGGAATTACATATAATCAAGAAAAAGAGATTCTATTGCGTCAGAAAGATGGTTTTGTTCCTGAAATTCCTGATGATAAAGAATATGAAATTTGGTGTTTTGACGGTGAAAAATGGAATGATTGTTCAATTCAAGAAAGCTTTAGGCCTCATCGCTTAATTTCAATTAGTGTAAATCTTCAAAAATTTGATAATATTCCTTATAATCCATATTATTTATGTTATTATTCTGATTTAAGTGGATTAGGAGAACAATGTTTTGAAAGAAATATCTCAATAACAAATGGTATTACCTTGGTAAGGGAAGAAATACCTGGAGATAAAGAAATTTTTAAACTTATTAAAATTTCTGTTTATCCAAATAATAGCTTTGAGGAGACTGAAGAAATAGTGTTAATGGACTTGGAAGGAAAATTAATTCAATAATTTTTAAAAATTATGCATAAAAAATCATATTATATTATTCCAGGCTTAATCTTTTTTGTTTTTTCTTTTTTATTTTTAGTTAGTTTTTCTGGTAATGTTTTGTCATATACTGAAGATGAAGATAAATATCTTTGTCAGAGATGTAATAGCAGCAATAGTTGCACTCAATACTGGAGTACTTCAAAATGCACGACTAGTTGTTCAGGTTGCGAAACATATATTTGCAAGGTTTGTTCCAATGGCAGTTGTTCTTCTAAAAGCTTTAATACCCCTTGCTCTGATACCTGTGCGGCAAATAGTGATTGTGCAGGGTCAAGTTGTTATAGGTGTAGTGATGGACAGTGTAGAATATATACAGTAGCTACAGGCACTTGTGTTGATGCTTGTTCTTCTAATGCTCAATGTGTTGGCAGCACTCCAACTACAAGAGATGATAGAGAAAGTGGTTGGAATTGTAATACAGTTAAAAAAGAATGTGTATATTTGTCAGGCACCAATAAAACAGTTTATGATACTAAAGCAAAATGTGATGCCATTTGTGTGTTTTGCAATAAATGCTGGCAACAATATTTTAATTTATGGGGTAGTTATAGCTGCAGAAAAGATCTTGTAATTTGTTATGGTAGAACTGATGAATGTCAGACTGATGCTGATTGTCAACCTGGAGCAACTACTCCACCAACAACTCAACCAGAACCAACAAGATACAAATGTCTTCCTGATGGAACTTGTGCTATAGATTCTAGTGGCTCGCATTCTAATGAGCAAACTTGTAATGATAATTGTTATACTACTACTCCAAGGTGTCGTGTCACTGCTACAGCCAACCCAAACCCTATTCCTGAAGGACAAGACCAAGTTACCATTTCTGCCACTAATTTAAGAAATACTTCTCTTAGTAAGTGCAAGGTAAGTGGTTATTCATTGCCTCATACTTTTACCCAAACTGTTTCTTCTCGTATTTATACCGTAAGATGTACTGGCAATTCTGGTTATGATGATTGTAGTAGTAGTGTAAGAGTTAGAATAGAAGGAACCACTCCTACAACCACCCCTCCAACTACTATTCCTCAATGTAGAATTAATACATTCGAACTCCCAAGGAGAGCCTGGGTAGATATTGAAACAAAAGCTACTTGGTCTACTAATGATATTTGTACTACAGCAGAGATTAATTGTATTTCAGATGATTGTATTGAAGGAGTTGAGAACCTCAGTGGTTCTAATTTAGGAGTCGGTTTTGGTCAAAGTAAGGACTTTACCATCTCAGCCCCAGGGACATACAGATATGAATTAGAAGCCTGTGGCCCTAATAACTGTGATACATATGTAGATGAGATTGCCTTTGGAGGCACTGGAGATCCATACATTGAAGTTGAAGCCCTTTACCTCCCTTGGTGGCAGGAAATCATCCCTGTCTTGCCTGATAACTTGCAGGGATTCTTAAGGGGATTGATTCAATAAAGACTTGACAAACTATTTTCATTTGCTATACTAAGGATGCTGTCATTTTTGGCTTGCCAAAGGTGGCAGCATTTTTTTAGAAAAAGCAAGTTATAAAGCAAAGGGGTGATTTAATAAATTAATTATGTTATACTAATAAAGGTCGAAGTAGATAAAGTTTTTAAAATTATAAAATACAAAATGAATTCAAAAAATATTTGGATAATTCTTGCGGTTATTGCCGTAATAGCAATTGGTTTGTTTATGTGGCAAGGGGCTGAAAACAAGATAGATGATGAATCCATAGTGCCAATAAATGGAGAGACAGGTGATCAAACTATAGAAGGGGATATTGGTAAAATGAATGATGATATCTTTGTTGAAATAACTGCTTGGAGCACTTATTATGCTCAGACAGATATGGAGAATTGGATATCTCATATGGAAGATTTATACAATCAATATGGTGTAACAGAAGAGAATATCAATGCTTATATTGATTTATTAGAGCAAGATTTTGAGCGTTCTGCAGAAGTAGCTGAAAAATATTCAGATAGATTATCTGAATTATTGGAGATTGAGGAGTAAATAAAAATATATTAAATGCTGTTATTTTAAGGCATTAGCTTTTAAAAGTAGCAGCATTTTTTATTTCTTGACATCAGTTTTAAAATAAATATAATATAATTTAAAGGTCGGAAATAAATTAATTAAAATTAATAAAATATTATGTATGGTTTAATTCCTCGTGATTTTTTTGATTTAGATAAGGTTTTTGATAACGAAAGCTCTCAATTTCCTGAATTATTTCCGATAAAAGTGAATGAACCAGCTCTTGATCTTTATGAAACAGATAAAGAAATTGTAGCTGAGTTGAGCGCTCCTGGTTTTGACCCAGATAAGATAGAGGCGACAATTGAAGATCAGTGCTTGAGAATAAAAGGAACGATGGAAAAAGAAGAAGAGAAGAAGAAAAAAGAATATTGGCGAAGGGAAATACGAAAAGGAAGTTTTGAGAGAATAATAAGATTGCCTTCACCAGTAGATGAAAAGAAGATAAAAGCATCTTGCAAAAAAGGCGTTCTAGTGATTACAATGCCTAAAATATCAAAAACCAAAGAAAAAACAGTAAAGATAAAGGTAGAAAAAGAATAATTGCTTCAAAATTTCAAATTTTGAGTTATCCACAAAAGGACTTGACAAATATTTTCCATTTGCTATACTAAGAATGCTGTCATTTTTGGCTTGCCAGAAGTGGCAGCATTTTTTTATTCAATTTTTAATAATGCTTGAACACCTGGCATTGCCATTTTAAAACTTGACAAAATAATAATAAAGATATATAATCTGAGTACTAAATTATGTAGCTTGAAAATTAAAAAATTAGAAAGGAGAAAGAAAGGATGAATAAATTAATTGATTTTTTTCTGTTTTTAATAGGAATAAGCAGGGAGAAGAAAAATCTTATAAATTTTCAGCCATCAATTACTGTTTTAATTCCAGCCTATAATGAAGAAAAAACAATAAGAGACACTATTTTAAGTGTTCAGTCTCAAAGTTATAAAGTAAATGAAATTATTGTTATTGATGATTGCTCTGATGATAGGACTGGTTTAATATCGAAATCATTAAATGTAAAAGTAATTCGTCTTCCTAAGAATTCAGGAACTAAATCTAAAGCTCAGAATTTTGGTCTTAAATTTGTTAAAACTGATTTGGTGGTAACCATTGATGCCGATACAATTCTTGATAACAAAGCGATAAAATTAATAATTCCTGCTATGAATGATCAAGAAGTGCTTTCTGCTTGTGGGTTTGTTATTCCTCAAAAAATCAGAACCTTTTGGGAAAGATGTCGTTTAATTCAGTACTTGTATTACATTAGTCTTAGTAAGAAGGCTCAATCTC